>JAEEGL017134397.1_pt1 | contig 16610 bp, 8 predicted proteins | sample 9134231 | NCBI WGS metagenome assembly JAEEGL01 (sample SAMN16246548, study PRJNA631951) | gut metagenome | biome: gut microbiome; feature: rumen; material: fiber-attached | host: Bos | place: Iran: Karaj | collected 2018-10 | reverse complement strand
TGTTCGGCGGAGTCGTTCTCACTCCGAAGGACGTGCGCATGCTTCAGCTCGCAAAGAGCGCGATATACGGCGGGATCATGACTCTGCTCGATTCCGAGGGGATCGCACCCGAGGACGTCAGGAAGTTTTATATAGCAGGGGGATTCGGATACTATTTGAACGCGGACAACGCGGCGTCTATCGGGCTTATCCCCCGCGCTCTTGCCGCGCGTTCCTCAGCAGTCGGCAACGCCGCTCTCGGCGGCGCCTCCATGCTGCTCCTTAACGCCTCAAAAAGAGACGAATGCCGCCGCCTTGCCGAAATCGCCTCGCTCCGCGAACTCTCCGCCAATCCTGTCTTTGAACGCTTCTACGTCGAAGGGATGATTTTCGGCAGCAATGATGATTGATTATATAAGTAACAAAAAGAATTTATAAAAACGGATAACCGCTTCTTCATTTCTTACACAAAAAGGGCAGGACAAAATCCTGCCCGATATTTTTGCCGTCGGCTTTCTTGAACAAACCGCCAAATCTCATTACATGCATATAAAAAATCTCACATGCCTTATCTCTGCACTCTGCCTGAGGCGTCGCCGGAAGCGAGTTTCTCGATTTCTCCGACGCTGACCCGGTTGAAGTCGCCCTCGATGCTGTGCTTGAGCGCGGAGGCGGCGACGGCGAAGTCGATCGCCTCCTGCGGTTTCTTTCCGTTAAGCAGTGAATATATGAGCCCGGCTCCGAACGAGTCTCCTCCTCCGACGCGATCCACGATGTGCAGGTGATACGTCTTCGAGAAATAGAAATCCTCTCCGTCGTAAAACATGCCAGCCCAGTCGTTGTCGCTTGCCGAAATTGACGAGCGGAGGGTTATCGCAACTTTTGAAAATCCGAATCTTTCGGCAAGCTGTTTCGCTACGCTTTTGTAACCGTCGCGATTCAGTTTTCCCTCGGTTATATCGGTATTCTCCGCCTCGATTCCGAAAACGTCCTTTGCGTCTTCCTCATTGGATATGCAGACGTCGACGTAGCGGCACACCTTTGTCATCGTCTCCCGGGCCTGAGAACGGGTCCAGAGCTTTCCGCGGTAATTGAGATCGCAGGATACGGTGATTCCCTTCTCTTTTGCTTTTTTACATGCCTCTTCGCATATCGCCGGCAGATTCCCGCCGAGCGCCGGAGTTATCCCCGTAAAATGAAACCAGTCCGCGTCTTCGAAAATATCGTCCCAGTCAAAGTCCGCCGGTTCCGATGTGTGTACAGACGAGTTCTTTCTGTCGTATATACAGACAGATCCACGCTGCGAAGCTCCTTTTTCAATGTAATAGATGCCTATTCTATCACCGCCTCTTGCTATCCCGGAGGTGTCGACTCCGAAATATCTCAGGGTGTCAACGGCCGCCTGACCTATCGCGTGTTCCGGAAGTTTTGTGACGTATCTGCTCTCTATACCGAAATTCGCGAGAGAGACGGCAACGTTTGCCTCTCCGCCTCCGAAGGTCGCCTGCATTCTGTCTCCCTGAAAAAGCCTGTAATATCCCTCCGGTGCGAGCCGGAGCATTATCTCCCCGAACGTGACGACCCTCATTATGATTTCCTCGTTTCCATGGCTTCGAGAGCTTCCTTTACGTAAAAGCTCCCTCCTACGGCGGCGACCTTGTCGAATGCAAGGTAATCGTCGACGTTGCTCCTGTCGATGCCGCCCGTCGGAATAAATCTTACCTGAGGAAACGGCCCGGAAAGCGCTTTGAGCGCTTTCAGCCCCCCGTATAAATTTGCCGGGAAAAACTTGACGGTGGTTATTCCGAGATCAAGCGCCTGCATTATCTCGGTCGGCGTCACACACCCGGGATAATACGGCACGTCCGCGTCTCCGCATATCCCGGCGACCGATACCGAAAGACCCGGCGATACAATGAACTTTGCCCCGGCGTTCAGCGCGGCACGGCACTGTTCCGCGTTTATTACCGTCCCGGCGCCGATCTCCATATCCGGATAATTTGAAACGGCATATTCAATCGCCTCCGCCGCGCATGCCGTACGGAACGTTATCTCCGCGCATTTCAGACCGTATAACCTCAGCGCCGATATTATTCTCTCCGTATCACACGCCTCTTTTATTACTACTACTGGAATGTGTTTGTGCATAAAAAACTCCGTTCAGACATATACTCATTCATTGTAATGTAGTCCGACTTATAAGGCTTTATCTATAACCGCAGGCATTGCGTGATTTGTCCCTATAGGCGGCAAGCGATTATCTGTCACCGAACAAACCATCGTTTTTTGACGTCAGGCTGCAATCGGCAAAATGCCGTTTTCAATATCTGTTCTCAATCAGTTTTTTAGTGTTTTCGCAGCAGATCATTTTTACAAACTCCACTGCTTCGCCGCGAAACTCGTCTTTGTCCTGCCAACCGGCAACAACCGAACACAGTATTCGCCGGAAATAATCGTGGCGCGCATACGACAGAAAGCTTCTGCTGTCCGTAAGCATTCCGGGGAACGATCCGAGATAACCGTTCCGCGCTACGATACGAATGATTTCAGCAATCCCGTCCTTGTGGTCGTTGAACCACCACGCCGGGCCGATCCTGACGTTCGGAAATGCTTTGGCAATCGTCGCGAACTGTTCCGTCATAACAGGATTCAGCGCGTAAAGTATCGTAACCGGGAGTCTGCCGTCCTTTTCTATAGCATCGAGAACGGCGATCAAATCTCGTCCGGGAACGGGGTCGCCTATCGTGTCCCCGCCACAATCTGCTCCGAGCGCCTCGAAAAGTCTTGTGTTCGCGTTCCGGAAAACTCCGAGATGCAATTGCATTACGACGTTGTACCTGCGATACAGGTTCCCGAGAAATCTGTACATACGGAAAAGGAAAGCGTAGAAAAGCTCATCGGATACCGCTTCTCCGCGAAGAGCCTTGCCAAGGGCATCTTCCGCATCTTTATCCGATCCCGTCCTGTCGGGAAAGAAAGGGATTCCGACGTCGGAAAAACGGCATCCGCGCCGGCAAAAAAACGACAACCGTTTTTCAATGGCTTCGTCCATTGATTTAATGTCTTTTATTTCAATTCCCGCTGCTTCTCCGAAGCGTTTCAGATAATCGCGATATCCGTCTTTTCTTATCAAAAGGAGATTGTCCGTCCTGAACGACGGCACGACAATCGTACGGAAATCGTCCCTGATCTCCTCCAGCTTTTCATGATACCGCAAATCATCCGCCGGATCATCAGTAGTCGCTATATACGCCACACGGGACATTTCGATAAGCCTGCGCGGTGAAAGCCGTTTTTCACGAATAACACTGTTTGCCCTGTCAAATATTTCGTCGGCCGTTTCACTGTTCAGCGGAATGTCAATGCCGAAAAAACCGGACAGCTCCATGTCGGTCCAGTGATACAGCGGGTTGCCGGCCGCAAAAGCGATCACTCCGGCATAAGCGCGGAACTTTTCTCTCCCGTCGGCATCGCCCGTTATGAACCGTTCAGGAACACCGGCCGCGCGCATAAGCTGCCATTTATAATGATCTCCTCCGAGCCAAAGCTCGGATATGTCCGTAAACTCCCTGTCTTCCCAGATTTCCTTAGGTGAAAGATGGCAATGGTAGTCATATATCGGAAGCGAGCGGCATGTCTCGTAAAGTGCTTTCGCGCTGTCTGTATCAAGCAAATAAGTCGGTTTCAATGTGCTATAATTCTCCTGCATGATAATGATTTGAGTCGTAGATTGGCATAAAGTGTATGTTCAGTTTTTATTAAAAGCAGTCAATCATGCGCCCCGAATTTTACGAAAGCGTAGCTTTCAACGTAATCTTCACACTGTCCGTCATGCCACTCCTTCTCAAACGAGAACGTCTGAGGGCAGACACCGTACGGTTCGGGATCGCTGCGGTGATGCGGGCCGAGAAGATTTCTGTTTGAGAACGTTACGTAAAGACGCAGGACGTTGTCTCCTTCCCGCAGATACGGCGACAGATCCCATTCGCGGGAAAACAGATTGCCTTCAGCCGGTATCTCGTTAACCGCTACGTGGCAAACGGCATATCGTCCGTTCAGACGCAAAAGTGTCGGATCGCCGCGTTTGTAATTCAAAACGGTTTCAACCGTCATTTTGCCGGCAAAGAAAGGATATCCGTCGGACACGACGTCGGACAGATTTACCTGCTCCGAGCCCGCGGTGATCATAAACGGACCGCCGGAGCGGCAGGTGCCGGGCTTGCTTCCATCGGCAAATCCTCCCGCAGACCTGACGCGGAAATCACCGAAAAGATATATGTCTTCTATTTCCGTGTCAAAATCAAGGCAGTTCCGGAGGGATTCGCTACCGCCCCCGAAGAGAGCACGATAGACTTCTTCGCTCTGCCTATACGCAAACGCCATGACAATCGTGTTCTCACCGGGCTTTACAACAGGCGCAATATCCGCCCCGAGGAAACGCCGGTCAAACCGCCAGTTTTCGTTCGTAAGCGAGACCGGCTGACCGTTGACCGTTATATTGCTGTTTTTTATCGGCTCGGCCACAATGAACAAAGCGTCCGGTCCGTCTTCGACCGTAAAGGAAAAGCGCAGGGCCACGTTTCCGGCAAAATGTTCGCTGAGCAGCTCGTCCCGGATGCGGACGATCGGACGGATTTCGCTGAATTCTCCTCCATTGAGAGAAACTGCGGCTTTATCGAGAAGTAGCGCGTTTTCAGGACGCTGGGCAAATCTGAACGGTCCGTCAAGCGACATATATTTAATTTTTTTCGGTTTCTCGATTACAGGCAGAAAGTCGCACGGCTTTTCAATCAGCACGCAGGAGGCGGAATCGTCAAAATCGAACCGTACCGTCACGGAGCCGTTGCGGTTCTTCGTCCCCGCGAGAAGATAACTGTTCAGGGTCAACGGATCCATCAAAGTCAGACCACTGCAGTTTTTTACCGTGATCTCAGCGTTTTTAAATTCATTTCCCGAGGGATTTGTCAAAAAGATGATCCGACCGGCTTCCGTGCGGCGGATCTGAGCAAAAATCGGCAGACCGCCTTTGCCGTCGCACGCAACTGTAACGTCCGAAGACGCTTTCAGATCATCATATCTCATATTGGAGACAAGGAAAGAAAGATCTGCTCTGCGTCCGTCGATCCGGTCCGGACGTCCTTTCCACATTAAAAGCCTGCCGCCGTTGTCATGATACCGCCTCAATATTGAAACAGTCGATTTATCCAGCGTATAGCAGAACGGTACGATAACTTTGTCATAATGGCAGCTGCCGATTATTATTGCATTCTTTTCAACACGGCCAAGATCGCGAAGCAAAGTTTCATCGGCGTAATGAAACGGAATCTGGTCGCGGGAAAGCCGCTCCGCAAGGGCCGCGTGCTGCTCGTCCAATTCTTTAACCATATCAAAATCGTTGTGCTTGTAATTCAGATATGCGCTGTGAACGGGATGAATCACAAGCACGTTGGCCAGTTCGCGTCCCTGTGCAAGAATTGAACCGAGGTGCGCGAAATGTTTGTCAAAATCCTTGAAATCCGCCTGCCACGGGTTGTGTTCCGAATAATGGTTGGGGTAGTCGCGCTTTCGCTGTCCTCTTTCAGAATACGGATACAAATGCGCGCAAATCAGATTGACTCCGCCGGCGAACTGAACGTCCGCTATCCTCTTCAGCTCTCTCGGCGTGACGTCCCATCCGCAACAGGCAAACATCTCGGACAGACGCACTTCCCTGCCGGTCTGCTCGCAGACCGACCCGAGCTGCCTGGAACCCGTAATGTCTTTAATATCCCGTCCCAGATAATCAATGCCGGGGATATGCTGATAGCGGTAAAAAGGCATGACGCCTCCGCAGCACATCATCTGGTATCCCAGGCCCCATTCTTCTACCGCGTGACCGGTGAGCTTAACTCCGTTTGCCTCGCACCATTCATAGACAGGCCTGATAAAGTTGTTGATGAAACATTCATGAAGCAGAAGATGATAGTCGTACCGGAACTCCTCGGCACCGTCGTAATCCAGAAACAGCGCCGGAAGACTGGTCAGAACGTCGTACCCGAAACGCTCCCTGAAAACCGTGCGGAAAGTGTCCGACCACGGTGTTCCCCAGCGGTAGTACTGCGGCTCATCGGTAAAGAATCCCGGCATTGTGCTGCCGAAATGATCGCCGAACTCGCGCTTATATACCTCATGGGTTTTTTCAATAAACTGCTTCGTTACGGCGGGATTCAGGACGTCCACATATGAGAAATCACGTCCGCGGCGTATCACGGTATAATCTGAAAGTCCGGTCGGACGGTCAATAAGCTCAGCACCGCTCTCTGAGACTTTGTATACTCCGAGCAGATCCTCACTTGCATCCGGGAAATCCGTGACAGTCTCACAGGTCAGATAAGACGCGTGATTTTCGGGATTTTTGAGGAGTTCGCCGCCGGCAAAGCCGGAGGGCCAGCCGCATTCATCATATGCCCAGGCCTCCATCCCCAGCTTTTTTGCCTCGTCAAGACAGATACGGACGCAGTCAAACCATTCTTTTGACATATACGGCGTCTCGAGGCCGCCGCGGGCATGCATAAAGAATCCGCGCATGCCCAGTTCCTTCATATTCCGTATCTGACGGCGCAGTTCACGCTCTTCAAGTTTGTCGTTCCAGCTCCAGAAATGAATGCCGGAGTGTTTTCTGTCCCGCTTTACCCTTTGCTCAAAGTCAACCATATTTCTCGTTTTGAAGATTATTTAGCCACAGTTATGGCAAAAACTCCTCCGGAGGCGACCGTTTCGGTTACGCTGATGCGGAGTTCTTTCAGATTTCTCAGCGTGTTGAGATTGATTTCAATAAGATTGAAGACCGTATTGCCCGTTTCGATCGTTTTGTTTCTTGTCCACAGATAATGCTGAGGATAGCTCGGAGGAACCGCGCACGAATAATCGTCCGTACCGGTCTCGGCGGGGAGAGCGGGGCGTTCACCGCGCGGCTCTTCCGTCACGTAAGTCGGGAAGCCGAAATTGCATTTGCCAGGATATGCCATATCGAGATCGCCCGGGAACATAAGCGGCTTAAGCACTATCGGACGGTAATACGCTTCGTTGTCTCTTTCGCATTCGAGTTCTATCCTGAACACCTCGCTGAACACGTTGTGGTTCGTAATAAATGATGACAAAAGGATATAAACCTTTGAAGCGCTCAATCCTTTAAGCGGTATCGACGTATACCTGTTCGTTTCGCTGTCGAGAGGAATAAAACCGTTTTTGTTGATCCTGACAGGAACTCCTGGAAGAATATTGATCTCGGATTCGTTTTCAAACAGTCCTTCCATAAATTCCACAGATTCTCTGCAAAGGAACATATGGGAACGGTGGCCGCCAATCTTGCCGGTACAGTTAAACCAGAAATCTCTCGGAACGAGCATATTGTCGTCAAGTGCAACAACATTATAGTCCATTGTCGATTGACGTGATTCAAACGTAAAATCGCTGACCGTATTGCCTATTATCAGAGACGCTTTGTTTGTCCCGAAAGAAACATGGCTCAGCTGGTCTTCTGTCAGTTCAAAGCATATTTCCGTTTTCCCGTTTGCCTTGATATCAGCTTCCGATCCGATTGATTCCCCGTGATAAAGCAGATACGCTGTGCCGGAGAACGGGCATGATGCGGAATTCACGACCTCGATTTTCAGAACCTTGCCGCTGAGCGAACCGTCAACGGTGACCCTCGGGACCAGCGTAATCCGGCAGGGGATTTCAAAAACCGTAACGTTATGTCTCAGTTTTACGGTAAAGCAGCGCCGGGCGAAATTGACCATTCCGAACCAGCCGAATTTTTCGTATTTGTCCAAAGCGTCGCTTTTTACGGACAGTTCGGCTCCGGACTCACTCAGCATTCTGTATCCGGAGAAGCAACCGCATTTGTCATCGATCGAGACAAGCTCCGCTCCGCACGCGGAAATACTGAATTTATCCCCTGCCGCGACCGACTTTTTATATTGAACGTTGAAGTCAATCGGATCACAGCAGAATTCAAAAACGAATTCTGTCTGTTCACCGAGTTGAGCCGTGTGTTCAAAGAATCCTATATGCTGAACGGTTTTTATTTCTGCGGGAACACCGTTGGCAACGGCCGTAACATTTTCACAAGGCGGCGTCTTAACGGTAAAAGCGCACGGCATTTTTTCTTTGAGTCTGCATCTGAAAATCTGCTTTGAACCTGCTCTCTCGAATCGCATTTCGAGCGACGGGAGCTTGAGCTCCGCAGAATTCCAGTCGTCGGGAAAACACGGGGAGAAATGCATCACGTTTTTAAGCATGTTAAGCTTCGCCCCGAAAATCGACTCTATTATCTGTTCTCCGTAAACGGCGGCTGAAGGATAGAAATAAGCGTGCTGGAACTCGTTTGCCGTTTCAGGGAACGATCCTCTCTGATACGGCCCGGCGACAATGTCCGCGATAAATTTCATCGGTCTTATCGCGTCGTTGTTCATGCCGAGCCTGGCGTATGCCGCGGTGGCAAACGGCTGCATGTTCGATCCGCACTGCATGCCCCACGTCGGAAGACCCCAGTAGGCGTGTTCTCCGAAATGGTTTGACTGATACATTTCTCCGCTCTTGCCGGTCATCCTGTGCTTAAGATGGTCCATACTGCTGACGGCATCGGCATCACTGAGCTGACCGTAAATAACCGGATACACAATCCCGTGATAGCTCGTATCGAGATGAACGTTGTCGTTTGAATCCCTATACCAGGCGAAACGCCCCAGATCGCTCTGCCAGAGCTCTTTTTTCGTCCTTGCCAGAGCATTCTCAGAGGCGCGGCGGTAAAAATCGCTTTCCTCGCGTTTGCCGTTCAAAAGCTTGATTTCGGACATTATTTCCAGCATGCGCGCGCCTTCGCATCCGGTGCCCGAGCCCATTCCGGGCGTGCTCTCGAAATCCTCCTGATTTCCTATCTGAGTACCCCAGCCCAATACGCCGTTCTTCAGAGGATCGTATTCTCTGAAAGTCTGCGCCAGGATTTTGTCCATGTAAGGTTCGACCTCTTTTGCAAAATCCAGGTCGCCGGTCATCTCCAGATAATGCATAACCTCGCGGAAAAAGAACTGGTTGTTCCCTCCCCACTCGCGTCTGCCCGTGCCGCCAGGACACATATCGGGGACCGCTCCGTTCGGAAAAAGATTTTTCATCTGGGACCGCAGGAGTTCCTTGGTCCTGTCGGAGTTGCCGGCCCACTCCTCCATCGCGGTATGCTCCATGTGCCACATGGTAGGCCAGTGGTGTATACATTCGATCCAGCCGTATGGTCTCATCCACGAATACTCGACGTTCAGTCTTGCATGCGCGAAAGTCTCGTCAATAGTGTCACACGGGGTCTTTATATACCAGTTATCCAGCATCCGCCGATAATAATCCTTCACTCTTTCGAGTTCCGAGATCATATCCGCGCCGGTCAGTTCCTCAGATTCGCCTTTGTCTTCGGAAAACGAGCAAATGACATAAAATTCAGAACCAGTTTTTTCGGTCAGACAGTACTGACCGTTTTCGCCGTTGTCGGCAATTTCCCACTTGCTTTCCGCGCGGCAGATCGTGAAGAGTTTGTGTTCTTCCGACGTGATCGTTATGGTATTGTCGGCACCTGCGGTCATTTCTATCGAGCACTTTTCACCGTTAATGTCTCCGGACGCAAGAATGCCGTGAATTCCGTGAAGGCACGAGTAGTTTCCGCCTCCGATTTTTATAACGAAATCCGCTGGTTCGGACAGCGTTGCCTTAACAACGATCCCGCCGATCCTTTTCAGAGGTTCGCGCCCGAGAATACGCGGATATGCTTCGACAGTGCATTTTATCCCTTTATAGGTTCCGGTTCCTTTGAGTCCTCCGGGAATATTGTCGCACACAAAATCTCCGGCTGCTCCCGGAAGAAGCCAGGAAATACCGTCGCCGTCCTTTATTCCGAAAATAATTTTTGACAAAACAAACTGATGAAGCGTGCTTCCCTTTGTAGTGTCGTGTGCCATAAAATTCACGTTGGGACAGTCTTCAGGCATAAAAATATATCCCTGCTGAAAAGAACAAACCCTCGAATCATTCCATGGGGCTCCCGGGTTGAGACCGCATCTGTAACTACTCATTTTTTCTCCTTTACCGATCCGCTTTTCATTGAAAAAGCAATAATTATTTAAATTATACTCTTAGCCCCGCGCTTTTTCAATGTTTTTTTCAAAACAAAAAATGGAATTATTTGTCAACGCTGTGTGAGTGTATTTGACGGAAAAATCCATTATATTAATCGAAAAAACACATTGAAAAGATTGAGAAAAAAGAGTATGATTTATTATCGAAGGATTAAACAATGCCTGAGTCAAAAAAAGGAGCATTAGTGATAAAAATGAAAAAAGTTATGCTTGTCTTTCTCGCGTTGTGTTTGCTGGTCACTGCAATAGGCTGCTCAAACAGTCAAAACCAAAACAGTCACAGTAACGGCACTGTTACGGATTCAATGGCAGTTTCCGACAATGATGCAGACACTACCGCGAAGGAAACCGATCTTTTTGTGACAAACGAAACATTCGACGGCGCTTCTTTTGTTATCTGGGTCAGGGGCGGAAACAAGGAAGCCGATTTGTTCGTTGAGAATGACGATTATGAATCTTATGCTCTTTCCTCGGCGGTACACAGGCGAAATGAAGATCTGATGGAACGGTTCGACATCAAACTCGTTTACGAGGATACACTGACAGAGGTTCCCGAGAAATTAGTTCTTGTCGAAGACTCATACGGACACCTTTTTAACGACAGCGGAAGGTATGCTATGACCGACGCCATAAAAGGACTGCTTCTTGACTACAGCAAGATACCGTACGTTGACACTTCCAAGCCGTGGTACAACCAGGATTCCGTGGATAAACTCTCTATTGCCGGCAAGCTTTACGCGTGCTTCAGCGATTTTGCGTTCAATTATATCCAGCTTACGTCGTGTATCTATTTCAATACCCAGCTTCTCAAAGACGTAGGTTATACTGAGAACATTTATGATCTCGTTGACAGCAAAACCTGGACCTTTGACAAAATGGTTGAAATCGCAAAACTCGGATCAGCCGACCTTGACAAAGACGGCGATATCAATTTGTGGTGGGATCAGTACGGCTACGTGACTCAGGGCTCCGGGGGACCGATGGACGTTCTCTTCGCTCAGGGTGGCCACATAAGTCTGAAGGATGAAAACGATCTGCCGTATTTTGATCTTGCGAATGATAAAAATGAAAAAATCTTCAGCAATTTCTTTGAAAAACTGAATGGAGATTACGCCATTTTCGGTGACTCGACTCTGCCTCGCGACTGTTTCCGCACAGGACGCGCGCTGCTTTGCGAAGCGGATCTCGGCACAGCCACAGTGGCTTTCAGAGGATCAAACGTCGATTACGGCATTGTGCCCGTCCCAATGTACGATGAGCAGCAGAAAGATTATTACTGCCTGATTAACGCTTTTGCCGGAGTTATTGAGGTTCCCGTTAGCAACCACGACCTGGAGCTTACTGGCAGCGTAATGGAGTATATGGCAAAATACGGATATGAAAAACTCTCAAGTCTTTACTACGAATCAACGCTCAAAGCCAGAGATCTTCGCGGGGATGACGAATTCTATGAGACTTCGCTCCGTATGGTGGATCTGATTAAGAACTCCGGTTGTATAGATACTATCTATTACCTCGGAAACTGTGAAGAACTTGACAGTATCGGCTTGCTTCTTCGAGACCTCCTTCGCAGCGGCGAATCCGCTAATTTAATGGCGGTATATGATTCCAGAATCGAAGCCGCCAACGCAAATCTTCAGAACGCGATCGAACAATTCAAAAAGAGCGCAGAATAAGATTCTTAATTGACCTGTTTGAACCTTAACAGTAGAGAAAGGAAAATGTAATAATATGGGAATTACGATTAAATCGGGAACACTCGAAGCCGTTTTTTCGGAAGAAAACGGTGCTCTCATAGGACTGAAGTCACTTAAAACCGGGTGGATCATTCACAGAAGGAAGGAACTCGGCCTGTCTTTCAGACTTCTGGTACCGGTGCATGAAGAACTGAGAAACAACCCTGTATTCGGTGAAAAGCAGATGCTTTCATCATACACCGCGACCGACAATGAGGTAAAATTCAGGTGGAACGGCGTTGAATCCGAGCGCGCCGGAAAGCTCGACGTGAACATACAGATCACTGTCAAAGCCGAGGAAGAACAGCTTGTATGGTACACTCGTGTTGAAAACCATTGTCCGTACGTGGTCGAAAGCGTTTACAGCCCGTACATCGGCGATTTTACAAAGCCGGCCGACGCCGAGTGGCTTAAAACATACCTATACACCTACAACACCGGTATGGAGTGGGATCTGTGGCCGATCTGCTGGCAGCACGAAGGCGATCACGGAACCGATTATCCGACTCTTTTCGGCGGCTCCAACGCCTGCGGAAACCCTGTCTGCCCCTGGATCTTACTGCGCGGACCGAAAGAAGGGCTGTACGCCGGCGTGAAAGAAAACCGTCCGGACCTCGTCGCGTGGGGAATTGAACTTCACCCCGGTTACGACGAATCCATAAACGCGCACGTCCCCGAGGGCGACGAACTAAACGGTCATCCAATTCACTTTGTTTTTTCGCCGGTCCACATGTGCTACATTCAGCCGGGAGACAGCGAGGATCTTATACCGATAACCCTTGAATCATTCACGGGTGACTGGCACAACGGCGTGGATATTTACAAAAAATGGCTCAAAACGTGGTCGAATCCGAAAAAAATCCCGGAGTGGGCAAAAGAGCCGCATTCGTGGCTGCAGCTTCATATCAACTCGCCCGAGGATGAGCTTCGTCTGCGTTATTGCGAAATACCGAAGGTCGCAAAGGAATGCGCTGATGTCGGCATCAAGGTCCTGCAGATAACAGGGTGGAACAAGGGCGGACAGGATCAGAACGGGCCGTGTCATCACGTTGACGAACGTTTGGGAACGTTTGAAGAATTCAGGAGCGCGATCGCCGAGTGCCACGAAATGGGCGTTAAGGTTATCCTCTTCTCGAAATTCACATGGGCTGACAGGGCGGAAAGCTGGTTCAGAAACGAACTTATCAAATATTCGGTAAAAGACCCGTACGGCGATTATTATCTTTACGGCGGATACGAATATTTCACTCCGGCCCAGCTTCTCGGAATAAACGTGAAGCAGATGGTCCCGATGTGTTTCGGCAGCGAGGAGTATCTGAAAATTGCCCAGCAGGAGTTTAAACAGATCGTCGATCTGGGAGCGGATGGAATGCTTTTCGACGAATGCGAGCACCACTCCCCCACTCTTCTGTGCTTCGATACATCCCACAACCATAAATACGGCTGGCCGACTTACGCAAACGACAACAAGTTCATTGAAGTCATGCGCACAACGGAAGGCTTTGACGAAGACAACTTCCTGTTTGGCGGAGAAGGCGTTTACGACCGCGAATTCGAGGAATACGGAATGTCATATCTGCGTTCAAGGTATATATATCACGGGCCGACACAGAGATACATCCGTCCGTTTATTCCGATGGCGACGTGCGTCATCGGCTTTAACGACAGAAATATTATCGGTCAGTGTCTTATGTACAGATATATGGCCTGCTACGAGCCGTTCTATTTCAAGGGCTGGCCGCACGACGATCCCCTGACAATACCATACGGCATGAAGATGGACAAGCTGCGTACGGAACTCAGGAAATGGTTCTGGGACGGTGAGTTCAGAGATACCTGCGGAGTCACCGTGACGCAAACGGACGGGAAATATTACCGCCCGTATTCAAGATTTGAAGCAAAAGACGGAACGAGCGGGGTTGTGATCTGCAATTATGAGAGGCACCAGGTAAAGGTCAAAGTCGAGCTTGAAAGCGGGCAGATTCTCAAAAAATACCGTTCTATCGACGACGAAACGTGGAAATCGACTGATGAAGGCATCGAAATCGAAGCTTTATCCGCGATTGTCGTAATTTGAGGTACTTATGGTGAAACACAAGAAAAATCATATCCTTATCATACTGATGACGTGCATCCTGCTCATTTCTCTGTGCTCGACGGGCATATCGGCGGAAAAAATAGGCTGGGATGATAAAATTCCGCTGGATTGTCCGTATTTCAGGCCGGTACTCGACGGGATCAGAGACGAAGGATATTCGGCGGAATATACGGTTCAGAACCAGCTCCAGAACCACAAGATCCACGAAGGCGGCTCAAAGCTCTCCGTTGCCTGGTTCGGCAATACGCTGTATTTCTATATCCGGGTCCCGGATGCAACGGCGTCAGAGACGACAAGCAACCTTTACTATCAGATCGATAACGTCTGGTTTCTTCTCTATTTCGGGACCGAAGCCGAAAGCTCGGTCAAGTGGTCTCAGAACGAATCGGTCAAGGCGTTCAGAATCCTTCCCTTCGCCAATATAATCAATTTCAAAGGCCAGTGTGATGATCCGAGCGTGTACCCGCCCAAGAGCACCGATTTCGAGTGGCGCGTTCTCATTGAAGAAAATTTCGGATACTCAATTGAGGTCGCCTACAATATACCGGAAAGCGTTGCGACGCTTGAAAACGGATTTGAATGCGCGTTTGACGTCGAGGTGCTGGACGTATGTGAAGGGAAAACAAATTTCCTTGACTACAGGTACATTCTAGGAGAATCGCGGTCGGAAAACGACCTCGAGAATTTCCCGTACGCATACGGCGCGAAGATAATTCTCAGCGGAGGGGAGAATACCGTAACCTCTGAAACCGTTGTTACCGTGCCGTCATCCGAGAGCACTCCCGATTCGCAATCCGAAACCGGCACGGTCCCGGAGCCGGAAGACAGATCCGGCGGTATTATAACCGTTCTCGGTATCGCGGCCTGCGCCGTCTGCGTTGCAATGATCATAGCCGTCGTGTTGTCGAAGAAGAAAGCAGGCAAAATCATTTTTGCCGCTCTGGCGCTTGTCGCGGCGATCCTGGCGGCATTACTGCTTATCTTGTCAGGAAGTCGCGAAACAAAGCCGGTCGAAACGAACGAGGTTACCGAATCCGAGGGAGCAGACACGACCGACGCCGGAAAAGAACAGCGCCCGATAAAACACGAGTATTTCGTTGACAGTTTTTTCAAAAACGGAATGACGTACACATCGAACACCGTCGGCGGAGCGATCCTCGGCAGGCTCAGTTACAGCACGGGGTCGCCAGTGTGGGATTTCGGTCAGCTCGGAAGCAAATATGAGATAGTGAGCGACGGGACCTACACTCTCGTTTCCGAGGGCGTTCATCAGTATGAAGATGAAAGCAAGCTCCTGTATATCGATACGAATACTGGAATGTTCAAAATGGGTATAAAAGGGAGCAAAGAATACAATAAACCAAGGCAGGGCGGTCAGGTTTTCCCGGGCACGCTGATTACTACGACCGAAATGGCGGAAACGGTATTCATTCCCGACCTCGCTTCGGTCGAAGTGACGCTTGACTTTACCCTCGATTACGTCAAGAACTGTATGAGCGACAGCGAGTTTAACGACGGTCTCCACACGGCTCAGTGGAATTATTATGCTTTCATATCCGATTCAAAAAGCAACGAATGGTTTTACGTTGGACTTCCTCTGTACGACTACAGACACGAGGCGGGAAACAGTCACGGTACCGATCCCGGGACCGGAGCATTCTGTTATACCCCGTCTTACTACAGCGCGTTCGGAGACGCGAGAGTAAAGGTCGGCGAGCGTTTCACACAGACCGTGGATATTCTCCCATTCATAAAAACAGCGTTCAAAACGGCACAGATCTACGGATATCTCAAAGGATGCAAATTAGAGAACATGTACGTTTCCGGATGCAATTACGGCTGGGAGCTGCCAGGAACGTTTGACTGCATGGCTACGTCGTACGAGTTTAACATGACGTTTACTCTATTGGAAGAAGCCGGCGACTGACTGAGATGACGGCCGTAAAGACAGGGAGCCGTCGCAATGAGGTGCTCAAAGTGAAATGCAAAAGAAAAAAAATCCCGGTCATCCTGATGGCCTGCGTCCTGCTTATACTTCTATTTTCAACCGTCGTATCGGCGGAAATAATAGGATGGAATAAAAAAATCCCGTTGGATTGTCCGTATTTCAGGCCGGTAATAGACGGGATCAGAGATGAAGGCTATTCGGAGGAATATACGGTTCAGAACCGGCTCCAGAGCCACAAAATCCACGAAGGCGGCTCAAAGCTCTCCGTTGCCTGGTTCGGCAACACACTGTATTTCTATATTTGGGTCCCCGATGCTACAGCGTCGGAGACAACCAGTTGCCTGAATTATCAGATAGACAACGTCTGGTTTCTTCTCTATTTCGGGACCGAAGCCGACAGTTCAGTCAAGTTGGTTCAGAACAAATCGGCCAAAGCTTTCAGAATTCTTCCGTTTGCCAACGTAATAAATTTCAAAGGGCAGTGCAACGATTCCTGCGTTTTCCCGCCCAAGAGCACCGATTTCGAGTGGCGCGTTCTCATTGAAGAAAATTTCGGATACTCAATTGAGGTCGCCTACAATATACCGGAAAGCGTTGCGACGTTTGAAAACGGATTTGAACGCGCGTTTGACTTCGAGGTGCTGGATGTATGTGAAGTGAAAACAAATTTCCGTGACTACAGGTAC
>JAEEGL011972968.1_pt1 | contig 16610 bp, 13 predicted proteins | sample 9134231 | NCBI WGS metagenome assembly JAEEGL01 (sample SAMN16246548, study PRJNA631951) | gut metagenome | biome: gut microbiome; feature: rumen; material: fiber-attached | host: Bos | place: Iran: Karaj | collected 2018-10 | reverse complement strand
GTCGTCTATAAGGAAGAATCCGGGCTCCACGAACGCCGGAAGCATGGAACCGTCTCCTACAGGGATCCACTTTACTCCGAAAGCGTCCAGACCACCTGTATAATCGGAGGCCGAGGCATCCGGATTGCAGTCCGGCGTCAGATCCAGCGAGTCGCTGCTTAGATCCGGTATCCATTCGTAATCCTCACCGCGGTAGTAGCGGAGAAGATTCTCGGCAGGTGTGATCGGCTGCGTGAGCATTTCCACCGGCATGTACGGATTGCCGTACCAGGTTCCTGTCTGAGGATAGATCCCCCGGACCTGCATTTCTTTTTCGGGATCGAATTTGATCTTACTCATTTGTTTTCTCCAAACTCACTTGTTTTTCGTCATTATTTGCTAAAATTTGTGTTGATCGATCATTTTCGAAAACATAATATCATAAACGTTTTCCGGCATAATAGACTCTAAACTGTCCGTATTTTAAAATAGAATTTGTATATTTTATACGAACTTTATATAATGGAAACCGGAAGACGCGTACGCACTGCGCTGCACAAGGAAAGGCAGGAACAATGAGACTGAATCTATCTATCATTAAGGATGAAATGCCTGAATGGAATCTAAGGATAAACAGGCCGGACAAACCATATAAACTGAAGACCGCCTATCCGGTCCTGCTGGATGATACCCCGGAAACGTTCGGCGAAGATGTATTGTACATAGCCGAGGCCGGCATGCTTCCGGAAAAGCTTCCTAAGGTCGAATGCGGCCGCCCTTCCCTGATCTGCATCGGCAGGCCTGCGAAGAAATGGCTGGACTCGGACCTGGAGGTAGCATATACAGAACAAAGCATAAGCATCCTGTCGGTCATGAACGGGGTCAGCAGGACCTTCGCGAAGTACGGCCAGTGGGAACAGAAACTGCAGTGGATACTGGACGAGAACAGACCGCTCAGGGAAATGGCGGAAGTTACGTCCGCGTCGCTGGGGATCAGGAACCCGATCTGGGCGATCGGAGCGTCTTTCCGGTACATCTTTTCGTACGTACCGAAGCTGGCTCCGTTTGATCCTCAGATCAAACAGCTGCTGGAAGAGAACCCGCCGCAGACAGGAGAAGCTATGACTGCGGAAGAGATCCAGGAGCTGCTTGCAGACCCGGAATACCACAAGACGAAAAACATAGACGTCCCGACCGTCTACCCGGGAGACAACGAGGGATACAGGACTCTGTTCTACAACATAGTCGTAAACGACGTACACCTTGCCAGGATAGGATTCCAGGAGATCAGCGACCCTATAGTCGAAAAGGATTTCGCGATCATACAGGTCCTTGGGCAGTATGTTAAAAAGGCACTGATATCCAGAGGCACCAACGCTTTCGACCGGCCGGTGGAAATGGATCAGACACTGCGTGCTCTTGCGGCGGACCAACCTGTATTCGGAGACAATATTTCTGCCGTTCTGAGACACTGCGGGTGGAAAGGAAAAGACTGGTTCGTATGCATGTCGCTCTGCCTGAAGGGGCGCGGAAACACGCCTCAGAACATGGTCGACGCGAGCCTTATGCTATCGTCGTTGTTAGGCAATGACTGCTATACGGTGTTCGAAGACCGCATAATCTATGTGTTCGATCTTACGCATGCCGGAATGACAAGGGAACAACTGCTCGAAACGCTGCTCCCGATACTGAGAGACAATCTGCTGGAGGCCGGGATAAGTACGACCTACGACAACTTCCATCAGCTCCACTTTTTCTTCAGGCAGGCTGAAACGGCAAGGACCCTGGGAGTCCTGAAGAACCCCACTTACTGGTATTTCTGCTATGAAGACTATCAGCTGGACGATCTTCTGGACAAGTGCCTTAAAGATACCATACCCGACACGCTTATCCCGGACGGTCTGAAGGCTCTGATCTTGCACGACAAAAAGAAAGGCACGGAATACGTAGAGCTACTGCGCATCTATCTGGAGAGCGAACGGAACATAGCGGAGACCATACGACGGGCATATATACACCGAAACACTTTTTTATACCGCATCGGGCGCATAGAAAAGATACTTGACATGGATCTTAACAATCCGCAGAACCGCTTAGTACTGGAACTGGCGTTTGCCGTCCTGGATCAAAACAAAAGTTAAAAACAGATAAGTGCCGCAATGGTCATGATATCGTTAACATAATAGAAACCCGTTGCCGGGTCAAAAACACAAATTGGTACACAATTGGCACATCCTTGAAATGGGCATGAGCTCAAAAAAAGACTGAACCCCGAAACCGTTGAAGTTTCGGGGTTTTTGGTGGCCCATACAAGACTTGAACTTGTGACCTTCTGGTTGTCACCGAGTAAACCGAACTGAAATAGCATATAATCCGGTGTATTCATCTATCCTAATTTGTTATCGTAAAATGCTTATATTTCAAGCATTCCCGGTATTTCCGATTCTATTGCTTGAGCTAATTTGTAGTAATCTATAATAACTTCTAAATAGGTATAATCATATGTATCGGGGGAAAAACGGGGGAAAGTTTTTGGGCTCCGGTCAAGCAGTTGTTTATTCCCCCTCCATTCTTTTTTTATAGCTTTTTTTACGGAAAAACAAATGGGTTAATCGCCAAAAAAGATGAATGTGAGATTCCTGAAACGAATAAAGCGCCCGCAGACCAATTCGGGGTCCACGAGCGCCTAAAATACTAATAACACAAACAACCGGATAAGTCAATCGTGCATAGGAAACCCCGACATAACGCTCGAGGCTATTGTGCTGTTCATATCCTACTCTAAAGGGAGATCCCAAACAGAGTCATCAATTTTACCAGACCACTTTATTTCTCCCTCAGGATCCGTTTCGCTTTCGTTCTTTTCCTGCTTGTTGCGATCTGTGTAGCGACCTGGTTCAGAGTCATCCAACTTCAAGGGTCCTTCCATCTTCGGTTCATACTTGACCATCTTGGAATCGTCGGTCTTGAAGTTCTTGCCGTATTTCTTGTTTAGATACTTGCGGTACTTTTCTGCCTGCTCTGCATCAATAATTCTACCAAATGACTCGCCCAGCATAACATCTACGCATTCAGGATCGAATACCCACGCCTGGGCTCTTACACTCCAACACGTTGGTGTACCATCGCTCCAACAGTATAGTTCCTCATCTGTAGGAGACCAATAGTAACGGGCATCGTCCTTCTTGGATAAGTCCGCTTTCTCTTCTTCACTCATCCCGTCAATGAAGTCATCAAGCCAATCTCTCTTTCTTTTAGCCATTGCTCTCCCCCTTTGCTATAACCGCTTTCTTTCTACAATATCAAAGAGAAACAAAAGAGCGACCCAAGCTAATGCGACGCTCCCTTGTTTCGAGATCCGAGGCTACGGTAATTCGGATCCCGATGTGAGATATCCTCAAGCAGTACGATGTACTTATCTCAATTAAAAGATAACATGTCATTGTTATGTTGTAAACTATGCTTTCCTTCTTCCAAAGAATGCCGCACCAACCTGCTCTGCCGCTTTTTGATCTGTGGCGTTCATCATATGTCCGTATATATCCGTTGTTGTAGATGCCCTGGAATGTCCAAGCCTCGAGCTTGCAGCGATTATATCTCCCGATTTGAGGATGATACTCGCCTGAGTATGACGAAATGCATGTGGATTGATGTGCGGTAATTCATGACGTTTGGAGAACCTGCTAAACCAACGCGTAACTGCGTCTGGGCTAATTGGTTTATGAGGGTCATCTCCGGTAAAACAATAGGAGATGGAAAGCACACCATTTATTTCTGCTTGCTGTCTTTGCCACGCCGAAAGCATTGATAACACCTCATCAGGAACGCTTATAACTCGTCCCCGACCGGTTTTAGGAGTCCCCTCTATAAGTCTGCCGTCTTTTGCCCTTGTAATATTCCGATGGATATAGATTCGTTTGTTAGTAAAGTCTATATCCGGCCACTTAAGCCCAACGACCTCGCCACGACGCGCTCCTGTGCCTATCAAGGTGTATGCTAATGCTCTCCAAAACAGTTCCTCAGGCTCGAGGGCCTTAATGATCTCTCCAATCTGTTCCGGTGTAAAATAGGATGCCTCTTTATGTTCTGTTTTAGGGGGTATTGCAGCCGATGCAGGATTATTAAGGATGATTCCCTCTTTGAGAGCCTGATCCAAACAGCCATGAATAAGTTCATGATAGCGTTTTACAGTAGCAGCAGAAAGTTTACCTCCGGTATTCATATTCAGCCCATCTGCCGATAATTCTTTGTAGAAGGCGTTAATGTCTCTTGCGGAAACATCAGCTAAACGAAGCCGTCCGAGTTTTGAGCCTCTTATACGCTGCATAAGGTTGTTGTAACCATCTATTGTTCTTTGCTTAAGCACACCCGTTGCCTGTTTATAGTCTATGACATACTGGCAGTAATCCTCGAGCGTCCTCTTGTCCTTTGTTACCGTACCACGTCTACACTCATTTTCAAATAGGGCCGCTTGTTTCCTTGCCTCTGTCCTAGCCCTCTTATCACTCCAGGTCTCCGGAATCTGATCTTCGTTTTTGTCTGGCCAAGTCTTGGTATACTCTACGCCACTGATCCTTGTCCTAAAACGAAACGCACGGTGTCCGTCTTTATACCTTATAAGCTTAGGTTCTGTCATACCAATCTCCTTATTCTTTTAGCGATTCAATTTTCCTTACTATCGCTTCCTTTATAGCCTGCAAGTATAGTTCATTAGCGTTGATGGTTGCCCCTTCTTTGCCGTTTACTTCAAACATAACAAAGTTTTTTAGAATATACTCGCCTATACTATGATTTGTAGTTATCGGCTGAGCGCCATTAAAATATAGCGATGACAGTTTAACTTCCCCTTTATAGGCCTCATAATACTGCAATATAAGACCAAACAGGCTTTCCGGTAAAAGCTGATACAAGAAATGATCCATCCGTGCCTGAGAATTATCCTCACCGACAACCGTTTCTGTTTCTTCATCAAATACAAAGTCATAGTCACTTTGAATCGCAGCCAATTCCATGTCTATAAAGCGCTGTATTTTCTTTATGCCTAACTCCCGAAGCAATTTAAACGTGCTTATCGAGTCCGAAGTAAGCCCAGTAAGCTTCGCAGCTGCATTTATGTCCGGATCAATCGTAGGAATATCAGAAAGACCGAGAAGATAGTCTGCGGACACATTAAAGAACTCTGCAATTCTAAATATAATTTCAGTATCCGGCTTCGTTCGACCACTAATATAACTCGCCACAGTCTGACGCTTAATTCCAACTGCTTCTGCTAGTCGTTCTTGTGATATTTTGCGATCATTAACTAGGTCTCCTAATCGTTCTTTAAACGAGTATGTCATTTTTCTTTACGTACCTACCTTCCATGCACCACGAAATGCAACGAATCGGGTCTTGCGTTAGGTGTTGTTGCGGATTACGCTTTTAGTGTAACAAAAGTTAACAAAAAGTCAATAACGATTCAGAGAGGAGAAAAAATGCAGAGAAAAAACGAGGACATACGATCCATTCTAAAAACTCATGGCCTAACCATGTGGCAGGTTGCAGAACGTCTTAATATATCCGAATGGACCTTTACAAGGTGGCTGCGCTACGATCTCGCCTTTGAAAGGCGCAACCGGATTATAAATGCAATTAATGAACTGTCTTGCGAAACCCAGGAAAGGAGAAGTAAATAATGTCGACCATTTTTATGTCTATACCGGACACGGCAAGGCATACTGGTCTCGCAGAGTGCTTTATAAGAAAAGGCATCAAGGCGGGAAATATACCCACAATTAAATCCGGGAAAAAGTATCTTGTAAATGTGCCATTAATGCTCGAACGGCTAAACGCCCAAAGCGGAGGCATTGATGGGAAAGAAGCATAAAAGCACCCTGCCAGGCCCCAAGGCGCCATATAAATGGGCCGGAAAAAGCAACAGCTTTATAACAATCTCAGATGATTTGTTAAGATCCCAAGCTTATAAAGAACTGTCAAAAAACGAGGTCACTCTGCTTATGTTCTGCTATGAACAGGAGATACGTTCAGAGTATGAAAGACCACCGGAGTTCAAAGGCGAACATGAGCGAGAATACTTTTATTTTCCTCGAGCGCTCGCGAATCAGCACGGTATTAAGCCAAACCGTTTTTCCGACTATATAGACAAACTAATTGACGTAGGCTTTATAGATTGCGTACGATCCGGGAAAAGCTCAAGAACTAAAAGTATTTATCGCTACTCATCGCGGTGGATTCATTACGGCTCACCCAATTTTCAACGACCAGCTAACTGCCTTACCACTTCACTGGTAAAGAAGTACTACCCACAACCCCATATGGAGAACTCTTAATAAGTCTATCCCCATTTTGGGGACAAGACATAGGATGAAAAAGAGTCAAACTTATCCCCATTTTGTGGGCAAGACAGCATAAATGAACGCAAATCCTTATCCCCATTTTGGGGACAAGATTTTGCGAATCTTATCCCCATTCTGTGGACAGCCAAATAGAAATATTATATGGAGCCAATATAGATGCCTAGACCGAAGAAACACATCAACAAAGAACTATTCGAGAAACTTTGTGAGATTCAATGCACTTTAAGCGAAATATGCCATGTTCTTGACGTGTCTGACAAGACCCTCGAGCGTTTCTGTAAAGAGCAATATGGCAAAACCTTCGCAGCCGTTTTAGAGGGAAAAAAGTCCATCGGCAAAATAGCCTTACGCCGGATGCAATGGAAACATGCGGAAAGATCCCCTCACATGGCCATATTCCTAGGAAAGAACTATCTTGGCCAAAGAGAACGCTTTATTGCAGAGATAACCTCAAGCAAAGAACTCGACCCAATTAGTAAAGCGCTAAAAGACCTGACAGGAAATACTGAAAACAAGTAGAGCTGATATCTATCCCAATCGCTAGTTCAACATGCTCTCGAATAGACTCGTATCGCAAACCTATTTTGACTAAAACCGCTTATTTTAGCGATGAAAAACGCTATTGACAAACAATTTATCATTCGTGCAATTTACACGCGATAGAGCGGTTAATAAACGCCTTGCAAGCACATGTATTTCAATGGTTCTGGAATATCAAATCGTAATAATGCTATTCTTTATTATACGTTCTTCTAGTTGCACACGATTTACAGCCAGACCCTTCAAGGGCTCTTCTATAGACTGAAGTTTGCCATTCGCGTCCACAAATATGGCACTTCCAATGTACTTGTTTATTTGAACCTGCGGTATAGTTCTCTGGTGCATCGTTTTGTTCATAATCCCAATCCAAAATCAACTCAGGATGTGTTGTTACGAGATCCGTTTCCCCCAAAATAGGTTTTTTACCTGAACAATATGGGCATTTTGAAGCTTTTACAGTTCGATCTGCTACTCTTGCCGGAAACGAATGCCCTTTTGGACAAATCCACCACACTTTTTTATTCGAATTAGCAGCAACAGTATTTGGCGTTAGCTCCTCATTCTTTCTGTAGTCCCATTCGGCGGCTATTTCTGGATACTTTTCCGCAAGTGATCCGTTTTTCTCAATTGCCTTCATAGAGGTCTTTCTTGCAGCGATTCTTCTTGCGCATTTAGGACACCCACTACCGGTAGATCTTTTTTCTATCGAAGCCCGCCATTCGTTTCCGCATATTTTACACTTCCACCAAAACTTATGGCTATCTCCTGAAGAAACCATATCAAGGGTAATAGCTCCGTTCTTTTCCTGATCCCATTCTTCCTCAAGTTCAGGGTGCTGTAATAACGCTGACCTCTTAATTATATTATTGTAATAGCCCTCAAGTATTACGCCCTCATCATTATCCACATCAATTTCAATCTCGTCATTAAAACCAAGATGCCTTAACAGTTCTTGTATCGAACTTACAAGATCTCTAAGCCCTTTACCTTGATTATAGTGTGATGGAATAGTGATATCTGAAATTCCAACATACGCCTTTAATGAAACATCTCTGACTCTAATTAAGCGTATTGATCTTTCTTTACACCTAAGATACTTTGCTAGATCCTTCTCATATGTGTGCCAGGGGCCATCATATTCTATGACTGTTTTTATTGATGGGATATAAATATCTAACACATACTTTCCTACAACACCTTTTGCACCATTGATAGCGTCTGGAAAAACTTTTTTTATGTAAAAATATAAGGCTTGCTCTGGGAACGATGTTTGTAACCGTCGAGCACACTTTGGACAACCTTGATGCTGAACAGTTCTATTCTGAATAGACATTTTATAATGATGTCCACAAATTGGGCAGACCCAGAATACTGATTGTGAGCTCCGAGATGTGTATTCTTCTGGACTCTTAGCGTTTTTCTCAAAATCCCATTCCGCTGCAACAGATGGAACCTGACTCGCTAAATCATTCACACCTTTTGTCGGCTTCTGATTTGTACAATATGGGCATCCTGTATGGTTATTAGGATTTGTCCTGTTATTCACTTCTGCAGGCCAAGAATTCTCACATTTTGAACACTTCCACCAAACCCTTTTTTTGCTACCATATGTTATTTCAGATGGCAATAATGGCGCATTCTTTTCATAGTCCCATTCTTTTGCAAGATCTGGATACTTTGATTCGAGATCGTTAAATCCAGAAAGAACCTTTCGTCCTGAACAATATGGGCATCCTTGTTTTTGATAAACCCTAGCATTAATTTGTTGCCTATATGAATGACCCTTGTCACAGTTCCACCAAACATATTCATGAGAGCTTTTTGAATAATCCGATGGAGCCATCGATCCGTTCTTTTCGGAATCCCATTCGGAAAGGAGTTCTGTCCTTCCATTGACAATACAATATGTTTCAAAATCATTTACACCTTTTATCAGTTTTGACATTATTGTGTCCTCAGAATAAACCAATTAAATGATAGAACCTTCAATTATTTACATGCTAAATATCTTTTCTCTAATACTGCCTATTCGATTTCCATATACTCCCAATGATATCCTCCGGAGGTTTTACTCTTCCCCTTCAGATGACCGACCAAAGAGGACGCAGATATATTAGCCCATTTTGCTGCCTCAGTAATTGAGCCGAAAATCATATTCGTTTCGATACATTTGACTTTTTTCCTACTCATTATTCCGACTTTTTTTCTTGAACAAGCCGGACATCCTACACCTCTAGATCTATCACATATTTTTGCTTGCCATTCGTGTCCACATTTGCTGCAAGTCCATGTAATCTTTTTCCCTGATCCACTAGTAAACTCGTCGGGTTTTAATCCATCATTCTTTTCACAATCCCATTCTTGTAGTAATTCCGGATGAAGTGTTGCAAAATCGTTAAATCCAACCAGTACCTTTTTCCCTGCGCAATATGGACACTTGTTATCTGCCAAAACCCTATTCTGTACTGATGCTAACCAACTACCACCACAAGTTTTGCATTTCCACCATACTTTTTTCTTGCTGGCGCGAGTGATTTCAGCAGGCGTAATTGAGTTCTTCTCATAATCCCATTCCTCCAGCAAAAGCGAGTTTGTTTCCTGGAATGACCCCCGGGATTCGACCGCTCTTTTCGTAATTGATTTCCCCGCCTTTTGGTTTGCACAGATTGGACAACCCTGCCCTTGATTTGTCCTGCTGTTTACGGCCATTAAGAATTCGTGTCCACACGTCTTGCACTTCCACCAGTATTTTCTTGTTGATCCATAATTAACGTATTCAGGGTTTATCTTACCGTTTTTTTCATAATCCCATTCTTCAACAAGCTCCGGAAAGCGTGCAAGGATGCTATTCTCCTTTTTGTTTTTATCAAACTGTGCAACTATAGCAGCCGTGTCTCGGTCAACATCAACATCAACTTTTTCCACATCTTCACCAACTGCTGTAATGAGCATTTTAATAGTCTGATCCAATGCTCCCTTTTTTCTAGGATCAACAAAAAAACATTCGGACGATTCTAGATTCTCCAACCCTATTTCTCTTACCCGTATTAGTCGTATTTTATTCCTTTTACATAGGAGGTCCTTTTTATGTTCTTGTTCTGATTTATTCTTATGCCAATTAATTCCATCATATTCAATAGCGGTTTCAACACTTGGAATATAAATATCCAGTTCCTGTTTTCCAAGCCACTTTGCATGATAAGAATTCTGGACACCCGTAAACACCGTGTTTAAGTAATAAAAGATCGCTTGTTCCGGGAAAGAAGATTTATGGTATTTATCACACTCAGGACATCCAGTATTATTACTAGTTCTATTACTTAATGAAGCAGTATATGAATGTCCCTCTTTGCAAATAAAATGAATTCTCTTGCCAGAGAATGGTGTTATTCCTTCTGGTGTTACATTATTTTTTTCGTAATCCCATTCTGATAATATATCCTCACGATTATTCGCAACGCACCATGTTCTTAAATCATTAACTCCAGATACTACTATTTTGCCGGCACAAACGGGGCATCCTACGCCATTTGATCTATCGAGTATTGATGTGTAATAATGCTGACCGCATTTTTTGCACTTCCACCAGACTTTTTGAGGGGAACCTGTGTTAACCGTATCTGGTGATAGGTCTCCATTTTTACCATAATCCCATTCTTCCAGCAATTCCGGATATAAAAACGAAAGGCTGTTCTCTCTTTTGGCTTTTTTTCTATTCTGCGCATTCCTTTCCCGCGCACAAACTGGACAACCTGATCCTTTTACCCTATTAGAAATCGCCGCTTCCCATTCATGCCCACATACAGAACACTTCCACCACACTTTTTTATTGCTTCCTGCTCCCACCATTGCAGGATCAATCGAGTTTTTCTCATAATTCCATTCAAGTAATAGCGCCGGCTGGAGTGTTAAAAAGTCATTGAAGCCGTGTTCAATCTTTTTGTTTGAACAATACGGACACCCTGTTCCAATTACTCTGGATTTAACTGTGGCTTGCCACTCATGTCCGCATCTTTTACACTTCCACCAAACCTTGGCATGACTACCTAATGTTATCTCTTCAGGAGTGCATATTGATGAGTTTTTCTCATAATCCCATTCACTAAGTAAATCTGGCCTTTTACTTGCTAAATCCGTTTCTCCTTTAATTGCTTTCTTTCCTGAACAGTAAGGACATGATGCACCATTGCTTCGATTATAAATCGCTGCTTGCCATTCATGGTTATTATTGCATTTCCACCAAACCTTTTTTGAACTGCCTTTAGTTACTTGCGTTGGGTAAATACCTAAAGCATTGTTCTTTTCATAATTCCACTCCTTTAGCAAGTCCGGACGAGTTGTCGCTAGGTCTGTTTTTCCAACTATGGCTTTTTTACCTGCACAATAAGGACAGCCGACACCTTTGGCTCTATCCGCAATTCTAGCTTCATAACTAGACCCGCATTTTTTACACTTCCACCAAACCTTCTTTGAACTGCCAGCGCTCGTATTGTAAGGGGAACAGATAGTAGCATTCTTTTCGTAATCCCACTCTATTAACAGTTCTGGATTGTTATCAGCAAGTACTTTGGTATTCATTAGATACTCCTAGGATTAATATCAATCATTATCTGGTTTTCAACTATTCCTTCTCTATAGCATTGTGGACATCCCTGGCCTCTTGTCCTCTGTGAGATCCTGGATTCCCATTCGTTGCCGCAAGTCTTACACTTCCACCACACTTTTTTATTGGTTGCACAAGTTACTTCTGTGGGCAGCAGCGGTGCGTTTTTCTCATAGTTCCATTCGGCAGCGATCTCCGGATATCTGTCTGCCAGGGATCCTTCTTCCGCGATCTTATCCCGGACTCGTTTTGCCTGGGCATTTTTGTATCCGCATCGAGGGCATCCGTTGCCGGCCTTTGTTCTGTCTGCAATTCGAGCTTGCCATTCATGTCCGCAAACGCTGCACTTCCACCAAACCTTTTTACTGCTTGAAACCGTATAGTCAAATGGAGATATCCCTTTATTTTTTTCATAATCCCATTCCTTGAGCAGTTCCGGATACTGATCAGCAAAAGATCCTTGTGTAGCAAGCTTCTTTGCAATACGCTTTCCCGCGCCTATCTTATTTCCACAGACCTTGCAACCTTGTCCTTTGGTTGTCCTCTCGATGATCCTGGATCTCCACTCATGGCCGCAAGTAGGGCATTGCCACCATACCATCTGCCCGGACCGGCATCCGATCTTTCTAGGATCAAGGCCTTTGTTCTTCGTGGGATGCAGCTCCTTGGCCACTTCCGGATAGCACTCTGCCAGGGAATTCTCCTTTTGAAGCCTCAGGAATCCGGATGTAATTCCGCTGATATCGTTCTCGATATCGACTTCCGGAGCAGATATTCCATGACTCTCACAGAGATGCAGCAGAAGCTCCTCGATCGGCTTTTGTAAGAATAGATAATCATCCTCGTTCTTATTCCTTTGAACAAGTATGATATCGGCGTTATCGTTTATCTCCGGAGCTCCGGATTCTCTCAGCCTTATAAGGTGTATACCTTCTGAGGCGAGGATCCCAGCCTTTTGGATATCTCTGCTTTGGTTATTGTGCCAGGCTCTGCCATCGTATTCGATAGCGACCTTTATGGAAGGAATGTAGATATCAAGAGCCTTTTTCCCTAGAATGGCATTATCCCTATATCCGTTGACGGCATCCGGAAAGGCTTTCTGTATGTAGTAATATACTGTCTGTTCAGGTATGGAACTGCCTATCTGCTTCTTGCATGTAGTGCAATACTTGTTCTTTTTGTAGCGTTTTTCCTGAACGGCAAGCTGATAGGATCTCCCACAGTTTTGACACTTCCACCAAACCTTCCGGCTACTTCCGTAGGTTATCTCACTAGGCTTTATTGTGTTCCTCTCATAATCCCATTCAGCGAGTAATTCAGGATTATGGGATTCGAGATCATTGAAGCCTTTCAAGACTCTTTTGCTTGAACAGTAAGGGCATCCGTAGCCGTTATATTTATCAGCTGCGGGCATATCATAAGAATGGCCATTTTCACAGATCCACCAATATTTTTTTTGGCTACAGAAAGTGACTGCATCAGGACTAGCTTCGTTTTTCTCGTAATCCCATTCTTTTAGAAGATGCGGCGCTTTGTCCGTGATCGAGGAGCCACTTTCGATTAATTTTTGAATGCGCTTCTTTGCACCACGCTGGTTCCCGCAGATTTTACAGCCTTCACCGCTTGTCCTAGTATTAATCGACGCTTTCCATTCATAACCGCATATTGGACACTTCCACCAAACCACCCTTTTGCTTCCATAAGTAACTTCTGATGGAAGCAACGGATCGTTCTTTTTATAATCCCATTCCTTTGCTATCTCCGGATATTTACTCTCCAAATCGTTAAATCCCGGTAATGCTTTTTTACCAGCACAATATGGGCAGCCTTGCCCCTGACTTGTACGACGTGCAATTTTAGAAATATAAGAATGCCCATTCTTACAGATCCAGTATGCGTTCTTGTTACTGAAAGGCGCTACCTCTGAAGGCGTTAACGGGTAATTCTTTTCATAATCCCATTCTGCTGCAACTTCAGGGAATCTTGTTGCAAGGTCATTAAACCCAGGCAATATTCTTTTCCCTGAACAATATGGACAACCCCTATGCCTATTTCTCTCTGAAAAACTTGCTTCCCAGGTTCCGCCGCAAACATGGCATCGCCAAAACGCACGTTTATCAGAAGATGGACTTATAGTATTTAAATCCAGTCCTAAAGATTCATTCTTTTCGTAGTCATACTCAACTAATAATTCTGGATTAAGATCCTTGAACAGAGCCATCTGTTAACACTCCTTACTGATATTTCTTATTGTATCATGTTGTAAAAAGCGCTTCAAGGCAATGGACGAAAACCGAAGATTAACTACAAATTCAGTTTAAACAAAAAGGAGACATATCAATATCATATGCCCCCACAATCCTCTATTCTTCCTTATTTTTCAACATAAGCCCAATGGAGTTTCCCTGCGGTCTTTGTTTTATGTTTTAAACAGTCGCTTATTGTAGTTATTCCTGTTGCAGCTTTTGCAGCCGAAATGGAATCATATATTTGCCCGGTCTCAATACACACGATTTTTTTCTCTCTAATCCTTCTCGCTTTAGCAGCCTTACACTTTGGGCATCCATGTCCTCCTAAAAGATTACCTGGAGATGCTTTCCATTTATAACCACAAACTCCACATACGCACAGTATTTTAGTACTCCTATTTATATATTGTTCTAATGGAGTAATCTTGGAATTGATTGTAAGAAGCCTGTTGCGGAATTCTTCATCTGTTAGTCGAAGCGTCCCCGCACAACTTGGGCATCCAGATCCTTTCAACAAATTGGATGGGGTCGCCAACCATTCATATCCACATTTTTTACAACGGCACTTTACTTTTGACTTACTATCCTTGTATTCCCCTATTATTTCAATTTGATTATTGATCTTCCCCATACGAGAAACAAACTCTTCATGGGAGATGCTTATTCTTTTTGCACATCTCGGGCAACCTGTTCCTCGTAAAATATCACTTGGTTTTGCGGTCCATTCATAATTACAGGTTGTGCATTTAAACCGAATGGGCGTTCTAGAATTCTTGTATTCCTCTAATGGCACTATGCTATCAGTTTTAGTCGATAATTCCATTAAGAACTGTTCATTAGTCTTCTTTGTTACAGGAGAACATGTAGGACAATTCCGCCTTTTATAGAGAATGCTGTCCGGCTTTGCCATCCATTCAGTTCCACATTTTTTACAACGACAAAGAACCAGTTCATTCGGCCCATTGTATTCTTCAAGCAATTCTAAATCCGGATTGATCTCTAACACGCGTTTTCTAAACTCTTCTGAGCTTAGTCTTTGAGATACTCCTCTTTGTATTTTTGCACACTCCGGACACCCGTGTCCGTGTAACAAATCATATGCAGAAGATGCTAACCATTCTGCACCACATTTTCTGCATTTGACATACACACTATTTTTGGAACCAGAGTATTCTCCAAGATACTCTATTTCGGGGCTCACAATTGCAAGCTCCCTAGCGAATTGTTCAGCATCTTTTTTCCGCGATTCCTCTTTAGCTTGTTTAACTATGGGCTTCCATTGATTGGTAATATCTGAAGAATCTAGTCCGTAATCGTTGCAAATTGTATAGATGAACTCTCGGATTGTTTCATAATTCTTCTCGTTGCTAATGGTATCTGTAAAGCATATGGCATTTTTAAGTCTTTCTACAACAGTTTCTTTCGGACAGCCCTCGTATAATGTAACAAGACGGATGCCAGCTTGTTCACATAAACGTTCTTTTTCTTGATCATTCTGAAGTCTGTTAGAGTGCCAATACCAAGCTCCGAATTCTACAGCTAACGCAAGATCCGGAACGTAAATATCTAGTTCTTTCCCTATTGTTGTTCTATCTCGGCTGATCACCTTTCCTTCCCCAACCAATAAACTAAACGACTTATAAAGGATCTGTTCAATTACCGATGTCTGAGAATGATTACAATTGGGGCAATCATTTCCTTTTAACAAGCTATTCGGCTCAACATACCATTCGGTTCCACAACGATTACACCGCACAAGAATCTTCTCATGTGCGTTTTTATAATGACCTAAAACAGAGATATGTGGGCTAATAACCTTCAGCTCATCAATAAACCCTTCTGTGTTTCTCCGGAAGCGTTTGTTACATTTTGGGCAGCCTGTTCCATGCAACAAACTTGCAGGAACAACACTCCACTTGTTATCGCATTTTGTACAATGAACTAATATTTTAGTCTGACTATTGATATAGTCTCCGACTACTTCAATGTTTGGGTGTAATAAACGAACCTTTTTAGAAAACTCCTCTTTGGTGTATCTTCTTTTATCCGCACTTTTTTTCCTAGCACAGATAGGGCAGCCCTCACCAGAAAGAACATGTGCAGGAGACGCTAACCATTGATTACCGCATTTACTACACCTGAACTTTATCTTGGTTGAATAATTTATATAAGTTTCAAGAGGAATGATATCCGAAGATATCTCCCTAAGTTCATTTATAAACTCTTCTGGAGTCTTTTTTTGTGGCATTTGAATTGTATCCTTACCATATGTTGGTTTTTCTTAATAATATCATGCAAACACCTAACAGTAAAACCAATAAGTATTAATCAAATAATAATCTTTAGCCATTTATAGATGCTTTACTTAATAAAGAATGATGGTTTATACTATCCATACAAGGATATCTGAAGTAGAGATCGTGCTGACTACACACCAGCAATGGTTAGAAGAGATGTGGGACTTGGCACACCCACCAGATGTGCTTGTCAAGAATATGCTTTGAGTTGGTAGTTTTCGTTGCGACCACACGCCTTTGGCAGAATAGGCGAAAGCCGAGAGATGCAGGAGAACGCAACGCCTGCCAAAGCATATTCGATAATGACCGCTTAGGCGGTCTTTTTTTTTTGTAAAAACGCTCAAAAAAACAAGGTCGGGGGAAAAATGGGGGAAAGTTTCAAAAACAATCAATAAAAGAGCCTTATCATCAAGGCTGAAACCCCTTGAAAAATAAGGCTCTTTACTTGGTGGCCCATACAAGACTTGAACTTGTGACCTTCTGGTTGTCACCCAGACGCTCTCCCAGCTGAGCTAATGGACCGTATTCTGCTGCGCTGCCGGACTGCGCCGGTGCAAGGGATATAATAACATAAAAGGCCGGGATT
>JAEEGL011025721.1_pt1 | contig 16610 bp, 16 predicted proteins | sample 9134231 | NCBI WGS metagenome assembly JAEEGL01 (sample SAMN16246548, study PRJNA631951) | gut metagenome | biome: gut microbiome; feature: rumen; material: fiber-attached | host: Bos | place: Iran: Karaj | collected 2018-10 | reverse complement strand
TACTTAACGATAATCGGAGAATTTTATGGCATCATATGGATATGAAGCGGTTGATGCCGCAGGCAAGACAATTAAAGGAAGCTGTGACGCCGAAACTGTCAGTGAAGTCAAGGAACTTCTTAAGAGCCAGGGACTCATACTCGTATCCACAAAGGAACAGGGACTGCTCACAAGAGATATCAATCTTGATATAGGCGGATATCCGAAACCGAGAGACCTGTCGGTATTCTGCAGGCAGTTCGTATCAATGACAAAAGCGGGCGTAACGATATTGGATGCCCTCAAGATGCTTACAGACCAGACAGAGAACAAGCAGCTTAAAAAGGGAGTCGAAGGCGTCAGAGTCAATGTCGAAAAAGGTGAGACTTTAGCCAATTCGCTAGCACTTTATCCCAAGGTATTCCCCGAGCTTATGGTCAACATGGTAGCCGCAGGCGAGGCTTCGGGTTCGCTTGAGACGGCACTTGACAGAATGGCGACGCAGTTTGAAAAGACCGCCAAGACGAGGGCGCTTGTTAAAAAAGCAATGATATACCCGGTCGTGGTCATGTGTGTGGCATTAGTCGTTGTGATAGTAATGCTGGTCGTGGTCATACCGAGATATACCGAAATGTTCAAAGAACTCGGGACCGAGCTTCCGGCGATCACAAGAGGCGTGCAGGCGGCGAGTGATTTTCTGATAAACTACTGGTTTATAGTATTTCCGATCATCATACTTTCAATAGTTGCCCTTGTGGGCTGGAGCAAGACCGACAGCGGTAAGCATGTATTTCACAAGATAAAGCTTTCGCTTCCGATCACGAAGACGCTTGAGATAAAGCAGGCTTCTTCAATGATGGCAAGAACGTTATCGACGCTTATGGCGTCGGGGGTACCGCTTGTGGAGGCGGTAGAGATCGTGGGATCCACAATGGAAAATGTCTACTATCGTGAAGCAATGGAGTATTGTAAGGACGAGATCATGATAGGCCAGCCTCTTTCAAGACCGTTTGAGGAGTGCGGATTGTTCCCCCCGATGGTATACCATATGACCCGTATCGGCGAGGAATCGGGTAATACGGAAGAGATGCTCACAAAGCTTGCCGATTATTATGATGAAGAAGTTGAAATGGCCGTGCAGTCGATGATGGCCGCTTTGGAACCTCTTATCATCATCGTACTTGCATGCATCGTAGGATTTCTGGTTGCGGCGTGTCTGGCTCCGATGCTTGAGATGTACAATTCGCTGAACAACTTATAATTGAATTAAATGTCCGGTGTAGGGACGGACGTTTAAGATATATAACATTTAAAAAGGAGAGTTTAAAAATGAAGAACAAGAAACTTAACAACAAAGGCTTTTCACTTGTAGAGCTTATCATCGTTATCGCTATCATGGTTATCCTTGTAGCCGTAATCGCACCTCAGTATCTTAAGTTTGTAAACAACTCAAGAGTATCTACAGATGTTCAGACTGCCGCAGATATGGTTACCGCTATAGACGTATCAATTGCCGATGGTGCAACACCTTTTTCCGGTGGAAGTTTTGATGTAACAAAAGTAACAAATCTTTCAGCAATGCCTCTTTCAAAGCTTACTAAGGATTCTGATAGCTGGACAGTTACAGGGGATGATCAAAAGGGTGTATCGAAAATAACGCTTACTGTTGGTGGTACTGCATATGAATGCTATCCCGATGCGGAGAACTCAACAAATGGTATAGCAGGTGACCACGGCTTGAAGAAATAATAATATTATGTTTTGGTCCATACTGTTTTATTTAATCATATTCCTATTCGGGATAGTCATAGGGAGTTTCCTTAATGTATGTATATTAAGGATACCTTTAAAACAGGATATCGTTAAGGTAAGTTCCCATTGTATGAGCTGTGACTATAAGCTTAAATGGTACGACCTCATACCTTTGTTTTCTTACCTTTTCCTAAAGGGCCGTTGCAGAAAATGCGGGGCGAAGATCTCGCCCCAGTATCCGATAATCGAGGCGACCAACGGTTGCCTCTGGTTATTGGTGATCACAGTAAAAGGGGCTGATGTAGAATCCCTACTCTACTGCCTGCTTTTTTCATCATTACTTGCTTTAAGTATTATCGACTGGCGTACATATGAGATCCCGGTCGGATTCAATATATTCATTGCTTGTCTTGGTATTGTCAAACTTGCTCTGGATATACGCAACTGGCTCAACACCCTTCTGGGGGCCTTGTGCGTATCATTGTTTTTATTGATCCTTTATGTAATTACAAAGGGCCGCGCCATAGGCGGCGGCGATATCAAGCTCATGGCTGCATGCGGACTTATGCTTGGATGGAAGCTTATAATACTTGCATTTTGCATAGGCTGTATAGTCGGGGCTATTGTGCATGTGATAAGAATGAAGGTTTCAAAAGCGGATCATGTGCTTGCGATGGGACCTTATCTTTCCGTAGGAGTGGCTGTAGCCGCCCTTTGGGGAGAATCTCTATTGGAATGGTATATTTCCATTTTAGGTATTTAAACTTAAACTTGGAGTAAAATTATGGCAAACAGAGTATTAAGTATTGAGGTTGGCGAGTCTTTTACAAACTTCAGCGAAATGGATTTTCGCGCAAAAAATCCCCGCGTATATAAATGTTTCAGCATCCCTACACCCGACGGTGTATATGATGACGGATTTATTACCGAAAATGCCGAATATATAACCGCGATCAAACAGGCGTTGGCTTTTCATAAAGTAAAGACCAAGCAGGCTGTTTGTACGATCATGTCTTCAAAGATCGCTACCCGTGAGGTTCAGCTTCCGAACGTAAAGAATAATCAGGTCCAGCCAATGGTAGAAGCCAATGCGACCGATTATTTCCCCATTAATCTTGAAGATTATGAGCTTGGGCATCTTGTGCTCGGAAATGTAAAAGACGCTACCGGAACAGCCAAGCTTAAAGTCCTTGTCATGGCTTGCCAGAAGCTGCTTATCGAATCCTACGATAAGCTTTGCGAGGCATGCGGACTTCATCTTATCAGCGTTGATTATACGGGTAATTCTATTTATCAGGTTATGAAGAATGAATGTATCGAAGATACGGAAATGATCATCCGTATCGGAGAGAAGAATTCACTCGCAACCATAATCTCGGATCACAGTATGGTCATGCAGCGTAATATCGTATACGGTGCCGAGGGTGCTGTATTTTCGATGATGGAATCGACCGCATTCCCTCAGAAAACCTTTAATGAGGCTTTCGAAGAGTTAAAGCGTATAGAATGTGTCAAGCCTTCCATCAACGAGACTTCAATACTTACAGAATCATCGAACAGTATTCAATTCACGGAAAAGACATCAGCCGCAATGCAGGAGATAACCGAAAGCTTATCCCCTCTTGTGGGTAATCTTGCCCGTGTGATCGATCTATATAATTCAAAGACTCCGGATAAGCCCATAAAGCGTATCGTTTTGACAGGCTTCGGGGCAGAAATAAACGGTATATCAAAACTTTTCACCAATGAACTCGGTGTAAGCACCGTTGTATGTAACAGTGTAAGGAACATTCCGATCGCCAATGCGAACGGTGATAATAACGGAAAATATGCCGTGGTGATCGGTGCCGGTCTTTTCCCTATCGGCTTTATCAACGAAGAGAAGAAGGTTAACGACCTTAAAGAAGTGAACTATAAGAATGTTTCCATTCTTTTGGCTATTTTGTTTGCACTTATCTGTGTTGCAATGATAGGCATAAGCTATGCAAGACTTACTATTGCAAGGACTGACGAGGTACTTCTTAAGAGCCAGGAAGCAACATATCTTCCTGCCGAAGCCGTTCAGATAAGGCATGACAATATGGCAGCCTTCCTTGCGGAGATCGCGGACGGATATAACTTATCAAGCAGTGAAAATGACGGTCTTGTCGAGTTCTTTGAAAAGCTTGAGTCGACTCTTCCGGATGATGCGGAGATAAGACAGCTTACATCCGATACCCAGAAGGGTGTTATTATCATTGCTTTAAATGACTTTAACAAAGCAGGTAAGCTTATTGAAGAAATACGTAATTTCTATCCGGACGATTCAAGGGGCGGCAAGGTCACGATATCTTCGATAGTTCAAAAGACCGAAAGCGAGGTCCTTGAGGAAGGAGAGGAAGCCGAAGAAAATGCCGGATCTGAGGAAGAGCCGGAGAGCGAAGAGGCAACAGAGTCTTCCGAAGAAGAGGAAGAAGTTGTCTGGTATGAGATAACTCTTAATATCGATTATAACGATCTTGCGGAAGACGAGATAAAGGAGTAAGGGGGTGTGCATATGAATAAAAAAGATAATTTTCAGAAAAAGATCATGACATATGTAGCCCTTTTAGGTCTTGCGATAATTATTGCCGTATATTTCCTTATTTTCCAGAAGAATATGGAGAAAGCGGAAAAGATCGAAAACAGTAACAGAAGTTTATCCGCAAGGGTTACTCAGTTAAAGACTTATTACGATAAGCAGAATGAAAATAAGAAAGATATCGCGGTAATGGAGGAGCAGATCGATGCAATGCTTTCCAAGTATCCGGCAGATGTCCGCGAAGAGAATATCCTCATGGTCGCGATCGATTCCCTTGAGGATAACGAAGTTGATTACAAGAATATAACGATAGGCGGGCGCGAAGCTTTAAAGGCAATACCGCTTGAGACCGTACAGAATGCGGGAATGGAAGCATACCAGAATCCCATAATATTTGCACAGCGTAAGGTAGGGCTTGTCAATTCCACAAATTATTTCGATCTTAAGGATATAATCGCGCTTATCAACAGTTCTACCGATAAATGTACCATCAACAATATCGTGTATTCAAAGAATGAAAACGATAACTGTCTTGACGGTACGATAGAAGTTACATATTACTTTGCACTCGGAACCGGCAGAGAATATGAGGAAGTTGATTTTAAGAAGTATACGGCAGGTCTTAACGATCTTTTCAATTTAAAGACCGAAGAAGAACTTGCAGCAGAAGCAGCATCAGAAGAGAGTAATGACGAAGAATAATATTAAGAGTAAAAAACTTAATAACAAAGGCTTCAGTCTTGTGGAGATACTGGTCTCCATAATCATCATTGCCGTTGTCTCTTCGGCTGTGCTTGCAAGTTTTGTCAATTCCACAAGATACAATGCAAAAGCCAAAGACAATCAGTATATAACCGGTGCCGCTCAGAGTATCATGGAAGGCTTTAAGGCCAATAATATAGATAATCTGATCGCCCAGTTTGATGACAGCGACTTAATACCGTTTACCGTTTACACGAACTTAGATCCCGGAGGTTCTCCTGTAACCGGTTATTCGTGTAACTATGATCTGACTCATATAAGAGATGTCGATGATGTATATGAGTTTGAGATCAACGGTATTGATTATCAGGGTCATTTATACGACTCTCTTATAACAATATCTCCTTACAACAGCACTACGGCAGTTGATACTCCTTATGACGGGACATCATATGACGGTCAGGTTTCGATCGATTATATCGAGAATATGAACGGTTTCAGGGACGCTGTTTTTTTGGAGCCGCTCAGTTCCCTGTCTGAAGGTTATTATACGATGATAGATGAGATAATAACCTGGCTTAACACTATGGCGGGTTCATATTCGGTCAATGCTCACGGCATCATGGTATGGGAAGGGCACTATAACAGAGAAGTATTAAAAGCCGATATGTCGGGTATTGAGATCACAAGAAATACGACAGTTGATATCACTTCTCTCGGCGGTAATGTTTCAAAGGTAACCGTAACGGTTGATTTTGAGGCGAAAGTTGCCAATAAGGCTTATGTGGATTCTACCGGGCACACACAGCATGCATCTCGCAATTTTTCGCATGCTTTCAGTACGGAAGAGATATTTAACAATTCTGCCACGGCTTCTGCGGGCTCAAAGCTTGAGAATGTGTTCCTTTTCCTATATCCCGCTTATTATGAGCCGACGGCAAGTTACGATTATCCGATAAAAAATGACAACTATTTTATAAATAATACAGGATCCGATATAAATGTGTTCTTTGTAAAGCAGAGAAACGGTACGCTTGAAGTGGGCGGATCAAATCTTCTCGGTTTGTGCGAGGCACAGTATTGTCCGAACATAACCTGTAACAACCATGTAAAGCTTTATCATAACTGTAACGAAAATATATCAAGCACAAATACCGTTACAACGCCGCCCAATATCGTGGCGACATTTGCTTCCGAGATAGTGGACGGTCTTACCGAAACGGAAGATCAGAACCTTGTATATCTTGTGGAAGTAAATATCTACAATGCGGGTGACAGAAGCGAAGTTCTATATACTCTTACAAGTACCACAAATGATAAATAGGATATTTGGATGACGATCGAAAAGCTTAAACGATTCAAACTTAATAATGCGGGTTCGTCCATGATCGTTACCATAGTCGTGGTCACGTTCTTAAGTATCATTGCGACCATTTTCCTGTATATGGCGGGTCAGAATTACATCATGAAGATGACAGACCGTCATAATAAGGAGAATTTTTACGAAGCCGAGACCGGGCTTGAGGAGATGAAAGCGGGACTTATGGAAGTCGCTGCAGAAGCATCCAATAAAGCTTATGTGGATACTATGGTACAGTATTCGATCGATGAAGCGTTTACGAGATATACATATTATCAGACGGCGTATTTCGAAGAACTTGAAAACCTTTTAAATTCGTATTTTGCGGCCGCAGGGGGTTATGAAGATTATCTTGTAAGCCTTGTGGAGCCCAAATACCGGGATGCGTTTTCTTTTGACCCGGTCGGAACGGATGCCTTCGGACAGCCTATGTATATCGATAATGCGACGGCGGAAGACGGGTATGTATTCATCCGTGGCATCAATATGGTCTATGTATCGGATGACGGTTTTACAACGGTCATCAAAACCGATATTGTTTTTTCCGTTCCGGATATGAACTGGGGAGTTGCATCGTCATACAGATCGCTTTCGGAGACCGCGGAAGAACTGCACGGAAGCGAGCTTGTGGACAGAAGGCGTGAATATAACATTTCCGAGTATGTGAACTACTTTAACTGGTACAAGAATTCGGATTGATATATCGGATTATACATAAATTATTATTTGGTTAATAGGAATATAGTAATATAAAACGGATAGGATTTTATGCCATGGAAAAGTGGAATAAAAACAAAGGTTATACACTTGTGGAGCTGATCGTCATTATGGCGATCCTGGCCGTCGTATCGGTCGGCAGTATCGTGGGAGTATCGCTTATATCCTCGAAACCCGCACAGCAGGCCGCATCAAAGCTTAAAACAGTGATCCAGAACGACAGGACATCGGCTCTCGGCAAGTACAAAACAGAATTATTTGTTGTCGGCGAAGACGGCGGAGTTAAAGTCACGGAGAATTTCTATACGGACGGTACAACACTTAACAGCTCCAAAGATACAAAAATCTGTGATGAAAATGTAAAAGTCCAAGTCTCCGATGACAATACAAGCTGGGATGATGTAGTCGACGGTTATTCTTTGACCGTTAATTTCGACAGAAGTTCCGGTGCGATAAAGATACCCGATCACGGGGATGTGTATTTTAAGTTTACCAAAGCGGGTAAGTCTTATACGGTAAGGATCTATCATTTGACCGGTAAGGTTGAATTACAATAAGAGATATTTATATGAAAAACTTTTTTAAAACGATTTTTTGTAAAAAAGTAAATAATAAGGGTATGTCTTTAGTGGAACTCATATGTGCCATCGGCATTATGGGTCTTCTTGGCGCGTCTGTGGCAGGTATCATGATGGTCAGCGCCAATACATATTCGCGCGGGACCGCAGATGTTGACCTTCAGCAGGAGGTACAGCTTTTAGTAAATCAGATCGGAAATCTTATTCAGGATGCGACTGAGGTTACTTCGGGCGGAACAGATCTTCATATAGTCAAAAACGGCGTTTCCTATGACATTGTTCATTCAGGCGGCAGTGATAATGTAGTAAGCCTTACAACGGGCGGAGAGACTCAGCCTCTTGCCAATTTTATAAGCATGTTTATTACCGATGTCTCCGAATATGAAGACAACGGTATCGTGCAGCTTTATATCGCGGCTGAAAATAACGGAAGGACCTTTGCGGGCAATTATACCGTTGCATCCCGTAATTCAAAGGTCAGTCCCACCGAGACGACCAATGTTGTCAAGATCACTACCATCAGCGGCAATAAGCTGATCCTGGAACCTCTTTGCTTTAAAGAGATCCCCGTTACCATTACCGGTGCAACCACTGCTATGGGGGTAAACTGGGAACTTACCGGAGCTACGGATACTACGGGCACAAAGTTATATGTGGCTGACGATCCCACAAAGAATACCGCGGTCACCAGTACCACAAATTCCGAGATCACACTTAAGATCGAGATAGGCCGTAATGAGACTGCCAACAATTTAAAACTTAAGATAAAGTCCAATCAGTTAAGATCCGATATGCTGACCCCTGAGGCTCAGGTCGAGATCGATATCCTTATAAGACGTGTAAACGGACTTGATCTGGTCGGTACGCTTGACAGCGGTACATCCAATGCCAATAAGCTTAAAAACGGTGCGAAATATAATGTTAATGTTGATGTTATCGCAACCAATCCCTTTATCGATATGACATGTGAGACGACTTCCGAATATAAGTCTCCGTTTGTACTTAAATATTCATTGTATTATGCAGACAATGCGGTTGAAGAACCGTTCAGATATAATGCTTCTTCAAGATGCTTTGAAAATTCGACAATAAGGGTATCTGTCAAGAACAATGACATGTCGACCCTTACTGATCTGTCCGATCAGCCTATATCAAACGGTGCGGAAGTACACGAGTTTTATCTTGATACTCCGGCTGCGTCGGGAGATCTTGGCGCGACTTATTTCGTAGTGTCATTAAGAAGGAATCTTCCTCAGAACGGTAATTTTACAATGACCGGTTTTACCATGCACACAGTCCGTAAAAACAAGTCTGAAATGTGTTATTACGGGGATACGACACTTGGTGAGGAAAATTACAATGGTTCATTTACGATCATGGCAAATTCGGGGTCCGTTTATGATTCATTGCTCGAAAGAGGTACCGATAACGAAGTTGCCAATTTCGACTGGGGATATTTAAAGCAGCCTTTGCAGAATTCTACCGGCGTAAATATGGGAAATTTCGAATGCAGGAGAGAATTCAGATATCGTGAAGTATATTCATCCGATGATGAAGGAAATCCCACTTCGGTAGGTCCGTGGTCCGGAACATTATATTCATCATCAGAGTACGGTAATTCCATCAACCTTCGTAGAGAATCTCTTATATTTGATGCAAATAAGAGTTATGAAGTAGAAGTTATCTGGAGGATATATAACAGGAATAATAACCAGGTTCTCTGGCCTAAGAGCGATACTCCCGAAAATCAGTATTTGAGAAGAGGTATCGTGGATCCCGTTATGGTCAATTACTCGATTCCGGGCACATCGTTTACCGCAGTGGGCGGAAGCAATGTCGAACTTACTCCGGGTTCAAGCTACGAGCTTAACAGCAATAAGATCACCGGTATATACATGAACTATTTCCACGCACAGAATGACTTAAGCTATAAGCTTCAGCGTAAGGTCGGAGATTCGTGGGTAGATGTTTCACGTTACTATGATGCCAGCCTTGAGGAAAGAGGAAGCAATAACTATACCGGATTTAAGGTTAAACTTAACAGAAAGGGTGAATACAGAGTTCTTCTTCTGATCGATCATATACAGACCGCAAGCTATAGCAGCAGTCAGAGAAGATTTAACTATTACACCATAAATTTCAACGACAGCGACAATGCTCTTTACGACGAAGCGACCGGCCGCGGTATTTTCTACTACAGTGCTTCTTATTCGACCGATGAGTGGAAAGAAAGATTCACAAACGATTACTTGCTTTCCAACGGCAATAAATTCAACTGGGGTAATGTAGATGTTACCGAAAGCGGAGGAAAGGTTACATATTCGCTTAAATGGCTTGGTTTTACAAAGACATATAACGGTAACAGAAACCAGAACGACAACAAATTCTACAATGAAGCTTACGATTATGTATTTGCTAATGCTGATGAGATAGCAGGGGAATGAATATAAAAAAATATCGCCGTCCGCTACGCGGATGGCGATATTTTTTGGGTAACAGCAGGGAAATGGCATTATAAAAGTGCTTGAAACTTTTAATTTACTGTGATATATTGATAAGGCTTGATATTCAGGAGGAAGATTTATGACAGCGTTAAGAATTGTATTGACTATAGTATTTATATTGGTTTCATTGGCACTTTTGGTAGTGGTTCTTATGCAGGAAGGTAAGTCTGCAGGCCTCGGAGCGATCTCCGGTGCGGCTGAGTCTTATTGGGGCAAGGCTAAGGGACGTTCGATGGAAGGCGTGCTTCTTAAGATTACGAAGTGGCTTGCCGTTGCGTTTATGGTTCTTGCGGCTGTACTTAATTTAAGCAAGTTTTAAATTTGTTTAACCGACCACTCGATTGTGAGTGGTCTTTTTTTTATTTTATAGGAAATTTCTTCTTAGTTTAATCCGTGGGTGGTAATATATATTTATGGCAAACAACAGAGATAAAAGAAAAAAGTTAATATTGGAACTGTTTCATGACGATATGTATGTGCCCATGAGAAGGCGTGAACTTGCTATCTTTATGCAGGTCAGCGAAGAAAACAGGGCAGAGTTTGACTCTATCATTGACGAACTTATAAACGAACATGAGATAACGGTCACCAAAAGGGGAAAACTCATACTTTTTGATGAAAAAGAGGAAGTAAAAGAAGGAAAAGGTAAAACCATAAATCCGCTGCATCCTTCTTTTACCGGAAAATATATCGGCTCAAAGTCGGATTACGGATTTGTGGAGGTCGAAGGGCTCGACGAAGATTTCTATGTATCGGCCGATGATGCGATGAACGCTCTTCACGGTGATACGGTTGAAATCGAGGTCATAAAGGAAAGATCGAAAAACGGCAGGGCTATGGCCAGGGTCATAAATATCGTTGAAAGATCCAAAGACGTTATCGTGGGTACTTACGAGGCTTCCGATAAGGGCTACGGCTTTGTGGTGTGCGACAACAATAAGCTTAAGGACGATATATTTATACCCGTTGAGCATTCAAAGGGCGCCGTTACGGGGCATAAGGTGATCGTGGAGCTTACATCCTACGGTGACAAGAATCATAATCCCGAAGGAAAAGTGACCGAGATCATAGGCCATATAAACGATCCGGGTGTTGATATCCTTTCGATAGTGCTTGCCATGGGTATACCGAACGAATTTCCCGAAAAGGTGTTAAACCAGGCCGAAAAGGCATCAAAACCAGTAAGCGAAGCGGATATGGCAGGCAGAAAGGATCTAAGAGATCTTACAATGGTCACTATCGATTCCGAGGATGCGAAGGATCTTGACGATGCGGTCAGCCTTGTTATGAATGATGAGTATTACGAACTCGGTGTTCATATTGCGGATGTGTCCAATTATGTACAGGAGAATTCCGCGATCGATGTGGAAGCCTATAAGCGCGGCACGAGCGTGTACTTGGCAGACAGGGTGATACCGATGCTTCCGCATACGCTTTCTAACGGTATATGCTCGCTTAATGCGGGTGAGGACAGGCTTGCGCTTTCGTGTATCATGGATATCGACAAGCACGGAAACGTTAAGGATTACAAAATCCTTGAAAGCGTCATCAATGTCGACAGACGCATGAGTTATACGAATGTAAAAAAGATCATCGAGGATAATGACGAAGAGACGATAAAAGAATATGAAGAGCTTGCACCGATGTTCTTTAAAATGCATGAGCTTGCAAAGATATTGAGGCAGAAGCGAAAGAACAGAGGCTCCATAGATTTTGATTTTGACGAGACAAAGCTTGTGCTCGATGAAAACGGTAAGGCGATCGATATAAAGCCTTATGAAAGAAACGAAGCCACAAAGCTTATCGAGGAATTCATGCTCATCGCAAACGAAACGATAGCGCAACATTTCTATTGGCTCGAAGTTCCGTTTCTTTACCGTGTGCATGAAGAGCCCGATGAAGACAGGATAGAGAAACTTAAGACGTTTATAAGAAACTTCGGTTACACTTTAAGGGGCGGAAATGACGATATTCATCCCAAGCAGCTTCAGAAGCTTCTTGAAAAGATCGCGGAAAGCCCGGAAGAGATGCTTATTTCAAGGCTTACGCTTCGAAGCATGAAAAAGGCAAAGTACTCGCCCGAGTGTGCGGGGCATTTCGGTCTTGCGTGCGATTATTACTGTCATTTTACTTCGCCGATAAGACGCTATCCCGATCTTTTTATACACAGGGTCATCAAAGACTGGATAAGGGGCAGGCTTTCCGAGTCAAAGCAGGATCATTACAATGAGATCGTCGGTCAGACGTCGCTTGATACAAGCCGAACCGAAAGAAGGGCCGAAGAGTGCGAAAGAGAGACGATCAAACTTAAAAAGGCCGAATATATGCAAAAGCATCTCTATGAGATATTCGAAGGCGTCATAAGCTCCATAACAAATTGGGGGCTTTATGTGGAACTTCCCAATACCTGTGAAGGCATGGTGCATGTATCGACGCTTGTGGGCGACTTTTTTAGATTTGATGAAAACAACTACGAACTTGTGGGAGAAGGGACCGGCCGCACATTTAAATTGGGCGAAAGGGTTAAGATAATGGTTCATGATGTCGATCTAAGTTCAAGGACCGTTGATTTCATCCTTGCTGATTTTGATTACGGCGAAGCCGAGCACGATTACTACCGCTCCGGACGGAATGAATTTTAAACCACAGGTTTATGTTTTTTGTATTTTTTTATGATATATTGGTATTCAGAGGTTAGGTAAATGGCTAAGGAAGAACCAAGGAAACTTGTATGTAACAACAAAAAAGCATATCACGACTACTTTGTCGAAGAAAAATACGAGGCGGGACTGGCTCTTCACGGAACAGAGGTCAAATCCTTGCGCCTCGGAAAGTGCTCCGTCAAAGAAAGCTTTATCAAGATTGACAAAGACGAAGTATGGGTTTACGGTATGCACATAAGCCCTTACGAAATGGGCAACATATTCAATAAGGATCCGTTAAGGCCGAAGAAGCTTCTTTTACATAAGGCGGAGATCCTTAAGTTAAAAACAAAAATAACGGAAAAAGGATATACACTTATCCCTTTGGAAGTATATTTTAAAGAAGGCAGAGCCAAACTGGAATTCGGGCTTTGCAAAGGCAAGAAGCTTTACGACAAGCGTGAGGACATTGCCAAGAAGGACGAGCGCCGTGAAAACGAGCGTGAGTTCAAAGTTAAAAACCTATAGGGGGCAGTCAAGGTTTCGACAGGGCTCTTGAAGATGGTGAAGCGAGTCGTTGCGACACGTTAATCGCAAAATTAAATTTAAACGCTGAAGATAATTTAGCAATCGCTGCCTAATGGCAGCTGTCCGCTTTAGTGTACCTATGCATTAAAATCCGGGCATCATGATCATAGGAAACGACGCTTACAAAGCTTTGAGTATGCGGGCGTAACATGAAGCTACCAAAACCGGAAGGATGTCTGCTTCCGTCCGGCAGAGGGAATGTCAAATAACAGACTACACTCGTAGAAGAACATGGGATGGTGTTTTGGACACGGGTTCGACTCCCGTCTGCTCCATAGCAAAACAGAGAGGCATAAAGCCTCTCTGTTTTGCTATGGAGCAAACGGAAATAGAATTCTTCGAAGAAAACGCCCGTGTTTTGCACGGCGCTGCGGTCCGGTGGACCGCGCTAAGCGCCGACCGAGTCGAAGACGAGACCGCTGCGGTCCGGTGGACCGCGTTAAGCACCGACCGAGTCGAAGACGAGACCGACTCCCGTCTGCTATGAAGCAGACAGGTGTCTCGATCTGTTTCTTGACATATTGGTTAGCGGGTGCTAACATACACGATGTGCAGGCCTCCTACACAGATGTTGATGAAAAATAAGGGATAATAGATTTCATATTGTTCCCGGCATCTTGCGGGGTCATTCTTTTTGAAGCATAGTTAGCTCATGCTAACGGAAAGGTAAGACATTGTTTCTGACTGTTTTTCTTGCGATCGTGTTTTGTGCAGCCATTTCACTGATGCTTTTATCGGCGGTGGCATTTATACAGGATAAGAAGTTTTTCTCCTCGGCTCCTAAAGAAGCACAAGAGGCGATCGTTCCCAGAAAAGAGGAATTGTTTTACGGCGCCAGAGCGATCGGATGGACGCTGATGATATTCAGTTTTTTATTGATACTGGGTGTCGGTATCACATCAATCCTGGACGGTATACGCAACGGTTTTACATTCTTACAGTTTTTTTTTCGATTTGTATCGATCTTTACTATCTATAAGATCTACGACATGATCTGTTTCGATTATTTTCTTCTCATGAAGTTTCGATTCTTTCAGCATTATTTTCCCGAGGTGGAAAGTGCATATGCCAACAGAAAGTACGGATATAACATCAAAAGTCAGCTTGTCAAACTGCTGATCATATTTCCCGCAGCATCCGCGGTTGCGGCGTGGATATGTTCTTTAGCCGTGAAGTAAAATATCAGCCTGTGTATTCGGATACACGTGCTGTCAAATAGAAGGAGACAAAAAATGAAACTTAGTGAAATGAAAGCCGACGAACACGGCACGGTAAGATCGCTGGGAAAAGATGAGAGATTCTTAAAGCGCATCACCTCCATCGGTCTTACGGAAGGAGCGGGTTTTTTTGTTGTGAAGAACGCCAGGAAAATGCCTGTGCTTGTCTATGTGAGGGAAACGCTGCTTGCCCTTAACAGAAAGGATTGTGAAAAGATAGAAGTTACGGAGGTGAAAGGATGAACTGCATAGCACTTTTGGGACAGCCTAATTCCGGTAAATCCACGGTTTTCAATCAGCTGACGGGGTCCAGACAGCATGTGGGCAACTGGCCCGGAAAGACTGTTGAGAAAAATGAGGGTACATACAGTTATAACAATGAGACATATACGGTAGTGGATCTGCCGGGAAGCTATGGGCTGTCCGGCAATTCCGATGAAGAGATCATCACGGAGAAATTCATTAAAGGCGGTGAGGCGGATCTTGTTTGCATACTTGTGGATGCTTCACAGTTGGAGCGAAGCATGTATATGCTCGCGGATTTTGCTTCGATGGATGCACCGGCGATCCTGATCCTCAACATGATGGATGTGGCAAAATCTCAGGGAAAGACGATCGATGACAAAAAACTTTCCGAAAGGCTCGGAATACCCGTACTGCCCTTTACAGCAGCTGACGGTAAAGGATTTGACGGACTGAAAAAACTTATTGCGGATGAAATAAAGACGCCTCATAAACTGATCACCGCACCGGAGATCTCTTTGAAAGAGACTGCGGATAACAACGGATCGGAGAAGCTTCTGTCTGACGGAAACGCCAAATTCACCTGGATCAGTACGATACTCGAAGGATTGACAAATAAAGTCCAAAAAGATTATAAGGTTTCCGGATTCGATAAGATCATGCTGAAGCCCGTTTTAGGAAAGTTCATGACGGTCCTGATCATCCTTGTGGGATTTCTTGCAGCTATGCTTATCATGTCGCCCTTTATGAGCGTGGCGGGAATGCTTCCCAAGGCGCTGGGCGGGCCGATTGCCGATCTTCTGAACGGTCTTAATGTTCATCCCTGGCTCGTTTCCGTATTCAGCCTGCTTATACCCAATACCTTATACTTCTGTATTTCGATGTCGGCTTTTGTGTTTGGAGTTAATATATCGTTCGGTTTTCTGGAAGAAATCGGATTTCTGGCAAGAGCTGCGTATCAGTTTGACGGAGCACTGTCGAAACTGGGGCTTCAGGGAAAAGCAGTCGCACCGATACTTATGGGAATGGGATGTACCATCGGCGGTGCGAGCGGCACAAGGGTCATGGACACCTGGGGACAGAAGATGCTTACAATGATGGTCGTATGGGCGGTTCCATGCGCTTCTATCTGGAGCGTTATGCCGGTGATCTCCGGTATGTTTTTCCCTGCCTGGGGAACGGCTCTTGTATGCATCGGGATCATAGCATATATCTTTGTCCTTATGTTTATCGTATCCAGAGTATTCGGCAACAAACTTGTGCCTGAAGATTCAAGATCCGGAATGATCATGGAGCTTCCACCTTATCATAAGGCGCACTGGAAGTATATCATCAAGGAAGCATGGATCAAATGCTTCGATATGTTCAAAAGAGCAATAAGAACCGTTACACTTGTTTCCCTTATCTTCTGGGGATTTTCATTCAGCCCGTCGGGAAATGTGGAGAGCAGTCTCCTGTACAAGATTGGGACCTTTATCGAACCCGTAACGAGATTCTTCGGAATGGGATGGCGTACATTCATGGCATTTATCAGCGCTGCCTTTGCCAAGGAAGCGGTCCTTGGGACACTGAATGCCGTTTTTGCCGGACAGAGCAATGTAGCTGATGTTGCATTCAATGCAAGCGGCGGTGGAGTCGATAAGCTTGCACTTTCGCAGATCATGTCACAGACCATTTCCGGGGCGGAAGCACTGGCGTTCATGTTTGCCTGCACGTTCAGCGTTCCCTGTCTTATGGCTCTTTCTACCACATACAGGGAGTCGCATTC
>JAEEGL015796371.1_pt1 | contig 16611 bp, 7 predicted proteins | sample 9134231 | NCBI WGS metagenome assembly JAEEGL01 (sample SAMN16246548, study PRJNA631951) | gut metagenome | biome: gut microbiome; feature: rumen; material: fiber-attached | host: Bos | place: Iran: Karaj | collected 2018-10 | reverse complement strand
TGGTGCGTTAGTTCAGTAGGTTAGAATGCCTGCCTGTCACGCAGGAGGTCACGAGTTCGAATCTCGTACGCACCGCTTCAAGCCCGTTCCCAAAAGGAGCGGGCTTGTTGTTTATTCTCATGAATCACATGATTTTCGATGTAAAGATTCAAAAAAGTTTATGATTCATAGTTGATGGTTCATAGTTTTTTTGTAATTTTGCACATAGAAACAAGAATGAGATGAGTAACATAAAGGAAAAGAAGTAATGTTTTACGAACAGATACCTGCTGAGTTGATACTGTTTTCCATGCTCTATGGCGGAGCAGCAGTGGCGGCTGCCATTGCCTGCATCTACCTCTGCCTGCGCAAAGGTAATGCCTTCGCTGCTGATGTCACTCCGCCGGTACGACTGCGCCGTTGGGCCACGGCATTCTTTGCCGTAGCTTTTCTGGGTCATGTATGGTGGTATATTTTCATCATCTATTCTAGCGATATCCATTCTTTGAGTTGTCTGGTGGTGGCTTTGCTCGACAGCGTATCGCTGCTGACCACTATCGTCGGTACTCTGCTTGCCATGCTACAAGACCGTAAGCGACCCGTCTGGCCCATCGTCATAGCGACGATACCTTACGCTGTACTGCTGGTGCTGAACATAGCCTATCCCGATGGTCATTTCATAAATATAGCCATCACATACATTCTGCTGATATATGTGCTCTTTAGTGTATATATGGTATATTCTGTCAGGCAATATGGGCAGTGGCTGCGCGACAATTATGCCGACTTGGAGCATAAGGAGGTATGGATGAGTCATGTGCTGGTCATCGTCATCCTGCTGTTTATTATCATTTATGGATTCGATACTGGCGACATGACCATAAGCTATCTTGTGCAGTTCATCGACCTCGCTCTTATCGGTCTCCTGCTGTGGCGAGTGGAGACGCTACCGCAGTTGGAGAACACCTTCGTGGAACAACGGGTACAACAGCCATTGGTCATTCCCTTCAATATTGAACAATTGCTGGCAGAGCACTGCGTGGACACGCAGTTATTCTTGCAACACGACCTGACCCTTCTCCAACTGGCCCAGACTATCGGTACCAACCGCTTCTATCTCAGCCAGTATTTCTCCAGTCAGGGTACCACTTACAATGCCTATATCAACGATCTCCGCATCAACCATTTCATGAGTCTCTACCATGAGGCTATCGCTACCGGGCAGACCGTCACAGCCCAGCAGCTGGCCAACGACAGCGGTTATCGGAGTTACAGTACCTTCAGCCTTGCCTTCAAGCAGCGCATGGGACAGTCCGTAACGGCCTGGATGCGCGAAATGGCTAAGTAATTAGCGGTTCGACTTTCAAAATCTGCAAAAATTGTTTCAAAATATGCAAAACCTGAATGCACAGGCATTTGGGGCATTGTTATTTGGAGAAAAATGCTTATCTTTGCAAATGAAAATACGCCCAACGGTCAGAACGTCACGGCGTGGATGAAGGACGCAGACTTATTAAATAGTTAAATCCAAATAGTAGTATTAGTTTTGAAAAAGATTGTATTATTATCCGTGGTTCTGTTGGTGGTAAGCGTAACTCTTACCGCCCAGCAGAAGTTTACGGTTCAGGAGAAGCAACAACAGCCCTCGGAACAGGAGAAGGCAATGGTGCAGCGCATAAATGAGGCACAGATGAGCGGTAACGACTCGGTCTTCTACGAGGCGCAACAGACGTTTATGGACTATTTAGAGAGTCGCCAGGAGTGGGATAAATACTATCGTACGCGGATGAATCGTGTGATATATGAGGTGAACCATAAGCGTTTCCTTCGTGCCTTCACCGAAATTCATCTCATTAATGAGCATATTAAAGAGTATCATCAGGAACAGTATCTCTACATCTCGAACATGGGACTGGGCTTTTTCTACAATGGTCGTAACCAGCCAGAGATGGGCGAGAAGTTCTTCCGGCGTGCTTTGCAGGGCATAGATGTGAAGAAGGAGCCTGTGGCAGTGTTCAATGCCTATCTCTCGCTGGCACAGTCGCTCAGTTTCAAGCGTCCTGCTGAGGCTATGACATGCCTTGACAGCCTGCCGCAGCAGATGCTTGTAAACCCGATGTATGAGAGTGGTGTGTTAGGCTATCGCTGTATCATCGCCAACAAGATGGGTGATCGTAAGGCTTTCTACCGCTATTTTGCAAAGTATGACAGCATCCGCCAGAATATGCCTGCGCAGTTTAATGCAACCAACCTGCAACAGGTGATGGTATGCCACAGCCTCATGCAGAACGACTATCAGCAAGCCCTTGCCTGGTGTGATTCCCTCGATGTGCCGTTGGTGGCTACGGAGTTACGCACCAACATTTATGAGCAGATGGGCGATTGGGAGCGGGCTTTTCGTGCCTCGGAGCTAAAAGACAGTCTAGTCCATGCCGATGAGCGCGAAACATTGGAGATACAATTGGCAGATATGGCGCATGATATCGACCTGCTTCAGGCTGAGCAGGACAAGGCTGAGATGCAACGTGTACAGTTGGTGATAGTCGGTATGATGGCTGCTGCTATCATTGCTCTGCTCATAGGTATACTCGTCTATCGTCACCAGAAGAACCGCCGGCTGAAGGAGCAGTTCCTCTTGTTGCAGGAGGCTCGTCGCAGCACTGAGGCAGGGCAGGCCATCCGTCGTGCCTTTGTCAGTACGATTCAGCAGAAGCTGAAGTCACCCATTAACGTGCTGAGGGGCTATGCACGCATTTTCAACAATCCGTCTTTTCTCCTGAAACCTGAGGACCGTCCCAAGCGATACAACGATATCCTCGCTGCCGCCCGAAGCATAGAGTCGATGATGGATCCTATGCTCGACTCTTTTGCCCAAGGAACAACAGGCATCACTAATGAGGAGAGGAATATCTGTATGGAAGCACTCCGTTCACCGCTGCTCACACTGATAAACACAGCAGAGATTATCATTGACGGACAGGGACAGATACCTCAAGATGAATATGTGCAGCTACGCGCTAACGTATGTCAAAATGCCTACCATGTGGCCACCTCTACCCATCAACTGATCCTGTTCAGTCTCTACGGCGATGACATTCCGATACTTAAGCAGGATAGAATAGGGTTGAATGAAGTGGCTCGCTCCATCCTGAATAGTTACGACCGCCACCCCTCGGCTATCGGTAAGATCCGCAACGTGGCCACAGCCTTCAAGACCGATGTGGCAGACGACGTGATGGTTTATGCCAGCCCACTATTGCAGGACCTGTTGAACTGTCTGCTTGACAATGCAGACAAGTATGCTACTGGTGGTACTATATTGGTGAGTTGTCATGACGATGCCGACGGCACTTACTCCATATCCGTCACCAACGAGGGGCCCGTCATCCCTGCTAATGATGCAGAGCGTATCTTCGACCCCTTCGTTCGTCTCTCTTCCGACAAGCATAGTCTTGGCATTGGCCTGCCTTTGGCCCGTCACCTCGCCACATCAATGGGGTATAACGTCACCCTTGATCTGGATTATACCAACGGTGCCCGTTTTGTTGTCACGGGGATAACTAAAGGGTAAAAACTTAGGAGCATCTGAAGATGCTGGCAAAAGAGGTTGAAACTCTGTCATCGAAAGGGATGCCTGTTACGACTGGACGAGACGCCTTCAACGAGGGTAAGATAGGCCAAGTACGAGTGATGGAGATAGGGAGTTAGGGGGGTAAAGTGCCAGTAGAACGATCGTAAAGTGCCAGCAGTCACTGTCGTGGAAAGCAGCTTAACGAACCTTAGAAGGCATGTTTTTCCACCGTGATGGATTTCATAGCTTGACGGAGGATCCCTCCTATCTTGTGACTATCGTTTTGAACCAGTCTTTCAGCCATCCTTTATACTGGTTTTGCGAGTCGGCCACCAGCAGCAGTACCTGTCGTCCGTCTTTCAGCCTCGGCCCGGTGCAGATGCCTTCGTAGTTGGCAAAGTTGCGTTGCGCCACGTTGAGAAAGGTACGAAACTCCGTGAGCAGTTCCTTCTGCAGGAGTTCGCCAGGCTGCTGTCGTGAGGGATTGACCAGATAGAGTTTCACATGGACAAACGATCCGACTCTGTTCGATGTCTGTCGTATCTCACGTTCCAGGATGATCAGGTTGCCATTGTCGAGGGCAACCAAGCCGCTGACACCCAGCGTGCTCTTTCCTTGTTTCCATATCACAGCCGACGAGTCGGTCTTATACCAGTATTGTTCGGCAGGCAGCAGGTCGTCGCCGAAACTCTGCAGTCTCAGCATGTTGGGAATCTTCTTCTTGATGTTTGGTTTCTCGCCGTCAGCCTTGAGTGTGTTCTCGGAGGTGGTCCAGAACCGATGGGTCTTGGCGTTATAGGTCAGTGCCTCGAAACCACCATTGCCGTAAGCCGTCGTAAAAACGTCGGGAATGGCCAGCTTACGTCCTGTCAGTTGTCCGTCCATGTTGTATTCTAGTATTTGTCCGTCATCCTCTCCGCTGACGAACACCGTGTTCGTCTGTGGCACGTAACAGATACCTTCTTCGTCGCGGTTAGGTAGGCCACTGGTCATAAAACTGTCTGCACGCACCTCTATGATGTCGCCAGTGATACTGTCTGTACGAATGGTCATCAAATGGAATCCGGCCGTGGTCGACTTGTCATTAGCGACGGCATAGCGGTCGCCGCCCAACCAGGTGATGCCGCTGTAGTTACCGGCAGGAACCGTCGTCGGGAAGTGATGCTGTTTGTTCAGCGTTATCTGCTGGGCCATCGCCTGAAGGCTTACCGCCAGCAGTAGGAATGCTATGATACTTTTTCTCATAAGACACATTATTACAGAAGCAATCGCATGATGCCTACGACCTCGAAAAACATGGCGATGCCGAGGTGAATGATGATGCCTCCCCACAGATGGCGCGTGCGCCAGGCAAGGACTCCCAGTATATAACCTCCTATGACCGACGAACACAATTCGAGGTCGGGTTTACCGAGGTGGATGCACATATAAGTCAATGCCATCGGCAGCACGGCCCTACAACCAAGCCAGCGCGCCAGACCTATCACCATAGCACCTCGGAACATACCTTCAACCCCGATAAAGTCGTTGGCATAGAACAACTCGAACAACCCTATCAACTGCCAGCGTTCCCATCCCATGGCTCCGTCATAGTAGTCAATGAACATTTTAGGATAATAGGTTAGGAACTGTGGTGTGAAGGAAACGATGAGGAACATCGGCAACAACAGAAGGTAGATGAGTGCATAGACCCGCAGGTATTTGGCTGAACGTTTCAGACCGAAAAGACCAAAATTCCCTTCCGTCAGTTTACGGAACAGACAGAGCATCAGTACGATGAAAACAGACCGGAACATAAACGACCCCACAAGTTGCAGGTAGTATCTGTCTTTCAATGTTATGCCATGTTCGTCAGCCCACTGCATGTAGCCGTAATAGCCCTGACCAGCACCATCGATAGCGAGCAGAATGATGGGAAACACCCACACCTGCCATCGCCGTAAACGCCACAGTTCTGAGTGCATGGCCAGCGAGGGTATCAGCACAAGGAAATAAACCCCGATATATATCATCGGTATGCGAAGCATCGAAGTTCCGTTATCGTATGTCGGAGCAATCAGAATATCGTAGATATTGAGTTTCACTTGTGCAATGATGATCAATACGGCCAGCACCAGTGCGAAAATATATTTAGTCCACAGGAAATCTTTCTTGATGAACCCTCCGATGTCACCCATAAACTCACCGATCTCATGCAGCAGCGAGTCCTTGGGCACGAACATGTACCACCAGGCAAAATGTTTCCTGTGGTGACGATATTCTAAGTCGCTCTCCATCTTATACGCCTCGCGTTCAAAGTACAAGTCGCGATAAGCTTTCATTCCGTCGCGACACTTGGCGTACCGCCACAGCCATTCTATGCAGTACCACAGCGTAAACCCCAGAAACAACATCTCTCGCTGCTGCAAGGTGTGGATGTATTCGTGATTCTTATCTATTTCACTCAACCGTCCCTTGTCGCTTCTGCAAAAGATGATTCCGAAGATATTCGTGGCAAGAAAACTGCCGAACGGGATGTATTTATTATAGATTATTTTCATTGGCGGGCAAAGATATATTTATCTGCCACAGAGGGCGGCGTAGGGACAGGAACGGCAGCGGTTGCGGTCGTCGGTGGGGGTGAAGGGGAGATCGGGATTGAAGATGTCTGTGACGGTCTCCTTGAAGCGCTCGATGAAACGGTCGGCGTGGACAGAGATGTCGCTGACGGGTTCGCGACCGACGACGAGCGTGGGGTCGTAATCCTCGGCACCAGCATGCTGGATGAAAAGCAACGCGGGACTCACGGGCTCCGCATGTTTTTGACGAACGATATAGCTGTAGAGGAAGGCCTGTAGGTAGTAGTCGCTGTGGTTGGGGATTTGGGTGGGGTCGAAGATGGCATCGACGTCGGGCATAGGACGGAGATGACGGGCACCGGTCTTGTAGTCGATGACACGGATGCGCGACTGGCCGCTGACAGGGTCAGTGACGCAGTCGAGACGGTCGATATAACCACCTACGACGGTGTCGTCCCAAGGTATCTCCACGCGCTTCTCAAGGCCGAGGATGGTGAAGGGTGCCAGACGGCGGTCGGTCTCGATGAGCAGGCGCACATAGCGGATGATGACCTCGCGGTTGATAATCTGGAGGCCGTCGAGAATCATAGGGACAGGTTTCTGATTGGGTCGCAGACCACAATCATGCAACCTGTCCCCGTGATTCAGTTCGCTGCGGATGGCGGCATCGACAGCACGGCTGATGGCACTGTCGTCGTTGAGCAGGGCATCGAGCAGGGCCACGGTGACGCGACCGTCGGCAAACTGCTCGTAGAGTGTCTGGGCGGCCTTGTGGAAGATATTGCCGAAGAGGCGGTTGTCGATGATCTCCTCGTCGGTGTCATCTGGCTCCTGGAGGTTGCTGACATAGCGGTAGAAGAAGCGTAGCTGACAGCGCAGGTAGTTGCTGACGGCGGTGGGACTGATGCCGCCATGTTCTTTGGAGAGGCGCTGGCGGAGGATGTCGAGTACGGCGGTCGTCTTGTTAATAATGGATAGTGGATAATGGATAATGGATGATTCGTCGCTATGTGGAGAGGTGAGGCTGCGGAAGGTGATGGGGACGGGGGTGTCGGCCATCAGCTGGAGCATGAAACGTGACATCTCGCCCCGCTGGCCGTCGGTGGTGGCGTTGTTGTAGACGATCGTAACGTCGTGGGCGCGTTGCAGCAGCCGGTGGAAATAGTGTTGGTAGATGGCTACCTTGTAGTCGACTGTGGTCAGACCGTAGGCCTTGCGGATGGCATAGGGGATGAACGAGGTGTCGTTGACGCCGCGCGGCATGTAACCCTCGTTACAGGAGAGCAACAGCACATGGTCGAAGTCGAGGTTGCGCGTTTCAAGCACTCCCATCACCTGTATGCCCTCGGCAGGTTCGCCGTGGAAGGGAATCGAGGTGGACTGTATGACCTGTGCGACGAGTCGTTGCAGGGTAGGCACGTCGACGGTGAGGATGCCGCTGTCGGTGAGGTCGCTCATGCGGTTGAGCAGGGTGTACATGCGGAACAAACTCTCCGTTTGTAATTGAGAATTGATAAATGAGAACTGAGAGCTTGAGGTGGCGACGGCTTTGACGATGTCGAGGAGCCAGTGGAGGAGGGAAGCCCCGTCGGTGAGATGATGGTCGGCATAGTCCTCGGGCAGCAGGGTGGCGTAGGGATGACGGGCAACGATGTCGAGCCAACGGCGACGGAAGGTGTTGGTGCGGACAGAGAAACCGTTGACCTGCAGGTTGAGCAGTTGGGTGACGAGTGAGGCGACGGGCGTCTGCAACAACGGATAGCCAGTGGTGACGTTCACCTTATCGACGGCGTCGGGCAGACAGTGGATGACGGCCTGAAGCAGTCCCTCGTTGCAGAGTACCACCGCCGTGCGACGGCTGTCGGTGATGCGCTCCGGGGTGAGCCACTGGCTGACATAACGGGCCTGGATATTCTCCGTGGAGGCAGAGATAAAGGTGAGCTGTCGGGGTGGCTGTTCATCGGTGTCCTGATAGAACAGAGCTTTGCCTTCGCGCTCCAGCCGACGGAAAAGCTTTTGCTCCACCTGTTGTAGGAGATTGAAGCCCACGAAGACATAGGTGTCGTAGTCGAAGGTGATGGTCTCGTCTTCGGCCACCTGTCGGTAGAGGGCGCCTTCGTAGGACAGCCCCTCGGCGGCCAACTGATGGTTGAAGGTGTGGTAGATGTCACCCATGCGACTCCACAGACGGAGGAACCGCTGTTTGAGTTCACTATTGTGGTCGTCAGAGAAGTTGCTGAAGAAGCGTTGTATCAGCTGTCGCTGTTCGTCGGTGAGATACGACACGTCGTCGAGCTCGTGGATGTCACGCAGGTTGGCGAACACACGGTCAGCAGGACCCATGTTTTTGTCGAGGTCGTCGAAATCGGAGAGCAACAGCTGGCCCCAGCCGTAGAAGTGGTCGAGTGTCTCGTCGATGCCTGTACATTGTATGAAGCACTGATGGAGCTTACAGACGAGTAGGATGGGGTCGGCGACCTTCAGCTGTGAGTGGCTGCGGAAGAGGTCGCTGATGGTGATATAGGCGGGACTCCATAATGGACGGCCTGCCTGACGGGCCAGGTGGTCGTTGAGGAACAGCGAGGCACGCTTGTTAGGGAAGACGACGGCGACACGGGAGAGGTCGGTGCCGAAGCGGGCGAGGAGGTCGGAGGCGACGTGTTCGAGGAAACTGCTCATACTTCTTCTATTTGGTTGCTGTAGACGTACCAGAGATAGCCGCGGATGTGATCGTGGCCCATGGAGGCAAGGAGGGTCATGTATTGGCGCACCTGGTCGTGGTACTCGGGTTTCGGGGCTCCGAACTTGAAGTCGACGACGATCCATTCGTGGCAGTCGGTCATCACACGGTCAGGGCGATGCTGGCAGACTTGGTCGTCTTCGATGGAGAGGATGGAACATTCATTAAAGAGTTTCCAACGGTCTGAAAACCAATCGGCTATACGCGGATCTTTTAATCTTTTCTGAAGCATACCGCTGATGCGTTCAGGGGTGAGGGTACCGTCGTAGATGATGCCTTCAGACTGGAGTCGTTGCAGGGCATCCGGGATGTCGGCAATTGTACGGATTGTGGAGAATACCTCGTGAAGGACGCTGCCCATTTGGATGTAGTTCTGTTGGCGCATAGCCTCCTCGTCATCGGACTCAACAAAAGCCTTACTGCGGTTGCTCTGACGGAAAGTGACCTTGCTCTCAAAGGTACGAATGGCGACGGGCAGGGGTTCGTAGGGCTGGAGGAAGGGGTTCTCCTGAATCATGGGGACAGGTTTCTGATTGGGTCGCATACCACAATCATGCAACCTGTCCCCATGATTTAGGGTACCGTAAGTGAGACAGAGGGGTTGGGTGTCGTCGTCAAGGCCTTCAAGGAGAATATCGGCCTGCGGGTCAGATTCCTGTAGTTTGTCGGCTACGATAGGCAGGGTTTGTTCGATGAGTATCGAACGGGTGCCAGAGGCTTTGCGGCGACCGATGACAAACAAACTGCGACAGGCACGGGTAAAGGCGACATAGAGCAGGTTGAGGTTGTCGACGGTGTTCTGCAGATGCTCATGGCGGTAGTCGGCCTCGAAGATGGTGCCCATCATCTGCTTCTGACTGTAGTCGACGGGTATGATGGGGAGGTCGTTGAAAGGTTCTTCCGAAGGCTGGCACCAGAGGATGTTGCCGCTCTGCTTCTCCAACTGCCAGTCGCAGAAGGGACAGATGACATGCTCATATTCCAGTCCTTTCGACTTGTGAATAGAATAGATGCGCACGCCGCTGGTCTCGTCGCTTTGGATGGTCTTCGAGCAGAGCGTCTCGTCCCACTCGGTGAGGAAGGCGGTGATGTCGGCGGCATTGTCGTTGACGAAATTCACGAGGTGGTCGTAGAACGCACAGACATAGGCACTCTGGCCGGTGAGCCGTTCGAGGCCGAAGATGGTATAGAGTCGTTCGGCCAGATCGTAGAGCGGCATGGCCCGCAGTTCGTCGAAATGACCGATGTAGGCTTCGGGCAGGAGGGCGTCGAGGTTGGTGGTCGCAAGCATTTGAAGACCATCGCCCTGATAGTCTTGCAGCACATCGTTGCGGTAGCTCTTTGCGATGGCGGCTTTCGTCAACTGGTCGTCAGGACGGACGAGCAGACGCATGGCGTTGATAAGCAGACAGACGGCGTTGGAGGCGTCGAGCCGGAAGGCCTCGTCGGAGACGATGGTCACCTCTGGCATCTGTTCCATGAAGTACTGGGCGATGAGGGGGATGACGGCATTAGTACGTACGAGGATGGCCATCTGTTCCTGTGTCGCGCCAGCGGCCAGAAGTTCGCTGACGGTCTCCGTGAGCCGTTGGAATACTTGCTCCTGATAGTCCTCGGCAGGCAGGAGTTCGACTCGTACGAAACCCTCGTAGGGCCGATCCTGCGGAATCTTCTGTTCCACGTCGGCATATGCCTTTTCCAACTGACAGGCCTCGGCCTCGTTGATCTCCTGCAGTGCCAGGTATTCGAGACGGGCGGCCTGTTGGAAGAAAGTGTTGTTGAAGGTGATGATGCGATGCTCGGAACGGTAGTTGGTGCCGAGCGGAAGGGTCATCGTCTGCCGGGCATCGAACTGACTCTCAATATCGTTCAGCAACCGCCAGTCGCCGGCACGCCATCGGTAGATGCTCTGTTTGACATCACCCACGATGAGGTTAGAGCTGGATTCGTGACTCATCGCCTCGTCGAGCAGCACATGGAAGTTCTGCCACTGTACGGTGGAGGTGTCCTGGAACTCGTCGATCATCACATGCTCCAGCTGGGCACCGATCTTCTCGAAGATAAAGGGTGAGTCACTGTCGCCGATGAGGGAATGGAGCAGCTGCTGGGTGTCACTCAATAGGAAGCGGTTGGCGTCCTGGTTCAGTTCGTGCACTTTCTGTTCGATGCCACTCAACAGCCGCAGCTGACTGAGATGGCGCAGAGTGAGGTCGGCACTCTTATAGAGTCTCCACTGACGGGGCCGCTCGTCGAGGGCCTGTCGTAAGAGACTGTCGAGGGTGCTGTCGGCCAGGGCGTGGATGAGTTCCCGTCGCGGATGGGTCTTCTTATACCATTTCGTCGGGTCGCCCACGCTGTCGGTGACACGTTTACCCACAATGCCCTCGTCGAGTTGTCCTTGACGGAGCTTGATAAATAAACTGCAGACACCCGACTTGCCGTAGGGGAAATCGTCGACGGTTAGCCCTTCGTCGTCAAGGATGTCGAAGAAGGTATCGGCAAACTGTTTCATACGTTCCCCGGCACTCTGGCGGAGTTCGCGGAGACGGGTGGTATAGGTCTCGAAGAATCCCGGCTCTGCCAATTTCTTTTCGAGTAGGCGGCTGACGTCCTTGTAGGTGTCGCTGAAGATATGGCGGCCGAACTGCTTGATCTGTCCGATGACGTTCCACGACTTGTCGTCGGAGATGTTATCCATGATGTATTGCAGGATCCACTGGAGCATGGCGTCGGTGGTGCTGAGGTCGGCGATGAGCTGGTCGACGGCAAGTTCCTCCACCTGATAATCGTTGAGACCGATGCGCAGGTTGGTGGTGAGGTCGAGTTCACGGGCCATGTTCCGCATAACACTCTGGAAGAAAGTGTCGATAGTCTCCACTCGGAAGTAGTTGTAGTTGTTCAGGAGGTTCGAGAGACTGATGCCCGCCCGTTCGCTGATAACTTCCGTCTTGAGTCCAGTCTTCTCGCGGACAGCCTTCAGATAGTTGTCAGAGTCGGGCAGTTGTTTCCAGATGCCGTAGAGTTGGCTGAGGATACGCATCTTCATCTCCTCAGTTGCCTTATTGGTGAAGGTGACAGCGAGGATGGTTCGGTAGCTCATGGGGTTCTCTACCAGTAGGGAGATATATTCGGTGGCGAGGGTGAAGGTCTTGCCACTGCCCGCCGAGGCCTTATATACGGTTAATGGTCTGCTCATGCGATTACCAGCGTTTGAAGAGTTCAAAGTCGAATTTCATGCCGAACTTCTCGAACTTCAGGTTACGGAAGCTGGCAAATGCGCCCACGGAGATGTAACGGTTGGAAAAACCGTAACCAAGTTCGTAGTAGGGTCTGGACCGTTCGAGAAGCACGCCACTGATGTAAAACCTTTCTTTCTCGATATACTTGCCGAGATAGGGAATCCAGGTGGCCAGCAGGAGAGGCGACTCGTATGATAGGTTATAGCGGAAATAATAGTCGGACACGTTGTATTCGTGGCTACCGAGCAACTGAAAGTTTCCACTCCAGTCGTCGTTCCAACCCTGAGGCAGGTTTTCGTCACGGAAGTTGGAGTAGTCGAGGAAGATGTCGGTGGCCTTGTTGGTGAAGAAACCGACTCCAGCACGCATATTGAGCAGTCGAAGTCCCGGGATGGGGTATTTCCACTGGGCATCAAACTCCCAGCGGTCGTACAGGAGATTCGATCCGTTGACACCCTTGAAGCTGTGTTCCCAATCGATGGCGAGGAGAGGTCCTTTCTTGAGCCAGGGTTGCAGAAGGATGCCGAGAGTGGTGGCGAAGCTTCGGTATTCGTCGGGCATGTTGTACTGACGCATCACCTCTGGGTTGATGGCTTTACGCTGATGCATGATGATACCCATCTCGAAGTCTAACCAGTCGAACACCATGATGTTGTTGAACAGTCGGAGATAGTCGTCCCGAAACTCAGTTAGGTTTAGGTTCTCGATATTGGTGCTATCTGGATGGGCTTGGCTGATGGCATCTATCACGGAGGAGGTACTGATGTGGTTGCCGTTGGCATAGATGATCTCCGCATAACCGTTACGCTTCGGGTTGTAGACCATCTGCACCGGGATGTCGTAATAGATCTGATTCTGCTTGAAGCTATAACCGATGGAGGGCTCGATGTTCAGGTAACGGTGATCTGAGAAACGGAACCTGGTGCGCAGCTTCATCTTGTAACGGAAACCACGGCTACCGCTGTAGCTGATATAGAGAGGGTTGATGATGGGCGAGAGTCGGAAGGTGGCGTTGCCTGCCTCTGCGCTGATGGGTGTGACGAGCGTCTCGCCGATGGAGTCCCAGATGATCTTCTTCCAGAGATTCTGCTTATGGGGCAACGTATCGGCAGCAGCAGCGGCAGCCAAAGCAGCTTCTTCTTGCTGCTTGTCATAATCCTCGTAGATCTTCTTGTCGAGTCGGTTCAGGGGTACGGGACGGATGGAGTCCATCATCTCCCTGTCCGATATATAACCGATGCTGTCGGGAAGGTCAGTCGGACAGTTGTAGAAGGCATTGAACAGCACGGATATCCTGTTGCCCATGAAACGGAAGGTGGCGGCGGTATTACATTTCGTTGGCATCAGCGTCCGACCCTTTTCCTCGCTCTGGGTGATCTCCGTTCGGAAGGTGATCATGTCAAACTCGCCGTTCAGGACCGTCCTCAGGATTCGTCCCGTCTCTGTCTCAACAACGGCGTAGCCATTCAGTAGCTGGGTGTTGTAGAGTTTTGGACGAAAGTCAAGTCGGGTGGCGCCGTCCATCAACCGTATCTGGGTGTAGTGGTATAAACGGCGGTTCCATTTGTTGAAGGGCGATAGCACATGACCTTCGTAGAAGGCGATATCATAGATGTTAGGGGTCATGTAGTCGATGAGTGTCGGCATGGCCCTACGGTTCTTGTGGATGGTGCCGCTGAGCACCTGACTCTTGATGTTGAAGTTATGGGAATCGGTAAACAATGCCTTGCTGTAAGCCTCACGGATATACTCGCGTGGATCTTTGGCCAACACGTAAGTCGTCGGGATGAGCCAGAGGGCGAAGTTACGTTTCTCCACATTGAAACGGTACTTCGTATAGATATTGTCTTCGAGCGACTGGAACTCGGAGATGTTCGCATCCCGATATTCGAAAATTTTATTGAGGATGAGGGAATCTTTCTCCTTGGCATAGAGTTGTACCGACATACAGAAGAGTATGCCGGCTACAATGACTCTGATGTTAGTTAGAAACCCCTCTCTTATCATTATTTCCTCTAACTTCCTCTATCTTCTCTAACTTCTTCTAGCTTCTCCTTGAGATATCTCCCCGTCACACTGTCCTTGCACTGTGCCACCTCTTCGGGCGTGCCTGCCACTACGAGGTTACCGCCTCTGTCACCACCGTCTGGACCGAGATCGATGACATGGTCGGCACACTTGATGATCTCCATGTTATGCTCGATGATAAGGATGGTATGTCCTCGCTCGATAAGGGCATTGAAGGCCTGCAGCAGACGGCTGATGTCATGGAAGTGAAGACCCGTCGTCGGCTCGTCGAAGATAAACAGTGTGGGCTCCTGCTTCTCCTGTCCGATAAAGTAGGCGAGTTTTACGCGCTGGTTCTCACCGCCGGAGAGCGTCGAGGAGTTCTGACCGAGTTTGATATAGCCTAATCCTACATCCTTGAGGGTACTCAGTCTTTTGACAATCGCCTTGGTCATCTGTCCTGTCTCCTTGTCTCCTTGACTCCCTGTCTCCTTAAAAAACTCCACCGCCTCAGAGATGGTCATATTGAGGATGTCGTCGATATTCTTCCCTTGGAATAAAACGTCGAGGATGTCTTTCTTGAACCGGTGACCGTGACAGGCCTCACACTCAAGTACGAGGTCGGCCATAAACTGCATCTCCACCGTGATCACACCGGCACCCTTGCACTCCTCACAGCGACCACCCTCGGCGTTGAAGGAGAAATACTGCGGGGTGAAGCCCATCTGTTGCGACAGAGGCTGTGCCGCATAGAGGTCACGGATAGCGTCATAGGCCTTCACGTAGGTGGCGGGATTGGAACGGGTGGACTTACCGATGGGGTTCTGGTCGACGAACTCAATATGCTTGATGGCGTCGGTATCACCCGTCAGTCCGAGATATTCACCTGGGGCGTCGCAGACCTCACCGAGATGACGTTTCAGGGCGGGGTAGAGGATACCCTTGATAAGACTGGACTTGCCAGAACCCGACACACCTGTGACGACGGTCATCACATTCAACGGAATCTGCACGTCGATACCCCTTAGGTTGTTCATACGGGCGCCGTTGATGCCGACATACCGGTTCCACGGACGACGGGACTGCGGTATGGGAATCTCATCCAGATGCAGGAGGTATCTGACGGTATGGCTTTTCGGATACTTGGTCAGTGAACGTTCCTTGATGTCCGTCGCCTTTCCTTCGAAAACAATCTCACCGCCCAGTCGTCCGGCATCAGGACCTACATCGATCAGATAGTCGGCGGCCCGCATGATCTCCTCGTCGTGCTCTACGACGACCACGGTGTTGCCCAGCGACTGTAGTTCCTTCAATACGTATATCAGCCGTTCGGTATCACGACAGTGAAGACCGATGCTCGGTTCATCGAGGATATAGAGTGATCCGACGAGTGAACTGCCCAATGAGGTACAGAGGTTGATGCGCTGACTCTCACCACCGGAGAGTGAGTTAGACAGACGGTTGAGTGTCAGGTAGCCGAGACCCATGTCGAGCAAGAACTGTAGACGGCTCTTCACTTCGACCAGCAGGCGCTTGGCCACTTCACGGTCGTGGTCGTTGAGTTCCAAGAGATCAAACCACTCCTTCAGTCTTACTACGGGCATCTGAACGAGATCGGTGATGCTACGCCCACCAATCTTCACATAGTTGGCCTCTGGCTTCAGACGGGTACCATGACACACGGGACAGTTAGTCTTGCCCCTGTATCTCGCCAGCATCACGCGATATTGGATCTTATACTGGTTCTCCTTAAGCATCTCGAAGAACGCATCGATGCAAGGCCGCTCTTTCTTCCTGCCGTCAGAGGGGAGTCCGTGCCACAGCCAGTCTTTCTGTTGCTGCGTCAGGTTCATATACGGTTCAAAGATTGGGAAGTTATCCTTGGCGGCATGACGGCAGAACCAGTCTTTCCACTCCTTCATCTTCTCTCCGTGCCAGCAGACTACACAGCCGTCATAGACGGACAATGTCGTGTTGGGAATGACCAGCTTCTCGTCGATGCCGATAATTCGTCCGAAGCCCTGACACTCAGGACAGGCACCAGCGGGGGAGTTGAAAGAGAAGAACTGGTCGCTGGGCTCCTCGAACGTAATCCCGTCGGCCTCGTATTTCGTGGAGAAGTCGTAGCAAATGTTTGATGGTGGGAACAGCAGCCGCATCTCTCCATGGCCTTCATAGAAGGCTGTCTCGGTGGAGTCAACCACACGGGCGATGGCATCCTTGCTGTCATCTACCGACATACGGTCGATGACAAGGTACAGATCTTGAAGCTGGCAATTGTCAGCATTAAGATAGTCGTCGATGCGGACGAAGTCATTGTCTGCATAAATCCTCGCATCGCCTTCTAAGAGGTATGCCTTCAATTGCTGTTCCAGTGTTCTGCCCTCCTGTAGATGGACAGGGGCCATAACTACGAAACGGGTACCCTTCGAAAACTCCAACACCTTTTGTACGACATCCTCGGTGGTGTGTTTCCTCACCTCTTCACCACTGACGGGACTATACGTGCGCCCTATG
>JAEEGL017085855.1_pt1 | contig 16612 bp, 16 predicted proteins | sample 9134231 | NCBI WGS metagenome assembly JAEEGL01 (sample SAMN16246548, study PRJNA631951) | gut metagenome | biome: gut microbiome; feature: rumen; material: fiber-attached | host: Bos | place: Iran: Karaj | collected 2018-10 | reverse complement strand
GCCCACAAGTTCCGCTGGTTCCGTCTTGGCGGCCAGCGCGGACCCTACCGCATCTCCCGCAGGAGCTTCGACGAATGGCTGGATCACTCTATGAGATAAGAAGGTGATCATAGCCGGATAGGCAGAACTATTAGCAGACCTGCTAAGAATTCCCGGTATTATTAGCAGAAATCGAAGGAAGGTCTCATTGATCTGTGATGTGTTTCGGAGCCCTTCGATATAAAGGTGCTACATAATCATCCGGACAATAGGATAAAACTCACTTTAATCTGATCAGAGACAAAAAAAGCGCAGCTCGTTGCTATTTCGACAGCCAGCCTAACAACTTTCTTAGCAAAACGTTCAAAACACCTTCCGTGCAGGGGCACACCGGTGTATTAGCAGAATTGCCAAAAGTATTAGCAGTTCTGCTAAGAATTTCGGGAAATATTAGCAGAAGTCAAAAAGAAATCGCCGGGCATGAACTGCTCGGCGATCCCTGTTCTACGGTTAACCTTGGGTTAAGGAAAAGCGCGCCTGGCGGGATTCGAACCCACGGCCTTTCGCTTAGGAGGCGAACGCTCTATCCTGCTGAGCTACAGGCGCATCAATATTATTTTAGCCAAAGGACGGTTAAATGTCAATACACACAAAAGGGTTTGGCGGAAAAACGTTTATCTGCTTTATAGAGGAAGCCGCCGGCGATGCAGATGTGCCGTGAAGAGGTCTTCCCGGCACTCCGGCGGCAGGGCGGCCCGCATCGGAGCATCGGTTTGGAGACGGGCAGGCTGCGCTGCCCCCAAGCAGAGGTTGAGAACGGAGAAGAGCTTTTCCAAAGCGAAGCACCCCGCACGGCGGTTGCTGTGCGGGGCGCGATGCTGCGGGGTATTACTTTTTGCAGAACAGGGCCTTAATCTTGGCGATGATGCCCTTGATGCCCTTGTCGGCCAGAGCCTTTTTCACTTCTTCGATGACCTTCTTCACGGTCTCGTCAGGTAGGTCCTTGCCGATGATGCCCTCGATCGCTTTCACGGGATCGGCGTTGAAGCTTGCCAGCAGGCTCTTGTCACCCTTGAGCGCGGCCAGCGCTTTCTGCACCAGAGAACTGATATCCGCCATACAATCACACCTTCTTATTTTATTTGGCGCACGGCAGGCAAAGCGCCCCGTCCGCCGGAAGTGACATTATCATACTACAAAGAATCGGAAAAATCAATGTTTTTTATCATCAGATACGATCCGTTTATCGTTCTGCTCAAAAAACACTCGCGCAGGCATATTCCGGCTTAATCCTGTATGCGAAAAGGAAGGGCCTGGTCAGCCCTTCTGAGCGGTTTCCGCCTGGTCGAGAAGGGAGAAGTAGCGGGTGTGCGTCTGCTCCAGAATGTTCCTGTAGCGGGCGTCGCCGTTTTTGTCCAGCGTTTCCAAAAACATATGCTCCTTCGACGCCAGCTCCGGATGGATGCGCACCAGCGTGGCCATGCCCGTATTGGAGCAGATGCCCGCGATGCGCTTGTATTCCGCCATGAGGTTGGAAAAGACCGCGTCCGCCAGGTAAGAGCATTCGCCGGCGCTCATGCGGGTGAAGTGGTTCTGCGTCATCCGGTTGATGAGGTCGTTCACCACGTGGACCTTGGGCTCGATGGCTGCGGCTGCCGGTTCGCTGCGCTCTTCAAAAGCCTTTTCGGCGTCGTCCAGCACGTCCTGGATCAGGCCCTGCAGCACCGCCAGCTCCTTTTTGAAGGTCTCCGAAAACCCGGTGTGGTTATCGCTCAGCTTCGTGGCGATGTCGCTGATGTTGACTGCCCGGTCTCCCAGGTTTTCAAACTCCGTGGATACTTTGTAATACTGGTTCAGGATCGCGATGTGGGTCTCGCTCTTGAGGTGCGGCAGCATCTCCACCAGATAGCGGCTCAGGTTGTCGGTGAGCCGGTCCACCTGCCTTTCCACGGCGGTGATCCGGTCGCGGGCGGGCACGCTGAACTCGGATATCTGCCCCTGGGCCCTTTCCAGGTTTTCCCGCGCGATGGTGAACATGGTGAGCAGCACGTCGTAGCAGCTCTTCAGCGCCAGGGCGGGCGTGGTGTAGAACACGGGATTCAGCGCCTTGATGAGCTCGCTGTGGGGGTCCGTAGCTTCCTTTTCCTTTCGGACGATCCGGTCGCTCAGTTTTTCATATACCCGCAGCATGGGGAAAAGGCATACGGCGCAGGCCAGGTTGAAGATGGTGTTGGTGTTGGCGATCATACCGGAATTCACGGTGGCGTTCCACAGTCCGTCCAGCAGCCCGATGCGGTGGATGAGCGTGATCACCGCCAACACCAGCACCGTTTCGCTCAGGTTGAACAGGATGTTCACGATGCCCACCCGTTTGGCTTCCCGGTTGGCACCGATAGAGCACACGATGGCCGTGGTGACGCAGTCTCCAAGATAAATGCCGACGATCACCGAATAAATGGCGTTGAAGGTGAGCAGGCCGCTGGCTGAAAACGCCTGCAGGATACCGATCGTCGCCGAAGAGCTCTGCAGCGCGAAGGCCACGCCCGCGCCGATGAGATAGCCGAGGAAGGGATTGCTGCCGAGGCTGGAAAACAGCTGTTCCACCACACCGGACTTCTGCAGTGCGGCCACCGCACTGGTCATATTCAGAAGGCCCGAAAACAGGATGCCGAAGCCCACGGCGATGCTGCCGATGGACCTGGAATTTCGAAACAGCTTGGTCATGATCAGAACGATGCCAATGATCAGGGCGAGGGGGGCCAGGGTGGAAGGCTGGAAGAGGCGCAGGAAGGACGTTCCCCCTTCCGCGTTCAGGTCCAGCAGACGAATGATCTGGCCGGTCACCGTTGTGCCTACGTTCGCTCCGATGATGATGCCCAGGGACTGGCGCAGGGTGAGTATGCCCGCGCCCACCAGGCCGGAGGTGATCACGATGGTGGCGGTGGAAGACTGGATCAGGGCCGTCACGGCGATCCCCAGCCCGAAGGCCTTGAACGCGTTGTCGGTCACCTTTTCCATGACCTTCTTCAGCGTTCCCGAAGAGTTTTCCTTCAGGGAATCGCCCATCAGGCGCATGCCGTACAGGAACATGGCCAGGCCGCCCAGCAGCGACAAAATGTCAAAAAAGCTCATAAAGCCTCCGCAGCGTATTCATTTCCGCTGTGTGTATCATATAGGCCGCGGTCCGGGCTGTTCAAGACAAAATCTGTAAAACCGGCAATAAGACTGAGTGCGGGGAACGGGAATTGCGGATGGGCAAAGGCTTGTCTGGAACTCTGATTTTTATAGCCTCTTGCAAAAAAAGAGCGCCATCACTATGGCGCTTCTATGGTGGTCAAACGGCGTAATACCTGGTATTTAGCAGACTGTCAGCCAAGTTATTTACAATCAAGAAACGTCTAAAGCTGTAAACCCCAGTGCAAGCAAGTGTTTCTGAATATAACAAAACTGCTTTACCGCTTTTCGCTTTGAACGATAACATTTTGAACAATAACAGAATACAAAGCCATCGAGCATACCGCATGACAATACCCGCTTTTCAGGTCATTTCGCTCCTTCCGTCGGCGAAGAGGCGTATCTCTCCATGCCCATTTGCCCGCTTTATACGCATCTCGAAAAAGTGCGCCGTGGTCTCGATCACCGGGCGCGTTTCGACCCCGGCGGCAGTGCAGAGCGCGTCCGCGTCCGTGCAGTAGCATCCGTGCTCGCGGTAATATGCGCGCTGCTCCTCAAACAGCCTGTACAGGTCAAAGCGCAGCCGTTCGTCCTCCGGGATCGGGTATTCCTCGCCGTTTTCGGTAAAGAAGAGAAAGCCCCAATACTGCGGGCGGTGTATGTCGATCACGCCGGTGGGCGCCCACACCCAGTTGTCCTCCGGCAGGGGTTTGCCGTCCGGGCTGAGGACCTTTTTGTATTCTCCGTCCTTGACCTCGACCGTCCACTGCACCCTTGAGAAATTCAGCCGCCAGTAGTCCCCGGGCCTGGGCACACGGTCAGAGGCTTCTTTCAGGGAACGCAGGGGCATTTTGATCTCCACGCTCCATTTGCGGTTGTCCGCGCCCGGATCGTTCAGCTTTCCGTCTATGTACACGGCGGTCTCAAGGCCCTTGATGTCAAAGGAATCGATGGGCTTGCCCCCGTCCCGGTACGCCTTGGTCAAAAGCAGGTCCCACACGGTATTCATCGCGTTCATCTCGAATTCGACATACCTTTGCGTGTCCGAATCCGGATCAATGAACACCTCAAAATCGTTGTCGCGGAAAATGACGTCGTCCCGCTTATCGACGTGGGCCCATATCTCGTTTCCTGTGATCTCCGCTGCCAGATAGAGCGCGTCGTCGTCCCACGCGACCTTGGCCCGGGTGGGAAAGCGCGGCGGCTTCCCCTTCTCCGGGCCCTCGATGTCCACGAAGGGCTCGGTAAAGGGGATATCGGCCCAGAAGGGCTTGTCAAGGCGACCGTCGAGGGTAAGCGGCATATGGACCTTGCGGCAATAGTATACCGGCGGATGGAAAGGATACTGTTTCATAGGGCCTCCTTTGTATGACTCCGTTATTGCAAGGATGAGCGGACGAGTTCTGTTTACAGAACATCGGACAGCCTGCACAGCGCGCAATTCGTCAGCGGCAGGTTGCAGATCATCGCGGAAATGCTGTTCATGCTGCTGATATACCATCTGTCGCCGTAGCGCAGCAGCTGGGGCATGATCACATATTCTTCGCCGCCGAGGGTGAACACGGCGATCACATCGCTCAGTTCGTCCGCTCCGTACAGCACACGGTATCTTTCTGCTGCTTTCCGAGCGTTTTCCTGGGTGAAGCCGGGTACATAATCGGAGGGCGGAAGAAAGCGGATATTGCCAAGTTCGCCAAGCTGCTCCAAGCGGGTCTCATCAAACAATGCATAAACAGCGTCGGTTTCTTCTTCGCTGCGTACGGGAAGCTTGCGCTGGATCACCCACTGCTGGTCTTTAAAGACGGCGCCGTCCGTAAGGAAATCCGCCAGGGACAGCGCAAGCCGGTTCAGCCGCTGTTTCGCCAGTTCGGCCAGGTCCAGCTGTTCAAGAAGCGCGCTGCCTTCGGGAAACACCGGCCAGGCATTTGTGCCGCTATAATAGCCGTTTAACTGCGCGGCTGAAGCCAAAGCGGTATGCTCCCGCATGGTATCCCATGCGAATGCGCTCATGACGGCTGCCAGGTCGCCGTTTCGCAGGCCTTCCAAATACAGGATTACTGCTTCTTCCGGCGTTGCGCCTCCCACTTCATGCCAGGGCAGAAGGGGTGCGGCGCTTTGAATGCTGACACCGTCTGCGTAAGCCGGAACGGGTGCATTGCCCAACAGGCGGATAGGGCCGGTGGCGCCGCTGATATCCAGCTTGCCGGCGAGATACCCGTAAAAGCTTACGATGTACCAGGATCTGCCGTAGCGGCCGAGTACAGGGGCAAATACATATTCTTTCGTGTCGATGGTAAAGTAGGCGGCCCGCTCGCAGATTTTATTCGCTCCGAAACGGATGCGAAACCGTTCGAGCACCGTCTGAAGGCGCTTGTACGTGCTGTATGTGCCGTTTGTCGCTTCGTCCGGCTTGAGTACGCGGATATGGTCAAGCCCGGCCAGGGCGTCCAAAGCGGAGAGGTCGAATGAGGCAAGCAGGGCAGCTGCTTCATCATCCGTTCGTACGGTCCCGGTACGCAGTGTGGAAGAGCGCATGCTATTCGTTCTCCAGGAACTGCTGTCCGGATATGTCAGGGCCGCAAAGAAAAGGCAGAGGTCGTCCGCATACTGGCACATGAGCTGGGCGGTATTGATATCCGCTTCCAGCTGCGTGTTTCCCGGAAGAGCCGGCCACCTTTCAGGTGTATAAAACGAATTGCTCAGGATGATATCGCGAAAACGCCCGCCGGCACTGAAGCTTTCTGTGCGGAAGGCGCTCATGGCCTTACCGATGTCCTGCTCCTGAAGTCCTTCCAGAAAGGCTATGACAGCATCCTCCGGGGAGGAAAAACCGTTCTCGCCGCGTGACAGGTCAACCTCCTCAAAGGAACAGAAGGGTAGAAGCACAGCGCACAAAAGCAAAGCGATCCATTGTTTCATTTCGGCACCTCTTTCGGTTTTGTCTAAGCAGATACGAAGGAAGCTGACAGCATTGACATGACGAATGATACCGGGAAGAGAACGATTGTTTTCGATGGTGCACCATGGACTTATGCATCGGGCACCATGCTGAAAAACGCGGCCTGTTCGTTCGGCAGATTCCAGATCGGATTCCCGACGGCGATCAGGAGGTTTCGCGTTACGTCGAATACTTCTGCCCGGTAAAAAGCACAGTCGGCAGTATCCAGGGAGAACCAGCTGTCTTCGCCTGAAGAGACCGGGCCGCTGAGCACGACGCCGTTTTCGTTCAGGATGTCCGCGCGGTATTCGTGGGCGGGGTCTGAAACGCTTTCGTGAAAGTCACCCACGCAGACTGTCAGCTTCTGCCCGCGGAAAGAGCAGCTGCCGCCGGTACGGGTGCTGCCGACAGCCATGCGCACGCTCACCGGACCGCAGGTAAAGTCGCCCGCAGAGAGGTGGGAAAGATATGAGCGGGCAGACCGGGACTCAGCGTAGACGGTGGTGAGCGCGGTATCGCGCGGGTCGCTGTGCAGGTCGCAGCCGGCGCAGGCCCACACCCGCTTGCCGGCGGCCAGCAGGTCCAGCCAGAGCGCATAGTTTGCGCGGGTCTCCTCGCTGGCCATGGAGATGTAGAAGACTTCGATGCCGGTCCCGTCCCGGAACCAGTAGTCTGTTGGGTCGTTCGAGCGCATCAGCTGGCGCGGGTGGGGATGGACGAAGAAACCGCCCATCGCTTTTACCGCGTCGATCAGCTCGCAGAAGCGCTCGCGGGTGAAATCGGGATATTTGAAATGCCCCTCTGTGCCGCCGCTGAACTGGTATTCCGGAAACCGGTTCAGCAGAGTTTCCAGCTGGTCACGGCACGGCAGCAGGATGTTATAGTGCATGGCTTTGTCTTCGGCGGGGCTGTCCGTGATGTGGGTGCCCGGTTCGGTGCCGGGGATAAACAGGCCGTCCTCCCACACAGGCTGGTACATGTGCCGGATCTGTTTGTGGTCGAGGATGGCGGCAAAGTCCATATGCAAGGCACGCATCTTTGCAGGCCATTCGCTAAGCGGGCATTTGCCGTCGCTGGTGCCGCCGCTGTCGGAGTGGTCGTGCAGTTCGCCGTGGTATGCCCTGCAGCCTTCGTACAGGCGTTCGAGGCGTTCAATATCCTGTTTGCAGATCATATGCTTCAGCTCCGAATTAGTGTGAGTTCCTTTATCATTCTGCAGGCGCCGCGTGAGCGTAGAAAACCTGTTTGGGCCGAAAACCTCTTATTCTCGTCCAGTCTGCCTTCAGGGCGTCATTCTTCTCATACGCGTCCAGATACTCAAACGGTTCAAGGTCGCCCACGAAGCATTCTCCGCTGTCCAGTATCAGGGAAATGCCGTCCGGGCTGTGGCTGGGCGTATGGATGATCTCTCCGCTTATGCCGATCCCTGCCAGGAACCGCCTGCTCTCTTCACAGCTGATGACCGTCGCCTGCGTTTCGTCGATCGGCGCAAAAGGCAGTCCGTCGCGGGCGAAGATGTAATCGGAAAAATGGACGAAGTCCTTTTGTTTATCCACCAGAAGAAGTTTTACGCCCTGTTTCATAAGCTCAGGTATCAGGCCCATGTGATCGGGATGATAGTGCGTTGCAAGCACATAGATGATGTCTGGGATCCTGATGCCGCTTTGCTTGATGCAGCGGCAGAACGCAGAAAACGTGCCGGCGTAATCGGTATCCACAAGCAGGTATCCGCCGCGGCGGGGGACCAAAAAAGTGTTTGTATTGCCGTATTTCAGTCTGATCGTTTGCATTTTTCTGCAGTTCCATTCGTTTCGGCTTTTTGGTTCCCGGCGCATTCCAGCGTTGTTGCGTCCAAAGGTGAAATCCAGTAAGTCCGATCGAAAGCGCGTACATCTATAAGCGAAATCATACCCGTCTCAAATTATACATCAAAAACACACCAACATCAATCCAAACCGACAAAAAAGGAGAAGTGATGCCGGAGGCGCTGATTGCTGCCCAAATGAGCTTATCCTAAGTTTCACGGGTACAGGCTGTTTTACGAAAGCTCGCCTCTATCGTACGGCGTTACTGTCAATTCACTTTGATCTTGCTGCTGATCAGGTGATTGTTCACGACGTCCCTTGCCCTGACGGCTTCACCGCGGTCAAGCGCAAGGATATTCTCGAAGCAGCACTTGTTCATATTAAGATCGTTGTCCGCGGTATTGCCGCCAAAGTGAGGCGTGGCCACCACGTTTTCCATATGCAGAAGAGGGCAGTCCAGCCCCGGCAGTTCATGGGAAAAGCATCGATGCCCGCGCTGCGGATGGTATGATTCTGAAGGGCCTCGAAGATTGTAGTGTACTTGACAGTAAACTGCAGGAGGCTTATTATTACTACGACCCTGCCTGTTATTCCATGCAGAAACTGCAGGACACGATGATCGGCTAAGGTAAGATCGACCGTTTCAGGAGGCAAGATATGGAACTGATCAGCCGTTTTGACCTGGCTAAAGCCCGGAAAGCGCACGGAGGCACTATTCTTGCCAGCGCTGTACTCCCTGAAGGGCTCCACTCTCCTTTCGACCACGCCTGGGGATACCTGAACGGACCCGGGGCAATGGAAGTGCATAAGCATCATAAAGAAAAAGTATACATCTTCACAAAGGGAAGCGGTTTTGTTGTCGTGGACGGGACCCGCTACCCCGTCAGCCCCGGAGATGTAGCCTATATCCCGCCGGATGCCCTGCACAGCGTTGTCAACGAGGCCGAGGGCGTGCTCGAGTGGGCAGCCTTCTGGTGGGATATCATTGCCCCGCGTGAAAGAAACGGAAGCCCAGACAAAGAAGAAAAGCATGACGAGTGCGACGTTTTCAATGACAGGTAAATGAAACAAGGAGGAATCGCTATGGAATTCACAGGCAAGCATTCGGTCATCACCCCGGAAGGCGTCTTCATCATCGGCACGTATGACGAAAACGGAGTGCCCAACGCCATGAACGCCGCCTGGGGCATGCAGAGCGATATGGGCGAAATCACGCTCATGCTGTCCAAGCACAAGACCACGGAGAACTTCGAAAAGACCGGCGCGTTTACGGTGGCTTTCGGTACAGCTGATACCGTGCTGATTTCCGATTACTTCGGCGTTGAGACCGGCAAGAAGGTAAACAAGATCGAAAAGGCAGGCTGCCACGTGCACAGGAGCGCACACGTCAACGCGCCTGTCATAGAGGAATACCCGCTGACGCTGGAATGCAAGGTCAAAAGCTGGGACCCCGAAACCGGGTATCTCATCGGCGAGATCGTGGCTTCTCAGGCGGACGAATCCATCCTAACCGATGGAAACGTTGACCTCGGCAAGCTCCGACCCATCATCTTCGATCCGTCCTTCAACGTATACCGCGTCGTGGGTGAAGCAGTCGGCAAGGCGTTCAGCGACGGGCTGAAGCTGAAATAAGGGCTTAAAGCCTCTGCCTTTATATCCCTAAGCCATGCAGAAGACGCTGTTCCGGGATCGTGGTCTGATCGCACTCCCGGACTGTGATCATTGCATTCATGTGACTGCCATAATAGGAGAAACGTATTCAATATGGAAGCGATCAAAACCGAAAAGCTTACCAAATACTATGGTGCGAACCGGGGCATCGACCAACTGGACCTGCGGGTGGACCGGGGCGAGTTCTTCGGCTTCATTGGGCCGAACGGGGCGGGCAAATCCACCACGATCCGGACGCTGATGGGGCTCATATCCCCCACGGGCGGCAGCGCGCGGGTGCTGGGTTTCGACATCGTCAGCGATAAACAGAAGCTGCTCGGCCGCATAGGCTATCTGCCTTCGGACGTCGCGTTTTACGCCGGGATGAAGGTGAGGGACGTTCTGAAGCTGTCGGCGGACTTAAGAAAAACAGATTGCGCCGCGGAATCCGCGTATCTGTGCGAGCGGCTGCAATTGCCTCGGGACAGACGCGTGGACGAGCTTTCTTTCGGCAACCGGAAAAAAGCGGGCATCGTCTGCGCGCTCCAGCATAAGCCGGAGCTGCTCATCCTCGACGAGCCCACCAGCGGTCTCGATCCGCTGATGCAGAAGGTGTTTTTCGACATCCTGCACGAACGGCACGAGCAGGGTGCGACCGTATTTATATCCAGCCACGTGCTCAGCGAGATCCAGCGCCACTGCTCCCGCGCCGCGATCATCCGGGAAGGCCGGATCATCGCCTGTGACCGCGTGGAGGCGCTGGGCAAAACAAACGCAAAACGCGTGAACGTGCACGGCAGCGTGCCGATCGGAGACGTGCCGGGGATCAGGGACGTGAACCGGCAGGGCGATACGCTCAGCTTCCTTTACAGTGGCGACGTGGAACAGCTTCTGAGAATCCTTTCAGAGGGGCAGATCACCGATTTCAGCGTGACCGATCCCGATCTTGAAGACATCGTGCTGCACTACTACGAAAAGGACGGTGTTCGGTCATGACCATCGTAAAGCATGAGCTCAAGCAGGGCGCGAAGGCGTTTGCGATCTGGACGCTTGCCATCGGCTTTTTGCTGGCGGTCAGCATCGTGCTGTTTCCGGAAATGAAGGAACAAATGGCGCAGGCAGGCAATATGTTTGCCTCCATGGGCTCGTTTACCGCGGCCTTCGGCATGGACAGGCTGGATTTCAGCGTGTACAAGGGTTACTACGCTGTCGAGTGCGCAAACGTGCTCGGCATGGGCGGAGCCTTCTTTTCTTCGCTGATCGCCGTGGGGATCCTCAGCAAGGAGGAAAGGGACAAAACCGCCGAATTCCTGCTCACGCATCCGGTTTCCCGCGTCAGGATCCTGAATGAAAAGCTGTCATCTCTCGTTATCCGCGTCCTGCTGATGAACCTGTGCATCTTCGCGCTGTCGCTTGGGATGACGGCGCTGATCGGCGAACAGATCTTCTGGAAGGAAATGATCCTGCTGCATCTTGCCTTCACACTGATGCAGCTCGAACTTACAGGCGTCTGTTTCGGCATTTCCGCTTTCATGACGCGGGGCAGCCTGGGCGTAGGCCTGGGGCTCGCGGCAATAATGTTTTTTTTGAACATCATCTCCAACCTCGCGGACTCGGTAAGCTTTCTCAAGTATGTTACGCCCTTCGGCTACTGTGAGGGCGGTGATATCGTAAACGACGGTCTCGACGCTGTAAAGATAATCATTGGTCTGACCTTCGGGGCACTGGGCATCGCCGCCGCGTACGGGAAATATACGCGCAAGGACATACGCGCGTAGCACCCGGCCTGCGCCTGCAATGCCGTTCGGCGCAACGAGAATGTGCATCGGCGCGGGCTTTCAGGAAAACGGCCTCGCGATGCTGGAAACCGGGCGAAGGGATCGAAGCAGAAAGCGGATGGCCGGCTGTGAAGAAACGTATTTCCGGAGGTACAAAAGATGATAAAAACAGAGATAGCGCCCTATAAACCGCACGACAAAGGGCCGGCACGTCTGCACATGCCCACGGTCTACGGGGCCTCGCCGGATAAGTACATGCTGTATGCGATCCCGGCAACAGGCAAAAGGCCCCTGTGCTTCGCAGCGGAAGATCTGCCGCCCGGGTTAAGTCTGGACAAGACAAACGGTTTTCTGACCGGGATCCCCAAAGCAGGCGAATACAGGCTGAAGATAAGCGTCAGCAACGGGGAAGGCTGCGACAGCCGCGAGATCCGGTTTCTTGTAAAAGAAGACGGCTCCGGACTGACCCCAATGCTCGGCTGGTGCAGTTGGAACGCATTCGGACGCACGGTTTCACAGCAGAAGATCGAACAGACAGCCGATCTGATGGTATCCAGCGGCCTGAGCAGCTACGGCTATCAGTTCGTGAACACGGATTCCGCGTGGCAAGGCGAATACGGCGGTAAATATGATGCCATCATGAGCAACTTTAAGTTTCCGGATATGAAAGCCATGACCGATCACATCCACTGTCTGGGACTGAAAGCAGGCATCTACTCAACACCGATGCAGAAAGCCTGGGGCGGCGGCGAACTGCCGGGCTGTACGCGCGGAAAAATCGATCCCAAATGGATGGATACGTATTACGGCATAGGCCTGGATCACCGCGAACAGGCCTGTGTGGATCAGTGGACGGAGTGGGGCTTTGATTATCTGAAGTATGACTGGAGCCCATGTGATCCGGAAAACGCCGAACGGATGAAAGACTGCCTGCGGAGAAGTGAACGGGATTTTCAATTCTGCGTGACCGTTTCGGCAAATCTCCGGTACGCAGACTACTGGAAGAAAAACTGCAATCACTGGCGGGACAACTCCGATTCCAGGGACTCGTGGGACAATATCGTCTGGAACAGATTCCATTCGGATCACTGGGCGGAACATGTCAGCCCCGGGCATTTCTTTGACCTCGATATGCTGGAATGCGGCTGGATCTGCAACCACATGACGGGCGAGCAGTGGGCCTCGCGTCTTACTGAGGACGAGCAGATAACCGCATTCACCATCCGCGCCATATTCCCCTCCCCCATACAGTTAAGCTGCGACCTGAGCAGACTGACTGCATTTGACATGGCGCTTTTCTGCAATGAAGAAGTACTGAGCGTCAATCAGGATGCGTTGGGAATAGGAGCAGTCTGTGTTCATGAGGAACGCACAAGAGCCATGGACAGAACCGAAATCAAACATAAGCGGATATACGCCAAGCCCCTGGAAGACGGCAGTACAGCAATAGCGATGTTCAACCTCGGCGAGCAGGACGAAATCCTGTCCCTGCCGCTGAACAGCAAAGTTTCCGCACGTGATTTATGGGCAAAGAGGGAGCTTGGTGCTTTCACGGAAAAGATCGCTGTCAATATACCTGCCCATGCGGCAAGGCTGCTGAAGCTGAAGAGCGCGGATCATATATGAACGGCCCAGGGGCAATGGAAGCACATAAGCAATGTAAGGAAGCGGCATATATCTTCACAAAGGGGAACGGCCTTGTCGTTGTGGATGAAGTTTTCTATTCTGTCGGACGGGAGGTGCAGCGTATATCCCGCCGGATGCCCTGCACAGCGTTGTCAGAAAAGCGGATGTACTCAGATGGGCGCCCTTCAGGTGGGATATCATGACCCGTGAGACAGGAACGGGAGCCTTGTTAAGGAAAACCCGGATGAGAGCAATGTATTCAATGACAGGTAAGCTTTCAAAGACCAAAGAAGGTAAGCTGATGTCCTAACAAGAGGCCTGGCCATGTTTCAATCCGTCACGTTGGAGATGAGCCTCAAACCGTTTCGGATAACGACTCCCGAATACATCGAGCGGGTCTGTGCCGGCGTATTTGAGCAATGGAAGCCGCTGCTGAAAAACCGGAAAGACGTTTCCGTTCTCCTGTGGGCGAGTGACGGGAGCGAAATACTGGATTATGCCGGCGACCTGTCACAGCGCTTCGAATCCCTATATCGGAACGGAAGACATGGATCTCAAAACCTGGAAACTCAAAACGCATTCATTGCCCAATAAACCCGAATGCGCGTTCGTCTGCGGAAAGCATTCGTTCCCGACGGACAATCCACTCCGCTTAAAGCACATGGCAGTGGAGGCAAACAGGATCGTTTATGAAAACGACAGGGGACACGTCGCGCTGCCCTTCAAACCCGGCGAAAGCATACGCGCTTCCTACCCCGGCTGGCCACAGATCCCGGCCCTCATAAGCGCCGGCTTCGTGGGAGAAAACACGCTTCGCGTCCGCTGCTACGCCATCGGGGACGCCCCCTGCGGCTTCGATATGCTTATCGTGCACAAAACGGCACGCTCACGGTGCAATCCCGTAAATCCTTCGATCCCGTCACAGAAGGCTACGAAGGTGTTGCCACCGGTGCAAAGTTTTAAGCAAAAATCAAGCTTCTTTGAACAGATGGCTAGATTAAGAGCAGAAACAGGATCAACGAATGCGTTCTCCTTTTACCGCCGCTGAATTTCAAGGTATGTCAGCTTCCGATCCCCGCAACCGTAATGATCACATATTCGGAGCGTGCTCCGGTTTTAAAATGAACCGCCCAGTCGGAGATACCGGAGGTGACGATGAAATCCGTTCCGTTCCGTTTTTCATAGCCGTAGGTGCGGTCGTTGCCCCCGAACCAGCGTCCGATCAGCCCCAGGGGGATCATCTGACCGCCGTGCGTGTGCCCGGAAACCACAAGATCCGCATTTGTCTGAGATTCCTTCTCATAATCGGTGGGCTGGTGGTCCAGCACGATAACGAACTTATCGGTGTCGGCGCCGTTCAGGAGTGATTTCAGTTCGCTGCGGGGCCCCGATGAAGCGTCCCGCCTGCCGGCGATGCAGAGATCGCCTGCGTAGGCTATTTCGTCTTCCAGGATATGCACGCCGTTTTCCTGCAAAGCCTGCGCAAGCTCCGTGGCTGTAAAGTCCCTGCTGTTGAAATACCCCTTATCGTGATTGCCGTAAGCAAACCAAACGCCGTATGGCGGATTGGCATTCCCCAAAGCCGCACAGGCGGCAAGCATGTCCACGCGCTTCGTATCATCGTCCACGAAATCTCCCGGGATCAGGAGTATATCCGGTTCATGCCGCATGACCTCGTCGATGTATGAAGCAAAGCCTTGTCCGTCAAACGTCGTGCCCAGGTGTGAATCCGCAATTACGGCGATGCGCAGGCTTCCAACAGCTTTGTCCGTAGTCAGCGCGTACTCCGTTTTCCAGACGTGCACGCACTGTATGTAGCCCACAGCAAGGTAAACTCCCGCCGTCGCGAGTGCCAGCCATCCCTGCCAGAAAACTTTCGGCTGCTTTTTGGATATCCTCTGCACGATCCGCATAACCATTCCGGATATGAGGAAAAAGAAAAGCACGTGCAGCAGGACGATGACGGCGTCAAATACCGAAAGCAGCACCGTGAACAGGGCAAAGCAGCCCGCGATAAGGCCCAGACAGATCAGATGCCTCACCCATTTTTTCTTCCCGGCGACTTTCCGGATCAGCCCGAATCTGCCGAGCGCAAAAGTGAGGTACACGATCCCGAAAATGCCGATCACGGAAATAACGCCCAATCCTATCAGATAGATCATGATGCTCCTCCAAGTCCATGTGTACGGTTTCCGTATTACTCCGTTGTCGGACGGACGACCAGATCGGATACATCCACGTTGTCCGGCTGGGATATGGCAAAGAGCACCGCGTTGGCGATCACGTCCGGCGTCAGGCCGAAGTTTTCATAAAACTGTGAAACCATGTTCTTTGCTTCAGACTCAGCGACGCTGTTCAGAAGCTCCGTCCTGATCGCTCCGGGGTAAATCGTAGTAGTGCGGATATTCGTTCCCTCCATGGCAGACTCGCTGTGTAAAGAATCGAGCATAGCCCGCACGAAGTGCTTGGTGCCGCAGTACACGGCGTTGCCTGGGACGGACATCGTGCCCGCCCTGGAGGATGTGACGGTTGGACTGGTATGGAAAACCTGAGTGGTTTCCGTGACCATATGCAAACCAGTCTTTTGTTGTAGTCAGGCGATGTTCGCCTGTTGGTGCTGTAGCCTATAGGCTACAGGGCTCATGTATCCCAGCGTGCTGTGCAGACGCTTACGATTGTAGAATATTTCGACGTAATAGAAGATATTCCTGCTTAACGCACTCATTTCGGCGTATTCTTTTCTCAGAATGTACTCTTTCTTCATACTCGCGAAAAAGCTCTCCACACAGCTGTTGTCGTACGGATAGCCCGGCTTGCTCATGCTGCCTTTGATTCCGTATTTTTCAAGCAGTTGCTGATACATCCGGCTGCTGTACTGACTTCCTCTGTCGCTGTGGAAAACCAGCGATTTCGGTTTTCCGTTCCGCGCGACCGCATTCATCAGCGCCCTGCAGGCCAGTTCCGCATTCATCTTCTTGTCGACCGCATATCCGATCACTTCTCGGTTAAACAAGTCCATAACGACTGCCAGATACACCCAGCCCAGTTTTGTTTTGAGATAGGTGATGTCTCCTGCCCATATCTCATTCATCTTCTCAGGCCTGAACTGCTGATTCACGATGTTCGAATCCTCCCGAATGCCGCAAACCCATTAGTTTTTCTAATAGGTTTATTATGATTCGGTATTTGCGTTTTGACTGGATGAATGATAATATTAGGTTAAGGGGCTTGTCAGATGCCGTCTGTTTGGGGTTTTCCCGCTTCGATATTTGTACATAAGGAACACAGCCGATGCACAGCACAGCTTATAACAGAAAGGACCATCTGAAAAAGAATCTGCGGATGATGCGCAATCATTGGCAGATGTATTTGATTGTCTTACTGCCCCTGGTGCACATTTTCATTTTCAAGTATCTGCCCATCTACGGCATCCAGATCGCCTTCAAAAAGTGGAACCCCATACTGGGCATCACGGGAAGCCAGTGGGTGGGGCTTAAGCTGTTTGGGCAGTTTTTCAGTTCTCCCGACGCGCCCAGGATCATCTGGAACACCCTCAGGATCAGCCTGATCGACCTGTTCATCGGTTTTCCCATGCCCATCATTCTCGCCCTCGCGGTAAATGCCTGCGGCGCCCAGAAATTCCGCAAGACCGTGCAGATGAT
>JAEEGL016417156.1_pt1 | contig 16612 bp, 2 predicted proteins | sample 9134231 | NCBI WGS metagenome assembly JAEEGL01 (sample SAMN16246548, study PRJNA631951) | gut metagenome | biome: gut microbiome; feature: rumen; material: fiber-attached | host: Bos | place: Iran: Karaj | collected 2018-10 | reverse complement strand
GGTTAGAAGTTTAGAGTTTAGCTAAATTCATCAACAACCTAAACGACATTTGCCGATAGGCTAAAAACGAAACCCGCCGTGCAGCATTGCGTTGCACGGCGGGTTTTGTTTTTATCGCTCAGTTCTGCGTTTTATTCAACCACGAACTTGCTGACCGTTTGGCCGTTGTCAGTGAATATCTTTATTAGATAAACCGACGATTGCAAATTCCAATCGCTGGCATCGATTTGATATGACGTTGCGCCGGCTGTGTTCACTGTGCGGTCGATGAGGGCCTGGCCGCTCATATCGGCAACCACATAACGGAACTTGCCATCGCTGATGCCGCTGACCAAAACCTTGATATTCTGGCACCTGCCCGGATTAGGCACTACGCTCGCCGCGAGAACAGTCTGCTCAGCATCCTCAACAACCACAGCAACCCAATCGGAAGCCACTGTGCTGACACCATCATAATCGGTTTGGTGCAGACGATAGTAGTGCGTGCCAACCGGCTGATTGATGTGCAGATAGCTGTAGTAAGCGCCCTCTCCCGCTCCACCTTGAGCGGCAACGGTGTCGATAATTTCCGTCTCGCCCTCAAACATATGCTCAATGGTGAAGTAAGCGTTGTTATGCTCCGATGCTGTGCTCCAGTCAAGACGCACATCGTTGTTAGGCGTTGCCACAGCATCGAACGAATAGAGTTCGATTGGAAGCGGGTTGATTTCGGGACTCATCGTGCCAAATGTGACAACCAAACCATTACCGCCTGCAAGTGTGTGCGGAACTGAGGAGTTAAGACTGCGTCGCACGCTTTGACGCGCTGATGCACGCGGCGTTTGGTACGAGCCGCTGATTTGCACCTTACTGCTCGATTTTATGTGACCCGACTGTTCTGATGATTTAGCAACACTACCTTTGCCAAAGTTTTTCCACTCTCCGTCGACATACGCGGCGACGAGCAATTCATCGGGATCGTTTATATCACTAAATTCAGCATCGTTCCAATAAAGCGTAACAAATGCGTTGGTTAGATTATTGCTGCCCAGATGCCACGACTCAAGCCAGCTGACTTTCTCGACCTTGCCATCTTCAAGTGACCTGACCATAGGCGGCATGCCAGTTACATATTCTGCATACATTGCACATTCGCTGGACAATACCGATACGCCAATTTGCGCCAGTCCGCGTTCCGAACCAATCGGGAACGTAAAATCACCCTTTCCTTTCTTCTCCATCTCGCCAATAACATACGATTCGGCGTTGGCTCCTTCTGTTGTCGATGTGCTGCTCAGACAAAGCCGGGCCGTCGACTTCGACCGCAAAATTCCTTTTTCAAATTTCAACTTGCCATTGACAACAATGCCTGTTCCCAGATCGACACCCGACTCACCTTCAGACACATAGGTATTGTTGATTGTCAGATTGTGGAGCGGCTTGTTGGGTGTGATGGCAAGTTTCTGTTTTTCTGTACCGCACAGAATCAGAGTGATTGAGCCTCTATAATCACCGGCAGAGTTGATGTTGAAATCGCCCATAAGGCTGATGCTCTTTCCGTCGGCGACAAGTGCGGAACGACTCATGATGGATATCGAACCTTCAACCGTGATGTCGCTGGTCAATCTCTTTGTAGCCGTGCGGGTTCCGTCGGCATTTGACACCACAAGATTGTGGCATGAGCTCAAAGACCATTCCTGATCGGTATCGACTCCACCGATAACCACCGATGAATTTTCCGCCGCAATAACTGTTGCGTTGGCACCATCAACATCTTTCATGAAAATGATTTGGGCGCCTTCTTCAAGCTCCAGCGTACCATTGATTACGGCATTACCCCATACGGTCATTTTCGCATTGGCGGCCACTTTGAGTTTGCCGTCAACACCGATGGTCATGTCATAGCACTCGCCGTCAGACAAGACTGTCGGATAATTGCCAGCGCTTGTTTCAACCAAAATGTTCACGCCATCGTCCACCTTGTATGTATTTGGGCTCCAGTTGGTTTTGGTTGCGTAAACATTAGTTTCAGCTGCCGCCTTCCATTTAAGTGTTGGGTAAGAGAAGCCGAAGGTTATGTTGCCATCTGCCGTCAGATAGTTGCGTGAAGTGAGCATACCGCTGGTTGAGTCACCTGGCGCAAAGGTATGCAAATCAAGTAGTTTGTTAATTTCTCCCTGCCGTGTCCACTCGTTGTTACTATAAAGAGCCACAGACAAGACATCAAAGTCCTTCAACCCGCTGAAATTGCGGTCCATCCAGCTGATTGTGACGCGCGGCAGTTTGGTGCCCTCCGCACAATCCAATGTCCAATATTCGCTACTGCTGACACGGTTCAATCCTTCGTGCAGATTATCGCGATGCGAAGGCGTTTCGCTGTGATATGCAACCTGATAGGTTCCCGGATAGCTCATAACTCCGCCAATTGCGATTGGTGCGTAACGGTCGTTACCGCCTATCGGGAAGAAGACGCTGTCAACAGCACTGGCTTTGACCTTTCTGACAGCACCGTTGATATAGCTTTGGTTGCTAAAGGCCGATATGCCTGCGTCAACCTCCAAATGCACCGGATTCGATGTTGTGAAGATACCCTTTGTCAGTTTCAAATCGTTGGCAATGGTCTGCGTGTAGGTTGTCGAAACTGCCGCCGTTGACGATGTATTGTTGATTTCGACATTGGTGAACGACTCGGGTTTGCCTATGGTCTGAAGCGATGTGCCGGTAAACCGCACATAGCCTGAGCCGCCGATGAAATTGTTGCTCACCTCGCTCGACTGCGGACGTTTCCAATCGCCCTTACAGATAATATCGACGCCGTCCATCGCCTGAACCACCGTGCCGACGATTATGGTTTTTGCGACATCAATAGATGTGTGAATCTCTTTCTTTCCGGCCTCAACAAGTTCGAGATTGTAGAACGAAATACGTCCATTCTCCGACTCCATCTTCTGCGACAAGGCACCGTTCATAATAACTGTACCATTGCCGTGCACGAAATTTCCGGCCTTGTTGACGAAATCGCCGCCAACCATGAGCGTGCCGCCATTGCAGTTGACGGTTCCGCTCTCAATTGTGAAATCGTTCTCAACCACAAGCGATTTGCCTTGCTCGACAGAAAAAGTCACAGTCGCGCCACCCTCGTTTTTCACCATGAAATTGTAGAACGGGCAGTTGTTCATCTCAATATTGCGATTGAGTGACGACTGCCATACAATGGTTGATTTGCCACCATTGTCGAAACGTCCGGCATTTGAGAACTGACCTTTGATGAACACTGAGTCGTAAGCGGTGAATGTCGCGTTCTTGCCAATGATCAATCCAGATTTGACATCCTCAACCTTGAGCCGCCGGTTCTCTTTCTGCGTAAGCGACGCGCCCTCATACAATGTGATACCCTTTGCCACAACATATCCTTTGTCGTCAATAGTGCGGTCGTCGCTGAAAATGATAGGATATTTGCCACCCGCCACCGGATATATGTGCAACTCGGTCGACTTCGACGGCAGTCCCTTGTCGTTAGTTGACAGATTCTTCCAGTTGTCGGGGTTGTCCCAGCGTGTGCCGTCGACGTCAACATCTACGCCATCAATGACCATACTATGACCGCCAACCCATTGCAAAACGGTGCCGGTGTATTTCCAAACCACAGCGCCAGTGTTTGGAATGCCGTCATCCTCCTCGTAATAGTAGCTGGCCGCAACACCCACAGCATCGACAAAGGCAATCACGCCATTAGTGGCATCATCGTCGCGCGACGCATTGTAGCGCGGCCCCGCGTTAAAGTAAACATTCTGGATTTTGACGGTGTCAGTGTTGGCAGCACCGAAATTGTTCTCGAACCAGAGATATCGACCGCCAGCTGTTCCGCTCACATACTGTCCGTGCGAAAGGTTGTTGGTGTTGTCGATTGTCGCATCGGCATACAAGTGCACACCCGAATTGTTGACGCGCTCTATCTTGTAATATTTGGCGGCGATACAACCATAGACATTGAACGTATAGGTGCCGCTCACACTCTGCGATGTGACGATGGCCTCATGATTCACATCACCAAGCAGCGAAATTGTGCCGGCAGAGTTGACATTGATAATGGCATTATTACCCATCTTGATTTTGCCGTCGTTCTGCAGCCTCAGCGTGCCGGTGATGTTCAAATTGTCGACACCAGTGCCGTCGCCAAGGTTCACCACATTTGAGTTCACGGTGAGGGCGCCGCCGTCGATGGCAAGATTGCGACTGACAAACAGCTCATTGTTCTTCAACGCATAAGCACCGCCTCTGACTGTCACGTTATAGTACGCGTTGGAGCCTGGGTTGAAGGTATGGTAGCCCTCGCCGGGCAGTGACGCCGTTCCGGTCAGGAAAAGTGTCTTAGTCTGAGGCATGAAGGTCCCGCTGTTGATATAGCTGCCACCGACAGACACATCGTACGATGTCACATCGAACACGCCCTGTTTGATTATGAAATTACCACCGACGTTCATTACCGACTGTGCCTGCATTGTTCCGTTGTTGTCAATCACCAGATTGTAGAAACTCAACGATCCGTTCTGTATGGTCTTCACACCTACGCCAGCCATCTCCACCGTGCCCTCTCCGGCCGTGAACTTACCCGACCGGCCTATAACCCAGTTGCCTCGGACGTTGAGTGTATCGATAGCCGAAGTCATTATCAGCGTTCCGTTAATTGTGACGTCAGATGTGGCGTAAAGCGCGCATCTGATGGGGCCCGGCTCATCGTCTGCGACATTGATGGTAAGTTGTGCCGTGTTCTCAATTGTAAGACGTTTGGCGAATGCCGAGTCGTGAGTAATCACCGGATATCGGCCGCTTCCGGCAGATGTTGACGGTATGATGACGTTGTTGTCGGCTGTCGGGATGGTGCTGGCACAAAGTTCGCCGTTAAGTTTGGCAATCCAGTTGCCGGCATCCCACCAGTCATTGCTGACACGGCCTGTCCATGTGTATTCCACATCGCCGGTCCACGTGATTATGTTGTGCGGGTCGTTCTCATAAAGCTCGCCTGCAAGCAAACCGGTGGCGTTATATACTTCAATCTCGCCATCCGATGACTCAACCTTGCGGATGTTGACGGCGCCGCCTCCCGGATTGTTCGGGAAAGAGATATTCCGAATTCTGCCTTCCAAATCGGTGCCTTTCATAGTTTGACTGTTCCTGATATCGATGCAGACTCCGCCCGAAACAACATTGCTGAACACTCCATTGCTGAAATTCTTCTCACCATCGATAATAGCGCCATCGGAAATGATGATTCCCTGCTTTGCCAGATATGAGAAGTTGTAGTTGTCAGCCTTTATTCTACCATCGGCCTCGACCGTGAAATAGTAGCGGCCGCTGTTGTTGGTTATCTGGGCATAGCTCGACGCGGTTCCCAAGGCCTCAAAAACTCCGCCGGCCTTCACAACAAGCGATGTGCCATCGCCGATGCGGAGTTTGCCGCCTGCCGTCACCTTGTAGGTTCCGTAAATGGCGATGTTGTCGAGCGAGTTGCCCAACGTTGCCACATGGTGATTCTGGTCGAACGTGCCTTTCTGCAGCGTGAAGTTGCCGTAAACGGTAATATCGTCGCTCAACTTGAAATTGCAATTACCGTTGAACGTCAAATCGTTAAGGATTGAACCATTAGTCTGAATTGTGCTTTCGCCAGCGTTATGGTACAATTCATAGTGTCCTGACTGGGTTATGAAGCCTGAGCTGCCAACCGTCACGTTTCCGCCAATTCTGACACGGTAGCCGCTCACACAGTTCATCTTACCGCTAGTGACATATAGCGAGCCTCCCAGCGTAAGATCGACCGACGAGGCATAGAACTGTTGTGTGGCCGGTTTGTCAATCTCAATCTCGTAAAACGGGTTTTCTGTCAAAACACCCAGATAGACATACTGGTTGCCGGCGCTACCGTTGAAAATGACACGGCCGGTGCCTGGCTCGAACCTGCCGGAATTCTGGTTTTTCCAATGCTGCCCCACATAAATGTTCTTGTCGTTGGCGCACAGTGTGCCGCCGTTCTCATAGATATAGAGGTCTTTTAGAACAGTAATATCACCCTCAAGAGTTTTGGTTGTGTTGCTGTTCAGATACAAATATCCGTATTTCGCCATGCGGATTGTCTGATCCATCGGGCCGTTGTAGTACGAGTAGCAGCTAGCGCCGGTGATGTTGTAACGGGAGAACGACGGATAGTTGTTGGCGCCACGTGCGTAGACGTTTGATTTCTCGCCCATGGTGAAGGCGCCCGCACCATTAATATGATTTGTAAGCATGTCGAGCGTGCACGACTCCAGACTCAAGTTGCCATTCATTGTAACATCGCCATTGATGCTTTTGGTGTTCAGCGTCATGTCAATGTCGTGGAACTTGCCGCCCCAAATGTATTGCGCGTGATTGGCGTTGAACAAAATCTTGCCGGTGCCCATGTATCCGCCCGCGCCTTCCCAGTAATAGCCGGTAAATGTGTGTGTCTGACCGCCGTCGTCGAATGCCGCGTTACTGTCAATCAGGATATTACCTTTGATGCAGAACTTACATCCTGCTGAAGCTTTCAACACTGCAGTGCCATCAACAATGACGGTACGAGCAGTGCGAGTGCTGTTGTTATATGTGGCGCAAAGCGTATCAATTATAATCTTATTGCCTGTGTTTGTGAATCTTACGCGATTAAATTGACCATTTTGAATTGTCTGGTCGCCACCAACGAAGTTCACAAAGCCCACAACATCCTTATTGTAGCCGCCGCGCTCGGCATCAATGAAATAATTACCGCCGATGCTATAGCTATAATCGGCAGTCGCAGGCCATACAAGACCGCTGTTGACCGTGAAATCGCCATTGATGTTTATCTGCGAATTCATAAACATATAGGTTGCACCACCGACAAAGCTGACGTTGTTGAAATCGGACTTGCGCGGCGATATGGACACACTACCTCCGGTGGCGGCAAAAAAGACCGTTCCGTTCTGCGGCACGAAATAGCCCTTCTGAGCGATGCTCCAATCGCCCTTCACCCACACTCCGGCAGTGTTCTCAACTGCAAACACACCGCCATTCTGCACATCAACAGAGCCTCCGACGCGCAAAGCTATGCCGTCAGCCGATTTGGCCGCATCCTCAATTGTGAGCGAGCCGTTTGTTATTGTCAGGTTTTCACATTCAGCACCCGGCCTGTAAATTATAGGCGCGTTCGATGTCATCGGAATCTTGACCGACAAATGCTCGTCGGGGACGGTCATCGGGAACCAGTTTCGGCGGTCGAACCAATCCTGGCTGACCAATCCGGTCCATATTGCCTGCTTCACCGGCGGCCAGATGATGTTCCTCTCAACAGTGGCATTGGCCGGATTGTCATCTACATAATGGTACCGTTGGAAATCAATGAATCCCATCGCACCGTTAATGGTGCCGCTCAGTTCTATGCTCTCCGGAAGGCTTGGATCGCGCATGATGTTAAAGTGATGCCCGATTGTCGGCGTTCCGCCATGGTTGAATGCGAGGTTCTCAATTGAGTTCTCCATTCTGTCGACATTGATTGTCAAATAGATAAGAGTATCAATCAGCACATTATCGTCGGCCTGGAACGGATTTTTATAGTTGTATGATGTATACATGTTCGACCAGATACCGAACGAGAGGTTGTTGACATCGTCAATCTCGGCTCCGTTCTGGATAACAAAACCTGTCGGGGCTAGATACTGAACCTGATAGTATTTTGCCGCCAGTTTGGCCTCGTCATGAATGGTGACCATTGTTCCGTGAGTGTCGTGCTTGCTTGTGCTGCGGGTGATCACCGCATTTGCCTGCTCCGACCCGACCATAGTCAGCTTGCCATAGACATCCAAATGCGGGTAACCGTCGTAATGATCGAACTGAAGCGTTCCGCCGGCATCAATGTTAAGCTCACCGCCCTTCAGAACCGTGATTTTCTCACCATCAGGGTAATAAGGCGGATCGGTGATGTTGGAGTCGTCATTGCCGATGACAAGAGTGTTTTTATTGAGGCAGACAACAGCACCGGTGTCGATTTCCATATTGTTTTTCAGCTGCACTTTGTCTTGCAGTTTGAATATTGTTTTCTCGTCTCTGCCCAGTTCTGTGTTACGATGGAACACCAAATCACTGAACCACTGCTCATTGGATTTTATTTTACGTTCACCGCACATCACCTTCGATTCAAAGAACACAGTGTCGTTATGGCTAGTGAACGATCCGTTGCAAATCCAGTCGCCGTAAAGCGTTATCGAGTTCGACTTGCTGGCGTCGCTGCCCACCGAGAGAGTCACGCCCTCGTCGATGGTGAGCGTGTCGGCTTCCAACCTGCCGGCAAGCGTTTTGGTGCCCGATGTCGAGAACCGGATGTTGCGGCATTTGAGCGCCGGCAATGTCTGGCTTCCTCCGCGGTTGAAAATAAAGTTGGCGTTTTCGGTAATCCAATTGCAATCGGTACCCAATTCAATTTGTGCCGAGGCGATCTTATGCGTATGTCCGCCCATGTCGACAGTTGCGCGCTTGCCCAAGCTGAACGCACCAGTATTCACCGTAATGCCATAGTCGGCAATGCTCACCGCATCGTCGTCAGTCACCGCAAAGCTGTTGAAAATGTTGTCGTCACCCATTCTGACGGTGTGCGTCTTTGCGCCCGTAAAGGTGAAGGTGTTGCCGTAGTGCCTGAATACTCCGTTGTTGGTGATGGCGTCGCCACTAAAGACGATCACATTGTCGCAGCTGAACGATGCTTTCGCGCCTACTGTGATGTCACCTCCGATTCTGTTGTTTGTCTCGTCAATTTCCTTGACGCCAGAGCCGTTCAGCACCACATTGTTCAGATATAGATCAGTGAAACTGCCGCCTGCATACACCCGTTGGTCGCCCTCTCGCTCAAAAAATACGGTTGTTGCTGTCGGGCGGTAGTTGCGCAAATCGTTGGTCGCGCCGTACAGGTGCAGATTGTGCAAATCCTGATCGTCAAGCACCGTGCCGTCCTGATTGTTATAGAAATTACCTTTAACATAAGTGTCGCCGTTCAGATAGACAGTACGCGAGGCTGTATTATTAAGATATACAATACCATAAGTAACATTCGACGGCAGAATTTGGTCAGCGGCGGCCTCAAGATAAGTGTAGCTTGTTGAATCGAGTTCAAACGTGCCGAAACCTGTCGGCAGGGCCACATTGTCACCGTCACCTTTGACAACCGAAGTGTGCAGCTGGCAGTTGACACCCATCTTGAAAGATTTCCCCGGTTTTCCTGTCATCGTGTAACTACCCATGCGAAGCTGTGTCTCTGGGTCGAACTCAATGTCGCCGTTTACAGTCAGATTGTTGTTCATGGTAAGATATCCGGTACCTTTCTTATACACATTGTTTAATGTTGAAATATCGGCATCGACGCTCCACGTGCCGCCCACGTGGACAATTGTTCCGGTTGTTCCCCAGTCAATCTGCTTTCCGTTCTCGGCCAGCGACAAGCTGCCGGTAAGCGTTATCTGGTGGCCATTGGTGTACAATGTGGTTATCGAGTCGTTGATGGTGATTGTGCCCTTGACGATAATATCGCCCTCCAAATATTTGGGCGAGTAATCCTTATAGCCATACGTTGTGAAATAGTAATTGTACAGATACAGATTATTATACTCCACATTGCGGACAATCTGATATTCGCACGAATCGCGATAGTAAACCGAACCTGCGTTCAGATTGACACTGCCAAAATCTTTTGGGAAGTTGTCTTTGCCATAAACGAGCAGACTGCCTCCGTAAGCCGTAAACGAACTGCCCGGCTTGCCTATGAAAGCGCCATGCTTGTTGATGCTCACGTCGATGTTCGCAACCATCTCCACAGCACCTGTAACAAATGTTGTGTCACGTATGTATTTTGTGCTTGTTCCTTGAAAATAAATATTGTTAAACACCGTAGGTTGCGTTGTTTTCACGTCGTTACTGTTTACGTTTCCGATTGAGGCCGAACCGCCCGTGAAAATAACCGCGCCGTCGCCGGTCTGCACAAACACTTCATTATTGGTACTGTAATTGTACCAATAGGTTGTGCGGCCCGCCATGTATATATTTCTGAATCCGGCTGATATGCGGCCCGATGTGTTTTCTATCTGGAAAGTGCGATTGACAGTAATGTCTTTGTTCAGCGTCTTATTGCCACCTTTCTCAAATTTGATTATCCAGAAACGACCGCCATTCACAAACTGATCGCCATCGGCCTTGCAGAAATCAACAACCGACTCGCCCTCTTCAAAAACACCGCCAGCCGGAATCCAGTCACCCTCAAGCAAGATTTTCGCGTTGCTGCCGTAGAGCGTACCCGACTCATAACGCACGCTGTCAGCCACTTTGATTTCGCCCATGAGTGTAAGCGCGCCATCGGCTTTGCTTCGGACAACCAATGCACCGATTTTTGCGCCACTGTTCATCGTAAGCTGATAAGATCCTACGGCCATATCGAACACCACCGGAGCTGAGTTGTGGTTGTATGTGCCGCTGCATGTCCACGAGCCGTGCAAGATGAGTGAGTCGCACACCCTATTGGTTTGTGTGAGTGTAGAGCCGGACATCATGGTCAGTTTACCAAACACCTCCAGACCGTCAGGATTCGCCACATTCTTTTCGCCGTCGAGCAGAAGCGTCACACCGTCGGCAATTGTCAGATCCTTCACTTCGGCCCTCTGGTCGACCAGAATTGTGTAATTGCTTGCTAAAACTGATTTGTTCAAAATAACAACCGAATCCCGCGTCGGCACTTCGTTGTATTTCCAGTTGGCCCTGTTGTGCCATCTGTTGTCGCCGCCTTCTCCTGTCCAGACACAGCCTTTGGGCTCCTCCCAGACAATAAGTCCCGTTCCCTGTCCTTCACCGGTTCCCTCCTGAATCTGGTCTACTTCATAAGCTTTTCCAGCCATTGTTCCTCCATAGTTTGTGAACGTGATTGCGCCTGTGCCACTTTCACGGTGCACGTTTTTCGCTGGCAGACTGTTTTTTACATTGAATGTGATGTTGTCCGCTGTCAGGCCTCCACCAGCCGCACCCAATGTGATGCCGTCCAATGTCAGCAGGAATGTTTTCTCGTTAACAGAGACTCCATAAAATGCTCTATCAGTGCTATTCCAAGTGTAACCGGAGTTTGAGAAACTACCATTCTGCAATTTTGTGACTGTTCCGCCTCTTATTTCCAAACCGCGTCCCCTGGTGCCCTCGATGCAGAAATCCTCCGCGCTGAACGTTCCGTGTTCCTGAACAATGTAATAATAACCGTCAGCTGATGCGGATTGTATTTTTGCCGGTGAGCTTGGATTACCCTTCAACTCTAACCTTCCGTGGCTTCTGATCGCTCTGTTTGAAGGCATCTGAATAACCGCCGCCGAATCAAGATGCAGCGCGCCATTCTCTTCAATTATGATGCCGCCGCTTTCATAGAATGTGATGTCACTGTTTTTCATCCAAAGGGTACCGTTCGTGATCCGAATCACGCTATCACGCGGCACGGCAGACGATGTCGAATACTGCAAGTAACTGTTAGTCAGATGGTATGTGCCGCCATTGATAATTTCAATCTGTCTGATTGTGTTTGCAGTACCTGGATCGAACTCAAGGTTATTGCCTCTACCACCGAGGAACAGTTTGTTCCGCGCGTCGTAGTGGCCGTTCATCGAGAGCGTGCCGCCGATGTTTCTCAGATTTCCGCCCACGAACATTTTGTTCCAGTAGAAATAGAAAATACCTGTGTTGATAGTGAAATCGTTGATTACATAGAGGTCATTCTCTTTGGTCATCGTCTTGGCATCAGCGCCGTGTATCGGATACAATCCTTTGTAGTTGGCCGGATCTGATGTGTTTATCACAACATTGTAAAACTTCTTGCCAGGTTCACCCTCGCCATCGGCTCTGAGCGAGTCGCCGCTATAGATGTAAGTGCTGTTTCCGACAAACGTGACTGTTCCCTGGCGCGGCTCGAAATAGCCTGTCTTTGTGCCGTCAGGACTGACAATATTGTTGTACCAGTGGCTGGCAAGGGTTATGCCGTAAGATGTGTTGCCTTCGTCAGGGCTGACGTCGAGTCTGGCTAGTGAGTCGATTTTCAGCCAGCCTGTCAGGTTGATGATACCGCCGAGCCTCTTCTCTCCTTTTCCGCCAAAGGTCACATTGTTGAATGCCGATCCGCCAATAAGCTGGAACTCACCGTCGCCCATTTCGCCGTCGAACACGACTTCCGACGAGCTGTTGAACGTACCCGCATTGGTCCAATTGCCCGACACTTTCAGCTTCACGCCGCTCGAGACAATGGCTCCGCCACAAATTGTGATATCGCCATTAATATCGAACGGATTATCAGTGAGCCGTTTGACTGCGGTGCCCGAAAACATCATTTCCGGATAGATGTTTTCTGTGTTCAGGTTGCTAATTTTCTGTTCGGCATCACTACCGTTGAAATTGAGTTTGGCACCGTCGGCATGAAAAAACGGGCAGTTGCGGTAGAGGCAGAAATCGCCCCCGACAGTCAGCGTATGGTTCTCAATGTCAATACCGCCTTTGTTTTCTGATGTCATCATATTGCGGCCCACATAAACATCCGATTTGAAAACAACCTTGTCGGTCTTTTTCTTTTCAACATAAACATCGTAAAACACTGTGTTTTCCACGCTTGTGCACGCAACGGTCTGATCGTAGTTGTCGCCGCGCAGATTCAAACGGCCGCCAATCTGATGAAACCGTCCGCCGCCGCCGTCGGTGTTGTTGAAGTTGCCGTAAAGATTGATGGTTCGGGTGTCAGCATCAAATTCGCTACCCGAATGCACCCACAGATCACCCGCTATGGTGAGCGTGCCTTTCAGTGTCTTCACACCCGAGCCGCCAATATGCACGTTTGGCAGCGTGGTGCCGACAATTTCCTGATTGTCGCCATCAAAGTTAATCGTTGCCTCCGGCGTGATATCCAAGTAGCTGGAGCCGAGTTTCCAGTCGCCCTGTATTGTTACAGTCACAGCATCAGTGATGGTCAGTTTAGGCGTACCGCCGTTTTGGTTAATCCAGCCTTTGATGGTTGTGTTCATGCCAATTGTTTTGGCCGTGCTGCCGTAAATATAAACATTCCCGTACTCCACAGTCGGAATCACCTGGTTCACCTTTGTCGATTCGAACTGGATGATGCTTTGTCTGTCGAGCCGCACGTCGCGGAACGACTCTGTCAGCGTTGCAAAGTTGTTTTCTCCGCTTGTTTTGATGCAGGTGTTTGGGCCCATCACAAGATCGTTGCCCTCACTGCCATCGCCTTCAATGTTGTAATTTCCCATGTTGAGCGTCAACAGCAGAATTTCGTTTGTGCTGCTGTTGGCAAGCTCCAACCGGCCATTAACATGAATGTCGCCGCCGATGGTTTTTGTTTGCGCGTACGCCGGGTCATCGTTCTCAATTATAAGATTTTTAAACGTATATGTGCCGGCGGTGCGTTTGTAAATTGTCTGCCCGTGATTACCTGTGCTCTTCAGCGTGATTGTTCCGCCCGACACTAGCGATGTTGTGCCCTTTCTGTCAGGATCATCATAAAAATGATAGCATAATGTATGGGAATACTCACCGAAATCAACGGTCGACTCACCTTTTGTCATTGGGCGCATATACAAATGACCGGCGATGTAGGAATTGCCTGTGAAGGTCTTGTCGTAATAATCCAGGACCAAAGTTCCGTAATGAGCTCCGTGAACCTGCTGATTGAATTTCGAGTCGTAATAGGTTGTACTACCATCGTTCAGATTCACAGTAATATTTTTGGGAAAGTTGTCGTTAGCGCCACGGATATAGAGCCGGGCTCCCGAAGCCACAGTCAATGTGTTTAAACCGTTTCCGATGAGTGTCGACTGCTTGTCTGTATCACCGCTCATCACCAGCGAGCCAGTCTCAACGGTAATGTTGCTACTGCATTTGAAGGTATCGCCCGACCGTACATATACGTCACCAGATTGAATGGTTATGTCGCCCGTACCCAATGAGAATGTGCCGTATACAACCGGGTCTTTCGCCTCCGACTTCCGCAAGGTGCCGCCCCTAATTGTCATAGGGCTCGACAAGGCTATCCGCCCCTCAGCAGTTGCACCGACGAATGTATGGTGATATGTCGATGCATCATCAACTATCCTTGACGTTCCCATTGCCCTGATGTATTGTGTTGAATTGATGCTGCCTTTGAATGTTTTTGTAGTGGAATCTGCTTTTGTACTCGAGCAATATATGCCTGCAAATGAGACATCTCCATCCATTATTATGTCTTGGTCAGCATCGGCATTGAATTGTGTGTAATCGGCATTCGATTCGTATTTACTACCGGACTGAACCTCGAATCGGCCGTAAAACAACATGGCGGCCGACGTGCTTACGCTAGAATTGTTCTCTATCAGAAAATCGCCATAAAAACGCGTTCCGTTCGACACCACAACAAACCCCCGTCCGTTTACTATCACTCGGTTGAAATACAACTCTCCGGCATTGGATATCGACTGCACCGTATTGCCATTAAACACAAACGTACTGGTGCCTCTGTCAAACGACGCCTTCTTATTGTGCTTCTTGGAAAAGTTGCCAGCCACGTAAATTGTCTTGTCGCCGGCAATGAATTTGCCGCTAGAACCAATTGTGAACGCCCCCGCAATAGTCAAATCAGAACCCGCCGTCACCTCACCATTGGCAACATCGAAGTTGCCGAATTTTGTCTGCCCCACCGCAGTGTTAACCGCAACAGTTTGCTTATCAGCTGATTCCACACCAAACACCACATTCACAGCCTGGCCGGTTCCCTCCCTGAAACTGATTTTACCGCTAGTACTGGTAAAACCTTTTCTAACCAGCAATGTATGTGCACCGGGGTGATCAGACACTTCCGCCACACCTGTCACCGTGAACTTGTTATTCACAATCACAGTGTAACTCGCGTTGTCCACGTCGCCAAACACCAGCGTTCCGTTTACCGTCAAATCATAAACATTGACCGAATCATCAACAGTTACTGTGGCGCCAGCTTGAACAACAAACGTATTGGTCTTTGCCTGGATTGCCTCCAGCATTTCTGCTGCTGTCATACTCGATCCCCATGTCGAAGGCGAACTAAAACGGCCACCTGCAGCGGTAGACGTAAAAGTGTCAGCCCATGCAGAAACTGATGATACCATTGTCAGCAACAAACCCAATAAAGCTCTTCGTAAAATATTATTTTTCATACTGTTACAATTATTTTACACACAATTTGGAGTCGACATTTTCAACTCAAATTAAAGCGCGAAAATTAGGTATTACCTATTTAAAAAAAAGCGTTTTTATGGCGAAGTTATAGTTCTTTTTGACCAATGTAAAACAGCATTTTTTATGAACAAAATAAGAACAGAATAACAAGTCCGGTCAATGTTTGCGGGGCTTTTGTAAATTCGCAGCCAAAAACAAGAATCATGGAACCAGACAACAATTTTGAATACGTTATCGACCGCTTTGCCGACATCAAGATTATGCGGTACAAAGTACCTGAATTTGAGAATCTTACACTCAATCAAAAGCTATTCATCTACTATCTGAGTCAGGCGGCGCAGTGCGGACGAGATATTATTTTCGACCAGTTCTACCGCCACAACCTGCTTGTGCGCCGCACCGTGGACGCCATTGTCAGCAGTTATGGCGGCAATCGCGAAAGCGGTGATTTTAAGCAGTTTATGGTTTACGCCAAACGTGTTTGGTTCAGCAACGGCGTGCACCACCACTACAGTTGCGACAAGTTTTTCCCTGAAATTGACGTCGAAACATTTAAGCAACTGATTATCAATTCAGATTTCGGTCAAATGCCGAAAAACGAAGGCGAAACGGCGGCGGATTTTGCCAATCGGGTAACCGAGATAATTTACAGCAAATCAGACCTTAAGCGTGTCAGTCTTGACAGCAGCGACGACGTGGTGAAGGCGTCGGCCTGCAATTTCTACAGCGGCGTCAGTCAGGCCGAAGTGGAAGCCTACAACGCCGCCCTGCCCCAACCCGACGCGGCTCGGCCACTGTCGAACGGACTCAACAGCCGCCTTGTGAAAACCGACGGGTGCATCACCGAAGAAACTTATCGCGTAGGCGGAAAATATGGTAAGGCTATTGAACAGATTGTCAGTTGGTTGGAAAAAGCCGCGCCTTACGCCGAAACCGAACAGCAGCGCCAATCGATTGAAAAACTCATCAGTTACTACCAAACGGGCGACCTGCGCACTTGGGACGAGTATAACATCTTGTGGGTCAGCGATAATGAGCCGCAAGTGGATTTCGTGAACGGCTTTATCGAAGTGTACGGCGACCCGCTCGGCATCAAGGCCACGTGGGAATCGCTTGTCAACTTCAAAGACCTGCCGGCAACGCGCAATGGTTCGAAGACCACGCCCCCATCGACAGCCGTTTCAAGAAATCGAGCGTTAAAGGCGTGACTGCCAAAGTGATAACCGCCGTTCAACTTGGCGGCGACTGCTACCCGTCGACGCCAATCTGCATCAATCTGCCCAACACCGACTGGATTCGCAAGGATAACGGCTCCAAGTCGGTAACCATCGAAAACATCACCTATGCCTACCATCAGGCGAGCATTGGCAGCGGAATGCTC
>JAEEGL011639290.1_pt1 | contig 16612 bp, 14 predicted proteins | sample 9134231 | NCBI WGS metagenome assembly JAEEGL01 (sample SAMN16246548, study PRJNA631951) | gut metagenome | biome: gut microbiome; feature: rumen; material: fiber-attached | host: Bos | place: Iran: Karaj | collected 2018-10 | reverse complement strand
CTAAATTTGATATAGTATGGGAAGGTCAACCAGCAGGTTTATGGGGTAGAATATTAACAGCACTTCATTTAAACTTTACTTGGTATAAAATTAGTAAAGATGAACTTATAATTACTAAAGGATTCTTTATAAGAAGAACAGATACTATTGAATTATATTTATTAAAAGACCCAGATATGAAAGAAAGCTTATGGCAAAGATTATTCAAAGTAGGTAGTATCAGAATTAAAGTAGATAGTAAATCTAATTCTAGTAGAGCAGGTTCTATTATTATTCTAAAGAATATTGAAACACCAAATGAAGTAAGAAAACTACTTAGAGATTATATCGAAGCTGATGTTATGGAAAGAGGTATTAATTACTTCGATAGAGTATAAAAAAAAGAGGAATTATTCCTCTTTTTGTTTGTAATAAATATCCAAGTCTACAGCACCTTTAATACCATCTACACGACCATCACTACATAATTGCCACATAATATATTTACCAGCATAACTTGATTTATTTAAATTAGAAGTATAATGTGCTAACCATATAGGTCTATCATATCTATTCATCCATACTTTTTCTAAATAATGTTTAGATGAATATAACATAGCATCGTATCCAGCTTCTTTAACAGTGTCATAGAAAGTATTAAATGCTTCAGATAAATGATATGTACTTATCTTATATGAACCTAATTTAGACCAGTTTTCCCAGTCAAAAGCAATAGGGAAATCTAACTCAATACCATTTAATATATCTAAAGTCCATTTGGCATGTTCACGAGCTATTTCATTACTTGTAGCTGTAGTATATACATATACACCAACTTTTAATCCAGCATCTTTAGCTTTCTTAATATTATTATAATATTTAGTATCTACAGATATATCTTTTCCAACATTTGATTGAATACCTAAACGCATGATAACAAATTCAATACCTGCTGCTTTTACTTTTTCATAGTCGATATCTCCTTGATATCTAGATACATCCATACCAATCATTGTATCTTTAGTTTTATATTTATTAATAACATCTTTAATATATGTTTTAGTAGTTTTTTTAGTAGTAGTCTTCTTTTCAAAAGTAGGCATTTCTTCAACTACTTTTAAAGTAAAATCTCTAAATACTTCATTATTAGATGAGTCATAGAAACGATATTGTAATTTATAATCTTGATCGCTATAAATATTATATTCTCCAACTATTTCACATGAAGGGACATCATCATAATCATCTACAAAGTTATTTGATGGACATGGATTAGGTTTATTACCTAATAAAGTATAAACTGTCTTTTGATAAGTTAATACATATGGAGGATTAACATCTTTTACTTCATATTCTACATTTTGTTTATACTTGTTATTGTTATATTCTAAATCAAAAGTATAAGTAAACTTACCAACTTTATCAGTATCTATTGTTCTTTCTACAGAAGTTATTTCGGCATTAGTATCTTTAACTAATTCTGAACTATTAACATTAGAGTATAATTCAAACACATTCTCATTAGCCTCAAATACTAATTCTTCGGGAACTTCAAATAGTTTCTTTTCTTCTTCCTTTTGTTTTTCTTCAACTTTTAATTGTTCTTGTTGTTCTCTTACTTCTTTTGAAGTACATCCACATACAAGAACTAATAAACATATAAAAATGAATAATTTCTTTTTCATAAACATCACATTCATATTATATTATATATTTAGTATTTATGGTATAATTATTTAACGAAGAGAGGGATGCTTATGTCTATTAAAAAAATTGATTTTGTATGTCCAAAGTGTCATAAAAAATTAAGAGTTAAATTATATCAAACAGTAGATAATACGAAAATCCCTGATATTCTTAATAGAGATTTATTTAAAATAAAATGTAAGGCTTGTAATGAAGAAGTATGGTTAAATTACTCTATAGTATTAAATGCTGATAATTATAGTATTTATTATAAAGTTAATGATGATAAGATAGATATTCCTGATAAAAAAGATATTATGAGATTATGTACTAATTATGAAGACTTTAAAGAAAAGATTCTTATCTTAGAAGATAGTTTAAATGATATTTTAATTGAGTTTATTAAAAAAATAATAGTTAATGATTTAAGTGAAGATGATTTAGATTCCTTTAATGATATTAGATATGATGGTAAGAATGAAGAAGCTCTTATTTTTTATTTAATTGGTTTAGATAAGTTTATTGGTTTTAGAATAAGTGTTTATGAAGATATATTAAAAAGATCTCAATTTAGAGGTACAGATAGTTTAGTAGAAATAACTAAAGATACTTATCTTAATTATTATAAGGTGATGCCAAAATGAAACTAAGTATTAGAAATGCTGGTGTTACTTTAAATGGTAATACTATATTAGAAAGTATTAATTTTGATATTATTGATCATGAACATGTTGCTATTGTTGGTAGAAATGGTACTGGTAAAACAACATTCTTAAAAGCTTTAATGAACCAAGAACTATTCGAAGAAGGAATAGATGAAGAAAAATTCCAAATAAGTAAGATAGGTAACTTTTCTGTAGGTTATTTATCGCAAGTAGATTTTGAAGATGAAAATAGAACTCTATTAGATGAAATAATTAAACCATATCAATACTTAATAGATATGGAAAATAGACTTAATAATTTAGTTATTAAGATGGAAAAAGACGAAAAGTATATTAAAGAATATACTGATTTAGAACATAACTTTAAAATGCATAATGGTTATGGTTATAAAAAAGAATATGAAGTAATGATAAGTAAATTTGGTTTTAGTGAAAGTGATAAATCTAAAGCTATTAAAGAATTCTCAGGTGGAGAAAGGACTAAAATAGCTTTTATGAGATTATTACTTCAACATCCTGATTTATTATTACTAGATGAACCAACTAACCACTTAGATATAAATACTATTGTGTGGTTAGAAGAGTATTTAAAGAACTATAGTGGAGCATTAGTACTTGTTTCACATGATCGTATGTTTCTAAATAATATAGTTACTAAAATATATGAAATTGAATATGGTAAGATGTATGAATATTCTGGTAATTATGATTATTATGAAAAAGAAAAAGAAGTTAGATATAACAAGTTAGTAAGAGATTATGAATATCAACAAAAAGAAATAGCTAGATTAAGAGCTATCTATTTAAGATTTAGATATAAACCTAAAAAGGCTGGTTTAGCTATGTCGCGATTACATCAATTAGAGAAAATGGATATTCTAGAAAAACCTAATGAAGAAGATACAAGAGTTTTTAGAACTAACTTAAGTGAAATAGATTTATCTAGCAAGAGAGTAATAAAGCTAAAAGATTTATCTATTGGTTATGATGATAAGGTATTAGCTACTATCTCTTTAGATATTAAAAGAGGAGATAAGATAGGTGTTATTGGTGCTAATGGTATTGGTAAATCTACTTTATTAAAAACTATAAATGGTATTATTGAACCTTTAGGTGGTTCACTTGAATATGGTATTCATGTTAAACCAGGTTATTTTGATCAAACATTAGCTATGATAAATAACAATAATACTGTATTAAAAGAGTTTAGAGAGTTCTTACCTGAATTAACGGAACCAGAATGTCGTAGAGCGTTAGGTTCATTCCTATTTAAGGGTGATGATGTTCATAAAACTATCGATGTATTATCTGGTGGTGAAAAAGTAAGACTTACTTTATGTAAGATATTTTATAATAAACCTAATTTATTAATATTAGATGAACCAACTAATCATATGGATATCTTAGGTAAAGAACATTTAGAAAATATCTTAAGTGAATATGAAGGTACTATTATATTTGTTTCTCATGATCGTTATTTTGTTAGAAAGATTGCTAAATCTTTATTAGTATTTGATGAAAAAGGAGTTACTTATTATCCATATGGTTATGATCAATATATGGAAGAAAATAAAAAGAATAATGTCTTAACTCCAGAAGTTAAAGAAAAGAAAAATAAAAAAGAAGAAGTACCAGAAGAACCTAAAGTAAATATAAGAGATATTAAAAAAGAATTAAATAAAGTAGAAAATGAAATTATTAAATTAGAAGTAAAAATAAATGAATTAAATAGTGAATTATTTAATGAAGAAGTATATAACGATTTTAATAAGAGTAACGCTATTAACGATAAGATTAATAAATATAATCAAGAGTTAGAAGAATTAAATAAAAAGTGGGAAGAATTAATTAATATTACCCTAGAGAAGGAATAAATATGGATGAAAGATATATTAATGGTTATAAAGCTAGTATATTAGGTATTATAGGTAATTTATTCTTATATATTATTAAAGTAATAGCTGGTTTTATGACTCATAGTCAAGCTATGATAAGTGATGCTTTAAATAGTGGTGGAGATATTATTAATAGTATATTTACTTTTATAGGTAATGGAGTAGCATCTAAACCTCGAGATAAAGAACATACTATGGGACATGGTAAAGCTGAATATATATATGCTTTAATAATAAGTATCGTTATAATATATGTATCTATAAGACAATTAGCTAATTCTGTATTATCTATAATAAATAAGAATCATGTTGATTTTTCGTACTTTTTAATTATTGTATGTGTAATAACTATAATTATTAAATTCTTATTATTCTTATATGTTAATAGTTTATCTAAGAAACATAATAATATATTATTAAAAGCAAATGCTTTAGATCATATTAATGATTGTGTTATTACTTCTTTGAGTTTAATATCAGTTATATTAGGTATGATAGGTATACCAATATTTGATGGTATAGTAGGTATTATTATTTCAGCTTGGATATTAGGTGTAGAAATAAAAATATTTAAAGAAGCTTATGATGTTTTAATGGATAAAGGAATGGATGAAGAAACTAAAAATAAAATATTAGAAATAATAGATAAACATCCAGAAGTTAAAAAGATTAATCATTTAAATTCAACACCAGTAGGTTATAAATTCCAAGTTAATTTCACAATATATGTTGATGGGAATCTAACTACTTTTGAAAGTCATAATATAGCAGATAAGTTAGAACATGAAATAGGTAATTTAGATGAAATATACTTAGTAAGAATACATGTTAATCCTTATGGAGAAGAGAAAAAGAACTAATTAGTTCTTTTTTTCTTACCTAATTTTTTAAAAAATGATATAATAGTTAAGTACATTAGGATTTTAAAGTGAGTTAGAAGTGAGTGACAATTATGAGAAGAGAAAAATACAACAGTAATATTAAAGAGAGTATAAAAAAATTAGAATTAGATAAGAGTATTGAAGTAATACTAGTAAATAATGGAATTACTAAAGTAGAAGATATCTGGGCATTAAATAGAAAGAAATTAAAAAGTATGGGATTAAAAGATTTAGATATTAATACTATTATAGTTAAATTACAATTACTAGGATTAGATTTAAATAAAAAGGTATATAGTATAGATTAATCAAGGAAACTTGATTTTTTTATTTGTATGTTTTTTCTAGTATTATTTGTATTTATTTGCTATAATTAATTTAGAATAGCATCCTAGGGGAGGGAGTCCTATGTCTAAAATCGCAAGTAAGATGAAAGTTAATGTTGATCAAGGATATATCGATGGTTTAATTGGTGAATTCATTGATAAAGGAGATAGAGCATTCTTTTATGATGAAACTAATGTAGGAGAAGTAAATAAAGAAGATAGTAGAGAAGTATCTTTAGCAGTAGCTACTATGTATAATGGTGAAGATATGAAATCATTAGCACAAAAGATGGTAGTTAATAAAGGTAGAATTACTTATAAGTCTTCAGATATTTATGGTGGAGAAGAATTAGGAGATAATTATTCTTTTGATATTAGTCTTAATACTGGAGATATTTATAATTTCCTTTTATCTGTATTAAATGTAGCTGATTTAAGACAAATGCCTTTTAATGTATCTGTACCTAGACCTGCTCTATTAGGAGAAGGATTAAAGAAGACTATTCAAGTTTATAGTGATGAAGAACATTTAGAAGAAGTATATAATATGCTTGCTAGTTTATTAAATGTAACTAGAAGAAAATGTAAGGGTAATATAAGAACTGAATTCCCAATACATAAATGGTTATCACTAGACGTTAAAGTAGATGAACAATATTTATCTGAAAAAGTAGCTGATATTGTTAAAGCTGCTTGTAGTGAATTTACTCCAGAAGAATTAGAACAAGAAGATAAAAAGAATATAGTAAGAGAAAGTATTCTTCAAGGATTAAAAGATTTAGGTTTACCATACTTTATGATTAGTGAAAGTTTATCTTTTGCTGATAAGAGTATTGAATTAACTATGCCAATACCAGTTATTGAAAATGTTCATGTAACTGATGCAATGAGTGATGAATTTGAACAAGCTACTGGTACATTACATCCAAGTGAAGTATTAGATTTAATGCAATTAGAGGATGGTATGGCTGATGCAGCTGAAGCATCTATTAAAGAACCTAAATTACCTGATGTTGATGAAATACTAGCTAATAAAGATATGAGAGTTACAAGAGAGTTATCTGATGTTACTGCTGAAGTAGCTCAAATAATGGCTGAAGCTCCAGAACAAGTTGAAGAAGAACCTGATTTTGCTACTCAAGTAATTGAAGATTTAAATAAAGATTTAGCTGATTTAAATGAAAGTAAAGAAGAAAAATTAGGTTTAACATCTCAAATAAGTGATTTGACTAGTGAAATAGCCAAACTATTTGGTAGTTTAAATGAAGAATCATTACCAAGAGAACATGTTCCAGAAGTAGACTTTGATGGTGAAGATAATGTTGGTGGAACAGATATTGGTGCTAGTGATGAAGATATCGAAGCAACAGTTAATCACTTATTAGATAATGATGTAAGTGGTGATGACTTAGCTAAAGCTTCAAATGATGAAGAAGTTTATAGTGCTGATAAACCAGGTACACCTGTTATTCCAGAAGAATTTAAAACAAGTGAAGTAAAAGCTGATGCTGAAGAACTAACTGAAGCTGAAAGAGAAACATTAGCTGATAGTGCTGTAATAGTAGAAGAAAAGAATCAAGATTTAATGGTTAAGTATTCTTTAGTATCTACTGATCCACGTTTCTTTGGTTTAGTATTACAATTACCTAATGGTGAAAATATAACTGTATTAGATTATTTAGAAGATAATAAAGTATTAGATAAGATTCCTCTAGATAGTACAGTAGAAACTCCAGATGGAGAAAAAGTAACTGGTGCTGAATTTATTAAACGTATTATTCCAGATTATGTTTATAGATATTCTTCACTAGATGAAATAATTGATACGTTTACTACTAAAATAACTCCTGCTGAACAAGCAAAAGTTAAAGGTAGAGGATTATTCGGTATACTTAAAAAATAAACTGCGTTAAGCAGTTTTTTTATGTTATAATTAATAATAGGTGATAGATATGGGTAGAACAATAGCTAAACAATGTTCTAGATGTGGTAGATTAAACTATGTTGATGTTGATGCTGATACATTTGTGTGTCCAGGATGCCAATGTCGTATAGAAATAGATGAAGAAGATAGAAAAATAACAGATAAAGCTATGAAAAAAATAGTTACTCCTGGTCGTAAAGAAAGTAGATTATATGAAAAAGCTGAATCTAAACCATGGGGTATATTAATACTATGTGTAATACTTATCATAGCAGGTATCTTAATATATAATAATAGAGATTTCTTTTTAAAGGGAAAAGATTCTACTGCTCAAGATAAAGAAAGAGTAGATAATAATAAAACTAAATTATTATCTTATTTCACAACTCCTTTTAAAGGAGAAATAAATGGTACTACTTACCAAGTACAATATTTTATAGATACACAAAGTTTTGAAATAATACTTACATATGGTAAGACTAAAGAAACTATAACTTTTCCAACTGTTGAATATATGAATCCAGATACATTACATTTTAATAATGAAGATGGAGTATTTGAAATAAGACAAATAACACAAAAGAATGCTAAGGGTGAAGATATACCTAAAGCTAGATTAAAAGTAGTAAGTTTTAGTAATAATAATCAAAAAGTATTTGAAGCTTTAGGATATTCTAAATTAGAATTAAGCAAAGTAGAGTAATAAAAAAAGTAAACTATTAAGTTTACTTTTTATTTATTTTTAATCTACCTTTTCCTTTTCTATCTAGATGTTGATGAGTACCCATATATTCTTCAATAACATCACGACAACTAGTAGTAATAATATGAGCTTTACCATTTACTTCAACATCTTCTAATTTAATATTGAAACATTCTTCAATATTATTGAAATGATATTGTTGTAATCCAACAGTATATATCCTCTTATTATCTATTTCTTGTCCTTCAAATAAGAACTTTTCAAATGTATGAGTTGGAATAGTATATTCAACCTCTAAACCATCAGATAATTGATAGAATTCAGTATGTTCACCTTGGAAGGCTTCATCTCTTAAGAAGTATTTAACCATAGACTTTAATTGTTTACCTGTAACTTTAATCATGAATACAGCATCATCATATGGGAATATTTCCATTAAGTCTTGTAACATTACTATAGGTCCTAATTTAGGATTTCTAATAGATCCAGAACCTAATAACATTATATCTACTCCTAATGATTCTTTTAAGATATCAGAGAATAAATCACCTAATTCTGTTTCTCTATATCTATCTGGATGAGATAATTCTCTATTTAATCTAGTAATAACTCTTCCATACTTATCATCAGTTTCTGTTTTATATCTTGTAATAATTTCTTCAATTTTAGTATCTTTAGGGCAATGATAATCATCAATAGGTACACATTCCCAAGTCCATTCTTTAGTACAATTTTCTTTAGTATCTACGGTAATATCAAATCTACCAATAATATCTGTACCAGTACCAGCTTGAACTATTAAGATATTATTAACAATATCTGGTTTTTCAATAAATGTATGAGAGTGACCACCAATGATTACATCTACACCCCAAGCAGGATCTAATAACTCAGCTAATTTATGATCTTCTTCCCAACCAATATGAGTTAATAATACCGTATAATCAATATCAATTGAATTATAAGTATTACATATTCTTCCAACTTCTCTAGAAGCTTCTTCAACATCTACGAATGTACCAACTAAACCTTCATTCTTAGTATTAGCTAATACTTGCTCAGTTACAATACCAATAAATAGTATTTTCATGCCATCTATTTCAATTATTTTAAATGGACTAAATAAATGAGCTCTATTAGTTTTAATAAATAGGTTAGCATTTATAATAGGAAACTTAGCACATTTTTCCAAGAATAACAAATGTGATAAACCATAATCTGTTTCATGATTACCAATAGTAACAACATCTGGAGAAATCATATTCATTATTTCAATAGTAGACATTCCTTTATAATCAGAATCTATTACTGAACCTCTAAACATATCACCTGCTATACAATAAAGAACATTCTTTTCTTCTTCACGTACTTTATTAATATAACCAGATAATCTAGATACTCCTCCAACTAATTTTTTATCGACATCCTCAGCTAAAAAATCACCATGCATGTCATTTGAATGTAATAAAGTTAATTTTTTATATCTTCCCATAATATACTCCTTTGATATATTTAGTATAACATATCAAATAAAAAAGTATAACCATTTAGTTATACTTTTAAGAGTTAAATGTTATCTCAATTTCTTGTCCACCTTGAGTTAAAGCAAGTAATTTAATATGATTATTTAACCTAAATTGAATATTAGTTTCAGACATATCAGTATAAGTTAATCCATTTTCATCTGAAGGTACCCAATCAACTTCTATATTAGTAGTAAATTCAATTAAATCATCTTCTAATTTAACTGAACCATTTACTGTTTTACCATTATATGTAATATCTAATTTCTTTTCATTAGCTATTATATATTTTTTAGATTTATTATCATCAGTTACTGTAACTATTACTTCACTTTCTTCATCACAGCCATCAGCATTAAAGATAAATGAATTACCATCTTTCTCAGTATATGTTATACATGTATTAGCATTTTCAAAATCCCATTGTGTACTATCAAAACCACGTAATAACAATTCATGATTACCAGATCTAGATATATAATAGTATTCATCATTTAGACTAGCATAATCAACAGTAACATTTCTTAAACCGTTTATTTTACTTATTTTCTTAATAGTAGCTGTTCCATAATACTCTTTATTAGTAGTTGTACGTTTTGTATTTATAACTTCTTCAGTAGTACTAGTCCTAGTAGGTATTTGAATTTTACCATCTTGTAAGAATTCATCTTTAGTTAAACTAAAGAATACTAGTATACCTATTATAAGAACAAAGGAAACTCCTATTATAATAAGACAAGTAAGATATGAATCCTTTTCATCCATTTTAATCCCTTCTTATCATTTATATTTTAACATATTAATTAAATAATAGATATATCTTAATATGTAAATAATACATTATTATTTATAATGTCTATAAAATAAATGATAAAATAATAGTAAGGAATGATGATATGGAAAAATATAGAGTTGATCGTACAAGTCTTGAAGATGATAAAATATCATATTTTGTACGCATTTTTTTGGGAGTTTTCTTAGTTATTGGAAGTATCATATTCTTTAAAACATATCATATTCATCTAACTTTATTAGTAGGACTATTGTGGTTTGGTCTATGTTCAACTGTCGGGATATTTTCGGCAGTATATTATATAAGAATTGTATTTAGACTTAAAGTAATAGATGACTTGTGTATAAATGGCACATTGATCAAAAATTTACCTTATAGAGTAAAAGTAAAAAATACAGGTGATGATGTGTATTCAAAAACCTATGTAAGAATATTTGTTGACTATACTACTGGAGATGGAAAAGTATTACATTTAAAAAGTGATAAACACTATGGTGGCACAGTAAGAGATAAAGATGGTCGTGTTGATTTACTAATTGATGAAAATAATCCTAAGCATTATTTTATAGATTTTAATATTGGATGTGCTCCTGGAGTATCACCAAGTTATGATGCTTTCGGATCATAAGATAATATATAAAAAAAGAAGATTTAATCTTCTTTTTATTTTAATTCTATTCTGAAGTTATAACCTAATCGATAAGATTTGTTGGCTAATTCAAAATCTTTATCTTTAAGAGCTATATATAATAAATCTTTATTTCTACTGCCAACTATTTTTCGATCAACAACTAAACCATACATAGGTGTTTTTCTTTCAGTAGGTAAATCATCTTCATCAATATAAAGAACTATTTCTTTATTCTTATAACTATTAAGTGATTCATTTGTTTCACCGTTTATACGATTTATATCTAATGAATAAATAGTGTGTCCATCAGGTATAGCATAGTAAGTTAATTCACTTTCTGCTATTTCCTTTTCTTCCTCTTTAATTTCTTTTTCTGTATTAATCTTAGTTGTTTCTTTGTCGTTTGTGTGATATCCATATGCTACTGGGATAGCAATTATTATTAAGATAATAATTCCTATAATTGAATAAATAAGTTTCTTGTTCATTTTCAATTTCTTATCCATACTTTTAATCATTATCGTATCTTCTTTTAATAGAACATCTAATGATATATTGAAAGTATTACTTATTTTAACTAGGGTATCTATGTCTGGATAGAATTTACCATTTTCCCAATTAGATACAGTTTGTCTAGATACATTTAGTTTCTCTGCTAATTGTTCTTGAGTTAAATTATTCTTTTTTCTAATGTCTATTATTTTATACGATATGTTCATTAGTATTCTCCTTTCATATAATAATTATCACTTATATGTATAATATATTCTATCAAATGTATTTTACATTTTGTTATTTTTTTATTAACTCTACTTAATGTGTGGATACAAATAATAGTTTTTATAATATACTTTAAGTGTAGAGGTGATAATATGGATTTAAATAAAATAGGTAAATTCATTGCTGAACTACGAAAAGAAAAGAATATGACACAGCAGGATTTAGCAAATAAACTACATGTAACTGATAGAGCAGTATCACACTGGGAGAATGGAAGAAGATTACCGGATGTATCTTTATTTCAATCTCTATGTGATATATTAGATATATCTATTAATGAATTAATAAGTGGTGAAAGAATAAGTGATGATAATATGGTAAAAAGATCAGAAGAAAATATTATAAATACTTTAAAAGATAAGAAAAGAAATATGAGTAAAGCTAAACAAATAATAATCGTATTATGTATATGTTTAATTAGTTTATTAATAGTATATATTATAGATGTAATTAATATGTATCCGAAAATAGATTTATTTAATTTTACTATGCAAATAGCTGATCCTGAAGATCCATTTGCATATAATAAATTAATTAATAAAATAACTATAGATAAAAGAAATGTTTATTACTTTGGAATAGATTTTGCTTTATTCTGTGATAAAAAAGAAAATTGTTATCAAGTAGATGATGCATTAAAGCATAATCAAATTACTTTAGATGAGTTTCAAAAGTATTTAGAAAAACAAGCTGAATATGAAAATTATAAAATATATAGATATTATGACGGAGGTACAACAGCATATACTAAGGGCGGAATGATGGTAGCATATTGTAATACTATTGAAGGTAATAAAGATATTTATATTGGCAGAAAAGATATGTTAGATGACTTACATGGTGAATGGTGTGGTCATCAAAAAGATACTAATAAAAATTATACTAAAACATATAAAGTATTAAGTGTCATTACTAATAAAAAAGATAATGAATTTAATGATGTAGTAGTAGAAGATATAAATGGAAAGACTGGAAAAGCTTTATTACAAAATTCATATGATTTAGTAGCTGGTAATACATATTATTTTGTATTTATAACTTTTGATAAGTTCGAAGAAACTATTGATAATATATTTGCTAATTCAATATTATTAGATACAAGAAAATTAGATGAGAATGCTGATAAAAGAGATTGGATTAATGAAGATATTTATGTAAATGAAGATTTAGATAATGGAGCAGAATTAAATGAATTAGAACATGTTAGAATGGATATTATTGATGGAACATTAAATAGAGCAGGTTGTAAAATTAAAATTACTGATTTTAGTAATAATCAGTATATTTATGGAGAGTCATATCGTATAGATGTATATAAAGATGATAAATGGGTAGAACTACCATCTATATGTGATAACTGTGCTTGGAATGCTATGGCATATGGGCCAGATAAATATGGACATTTAATTATGACTATGAATTGGGAAAGATTATATGGTCAATTAGAATCTGGTAAATATCGTATAGTTAAAGATGTTTTAAAAGAAAATGAACCATGCAATGAAAACGGATGTAAGAAATATTATATTTCCGTAGAATTCTATATTGGTGATGATACACCATGGGTTGGTACAGTTTATAGTGGTAAAAAAGGCGATAATTGACATATTTAAATACGGGTTTTAAGTTCTTTTAATTAGACTGGTGCTATAATATTAATAGGTGAGTTTATATGGGAAAGAGAGTATTTGCTGCTATATGTGTTGCATTATTTAGTGGTATATTATTATTTTTAATGTTTAAACCTCGAGTACTTGAAACTAAGTTTAAAGAATATGTTGAAATAAGTTATGGAGATCATTATTCATATGAATTTGGTAAATTATTATATGGTAATGCATTTGGTAAAGAAGAATTAAAACCATCAGTATATGGTACAGTAAATACTAATGAATTAGGTACTTATGAAGTAACATATAAGTTTGATAATGGTTTAGAATATAAACAAGAAGTTAAAGTAATAGATAATAAAAAACCAGTTATTACAACTGATAATAATATATTAGAAGTATGTCCTAATGGTAAGATTAAAAAAGATATTAAAGTAACAGCAACAGATAATTATGATGGTGATTTAACTGATAAAGTTGAATTAAAAAAAGAAAATGATAATTATTATGTTGAAGTAACAGACACTAGTGGTAATACTGCTATTGAAGATTTAAATGTTAAGATAATAGATGATAAACCTGTTATAAAATTAAATGGTAAAAGCTCCATTAGTGTTTATCTAGGAGATAAATATACAGAACAAGGGGTTAAAGTAACTGATGATTGTGATGAGAATTTAAAATATACTACTGAAGGTAGTGTAGATACTAGTAAGGAAGGAACATATAAATTAACTTATAAAGTAAAAGATTCTTCTAATCAAGAAGTTAAAGTTGTAAGAATTGTAACAGTATCTAAACTAAAGAAAAGAGCTGCTAGTGTTCCTAAAGTATTAACAGGAAAGAAAATAGTATATTTAACATTTGATGATGGCCCTAGTAGACATACATCACGTTTATTAGATATTTTAAAGAAGTATAATGTTAAAGCAACCTTCTTTGTTACTAAATATGGTAGTGATGCTATGATTAAGAGAGAATATGATGAAGGTCATACAGTAGCACTTCATACTTGGTCTCATGATTGGAAAATGTATAAGAGTGTTGATACATTCTTTGCTGATTTAAATAAAATAAGAGATAGAGTAGTAAGAATAACTGGTGTTGCTCCTAAATACATGCGATTTGCTGGTGGTTCATCAAATACTGTAAGTCGAAAACATGATGGTGGAACTCATGTTATGAGTAAATTAGTTGAAGAAGTTGAAAAACGCGGATATACATACTTTGACTGGAATGTATCTTCTGGAGATGCTGGTAAAACTAAAGATACTAATAAAGTATATAAAAATGTAATTAATGGATTAAAAAGTAATTATTCCATTGTCTTACAACATGACAGTAAAGGTTATTCTGTAGATGCAGTTGAAAAGATAATTAAATATGGCTTAGCTCATGGATTTACTTTTAAAGCAATAGATGATGAAACTCCAGCAGTACATCACCATGTTAATAATTAACCGAGATATATCTCGGTTTTTGTTTTTTTATTAATAATATGCTATTATATACAACCAATAAGAAAAGGGGTGTATTATGGTATATTTGTATTCTGATGATTTAGATAAATTTGAAAAAGGTTATACTGGTACTTTTGGTACATTTTATAAATCAGATGATAATACTGCTTATAAGATTTATCTAGATAAGATAAAAACACAGGAACGAATAATTGTTGATAACCCTAATCTTTCAGTGATTGGTCCACATTATAGACTATTAAAAAGAAGAGCTAAAAATATAAAATATACCGATTTATTACATGATTTAGTATATTTAAATGGTTCTTTTAAAGGAGTTAAAATAGTACCATATAATGGGCCAAGATTTATAGATAAAAAAGATGATGATATAGACTCTAAAATAGAATTATCTAAAGAATATATTAGAAACGTTAAAGAATTAATGAAAAATTGGATTTATCCAGCTGATCTACAAGCCAGTAATGTTATGGTATCTAATGGTGAAGTAAAAATAATAGATTTAGATGATGTAAGAACACATGCTTTTCTATATCCAAGTTTGTTATTTAGATTATTTACTATAAGATCATTAAGTTATTCTATTAAAGAATTCTTTAAAGAATATAATAGATGTCCAATATCGAGAAAAGCTTTAAAACTTTTAGGTAGAAGAAAACCTAATTTCCCTATATCATTTAAAACTATAGATAAATATTTACAAGATAGAAGTGAAACTCACAGTTATATCTTTATAGATAAAAATACAGTAATAGAAAATATAATAGATTTAATATTATTAAAAGATTTAAGAGTAGTATATGTTGCTCAAAACTGGGAAGAAGTTAATTCGGGTATTATGGGAAACAAGAAATTTGATAATGCTTTACCAATAATAGAGTTTTTTAAAGAAAAAGGTATTCAATTATATGATATTGTATTAGCAGAAAACTTAGATAAATATCCAACATTTGAAAAAATAGATGAAGCATTTAGAGAAGAAAACAAATCTCTTAGAAAAATATTTTAATAAAACTATAGGTTACTATAGTTTTTTTATTTGATATAATAGATTTGGGTGAAGCATATGGGATTCTTAGATAAATTATTTGGTAAAAAGAATAAAGAAGATACTAAAGTAGTATATACACCAGAAGAATATGAAAAATATATTACTAGTCCTAGTGAAGTAGGAGTATTTGAATATGATCCTAAATATGCTAATCAAGAAGAAACTTTATTAGAAATATATGGACCTGCTAAAGAATTAGATAAACATATAAGTATCTTGATTATTTCAGATTGTCGTGGTAACCTAGAGGAAATCAAATTTAAGAGATTTATTGAAAACAGACATTATGACATATGCTTATTACTAGGTGACTTTAGTGGTAATGATGTAGATACAATAATAAAGTATGTAGATAATAGAAAAATATATGCTTTATTAGGTAATCATGATTATAAAAATTATATTAGAGATAATGGTTTAAGAGATATAAATGGAAGAGTAGTTGAGGTCAACGGAGTTACTTTAACGGGCATACAAGGTAGTTTTAAGTATAAGCCAATAGATTTTCCATCTTTCTCTCAAAAGGGCAGTATTGAGTTCTTAAAGGATAGTGAGCCAGTAGATATCTTAGTAAGTCATGATACTAAATATAATTCTGAGGCTATAGATGATCCAAAACATCAAGGTTTATTTGGTATAACATATTACTTATATAAGAATAAAATACCTTATCATATACATGCT
>JAEEGL011236740.1_pt1 | contig 16612 bp, 12 predicted proteins | sample 9134231 | NCBI WGS metagenome assembly JAEEGL01 (sample SAMN16246548, study PRJNA631951) | gut metagenome | biome: gut microbiome; feature: rumen; material: fiber-attached | host: Bos | place: Iran: Karaj | collected 2018-10 | reverse complement strand
GCCATTGCGAGAGCCCTGGTCAACGAACCTGAGATCCTGCTTCTGGACGAGCCCCTGGGCGCCCTGGACTTAAAGATGCGGAAGGAAATGCAGATCGAGCTTAAGGCCATGCACGACGAGCTGGGCATCACCTTCATCTACGTGACCCACGACCAGGAGGAAGCCCTGACCATGTCGGACAAGATCGTGGTCATGTCCGAAGGCAAAATCCAGCAGATCGGTACGCCGGAGGATATCTACAACGAGCCGCAGAACGCGTTCGTCGCGGACTTCATCGGCGAAAGCAACATCTTTAACGGCATCATGACCGGGACGATGACGGCGCGGTTCGCGGGCGGACAGTTCCGCTGCGTGGACGACGTACCGGAAGGCACCCAGATCACCGCCGTCCTCCGCCCGGAGGATATCGAGCTGACTGCGCCGGAAGACGGGCAGATCCGCGGGAAGGTCATTTCCGTGATTTTCAAGGGCATCCATTATGAAATCACCGTGCAGTCCGGCCGGTACGAAGTGGTGATCCAGAGCACGAAATCCGCCGAGGTGGGCAGCACCGTCGGCATGAAGGTGGAGCCGGACGGCATCCATATCATGATCGCCGAGGACCATACGAACGTATTCCCGGTGGATATGAACCGGAACCACCGCCTGGAGTTCAACGGCCAGGAGCTGGATACCAGCCTGACCCAGCTGATCAAGGGCAGCCGCCGCAACGAGAACCACGAGCTGCTGGATGAAAACGGGGAGGTTATCGATCCGGAGAAGATCCATATCTTCGCCGCCATCGAGCCCCAGGATATCCGCATGACGGACAACGTGGACGACGAACAGGTGCTGATTGAAGGCACGATCAGCAACCTGATCTACAAGGGCGACCATTACAGCTACGTGATCAATACGGAGCTCGGACAGGACTTCATCGTGGATGACGAGTACCTGTGGAACATGGGCGACCAGGTCGGCCTGATCCTGCCCCCGGACAAAATGCGCTTCTCGGTGAAGAAGTAAGGAGGAGCATATGAGATTTTCCAGAAAAACGCTGGGCATACCATATGCCGTGTTCCTGCTGCTGTTCGTGGTGGCGCCCCTGCTGGTGCTGTTTTACTACGCCTTCACCAACGGCAGCGGACAGTTCACCCTGCAGAACCTGACGGATTTCTTTACGGATCCGAATACCCTGGGCACCCTGGCCTACAGCCTGGCCCTGGCCCTGGCGACGACGGCAGTCTGCCTGCTGATCGCCTATCCGGTGGCCTACATCCTGGCCACGAGCAAGCTGAAGGCCAAGTCCGTGATCATCATGATCTTTGTCATGCCCATGTGGATCAACTTCTCCCTGCGCATCACCGCGCTGAAGGAGATCCTGACGCTGATCGAGGGTAACCTGGCCCGCTATCCGTTCCTGAACTCCGTGATCGGCATGACCTACGACTTCCTGCCTTTCATGATCCTGCCGATCTACAATACGATCGTCAAGCTGGACGGATCGCTGACCGAGGCGGCCCGGGACCTGGGCGCCGACGACCGGATGGCCTTCCTGCGGGTGACGCTGCCGCTTTCCCTGCCGGGAATCATCAGCGGCGTCTCCATGGTGTTCCTGCCGGCCATGACGAACTACGTCGTACTGGATATGCTGTATAACAGCACCTACATCATGGGCAGCCTGATCGGCAGCTATTTCGCCGCGTTCAACTGGCACGGCGGATCCATGATCGCACTGGTGCTGCTGGGAATCATCTGCGTGTTTACGCTGGTGTCGGACAGCGAGGACAATGAAACCGCAAGGACGGGAGGTGCGCTGCTGTGAGCCGGAAAATTGTTCGGATCCTGGTACCGGTCCTGGTGCTGCTCTTCCTCTATGTGCCGATCCTGATCCTGGCGCTGTACAGCTTTACGGACGCCACCCAGATCGGCGCGATCCGCGGGTTTACCCTGAAGAATTACGTGACGCTGTTCACCACCGAGGAACTGCGGAACATGATCGCCGGCACGGTGCTGCTGGCCCTGGCGGCCGCGACGCTGGCGACGCTGCTGGGCACTCTGGGCGCCATCGGCGCGTTCTATTCCAAGAAACGCACTGCCTCCGCCATTGCCACGGTGAACCAGATCCCCGTCATCAACGCGGACGTGGTGACCGGCTTCTCCCTGTGCATCCTGCTGGTGGTCGTGTTCGGCATCAGCAAGGAAAGCTACATTCCCCTGGTGCTGGGCCATGTCACCCTGTGCGCGCCGTTTGTCTACCTTTCGGTGATCCCGAAGCTGAAGCAGATGGACTCCAGCCTCTATGAGGCCGCGCTGGACCTGGGCGCCACGCCCCGCAAGGCGCTGATGCGCGTCGTGATTCCCCAGATCTTCTCCGGCATGGTATCCGGGTTCTCCCTGGCGATTACCCTGTCCCTGGACGATTACTTCATCGCCACCTATACCAAGCCGGCCACCTTTGACACGATCAGCACCTATGTGGTCAATGCGACCCGCGGCTCCCAGACGGATATCAAGACAGCCCTCTGGGCCCTGTCCACGCTGATCTTCCTGCTGGTGATCCTGATTGTCTTCGCAATGAACTTCAACGCCCGCCAGACGCAGCGGAAGGAGGCGGAGAGGGCATGAACATGAAACGCGCATCCGGAATCCTTCTGTGCCTGTGCCTGCTGGCCGCTGTGCTGAGCCCTGCTGCCGCTTCGGCCGCTAAGGACGAGGTCGTGCTCCGCGTATGCAACTGGGAGGAGTATATCGACCAGGGCGGCTGGGACGAGGAGGAAACCATCGACCTGGAGAGCGGGGATATCTTCGGCGAGAACTCCATGGTGGAGGACTTTGAAGCCTGGTATGAGGAGACCTACGGGCAGAAGGTCCGGGTGGAGTATTCCACCTTCGGCACCAACGAGGACCTGTACAACATGCTGACCATCGGCGACGTGTATGACCTGGTGTGCCCCTCCGAATACATGATCATGAAGCTGATGGCGGAAGACAGGGTCCAGCCGCTGTCCGAAGGCTTCTTTGACGAAGAAAACGAGAACAATTACTATATCCGCGGCGTATCCCCCTATATCCGGAATATCTTTGAGACCCACGAAATCGGCGGCGTGACCTGGGACAAGACGGCCGCGGGCTATATGTGGGGCGTGACCGGCTTCGTCTACAACCCGGAGGAGGTCACCGGGGAGGACGCTTCCACCTGGCACCTGCTGGAGAACACGGACTATGCCCGCCGCATCACCATGAAGGACAACGTACGGGACGCGTATTTCGCGGCGGTGGGCGCGCTGAAGTCGGACCTGCTGACATCGGAGGAGTTCACCGGCAGCGAAGCCTACGGCGAGAGCCTGCAGAACGAAATGAACGATGTGTCACAGGAAACGGCGGACCGGGCGCAGACCTACCTGCAGCAGATCAAGGACAACCTGTATTCCTTCGAAACGGATTCCGGCAAGGCGGATATGATCACCGGCAAGGTGGTCGCCAACTACCAGTGGTCCGGCGACGCGGTCTATACGATGGACCAGGCGGAGGAGGACGAGTACTACCTGAACTTCGCCGTTCCGCAGGAATGCACGAATATCTACTTTGACGGATGGGTCATGCTGAAGGCCGGCATCAGCCAGGATCCGGACAAGCAGCAGGCGGCGGAAGCTTTCATCAACTTCATTTCCCGGCCGGACAACGCGATCCGCAACATGTATTACATCGGCTACACCTCCGCCGTTTCCGGCGGGGACGACGGGCGGGTGTTTGAATACCTTGAGTGGAACTACGGCGCGGAGGACGATGAGGAGGAGACCGTGGATTATCCCGTGGGCTACTTCTTCTCGGACGACCCGGAGGATGAGGATTATGTCCTGACGGTGCCTGCGGAGCAGATGCAGCGCCAGCTGGCGGCCCAATACCCCTCCGCGGAGGTCATCAACCGGGCGTCCATCATGGTGTATTTTGACGAGGCCCAGAGCGAGATCATCAACCGGATGTGGATCCGCGTCCGCTGCTTCAATATCACCATGGTGCCGGTATGGGTCTGGATCGCGATCGGCGCGGCCATCGCAGCCGGAGCCGTCTGGCATTTCCGGAACAAAGCCATGAAGGAAAAGCTGTACAGCTGAGCGTTAGCCTATAGTCCTCAGTCCGTAGTCTGCAGTTGTACAGTGTGCGGTGAATAACGGGGGACGGTTTTATGCCGTTCCCTGTTTGTATTCCGGCGTTCGGGACGGAAAGCCGCGGAATCCGGACAATCGGGGGCGCCGGCCTTTGACGGAGCACTCTCCGCCATGGTATCATTGAAGCGGTTCAGTATCTTTCGCAGATTCGGCGGCGATACGGCATATAGCGGAGGCAAACGATGAACAAGGCAAACCGGCTGTTTTGCATGATGGCGGCCATAATCGGGCTGCTGGTTCCGGCGGTTTCCCTGGGCGAGTCCGGGGAAGGCATTCTCCCGGAAGGATGGGAAAGCGCGGAGATCAATGAAGAATACTCCGCGCTGGGCATGTGGATCCAGGAATTCGAAGGAACCGTGATGCTGCTGGATTCCCAGGATGAAATGCTGGTGCTGGAAGAAAGCATGCGGATGGAAGACGGCCAGAGGCTGGAGACGGAAGAGGAAAGCCTGGCTGTGGTAGACATGGACCGGGAGCGGCTGGCGATTATGGGCGAACTCAGCCGGGCAGGCTTCATGAAGACGGAACGGGGGGACAGGATCAGCATCTCTCTTCTGGACGGTTCCATGTATTTCCGCGTGGGGCAGCCGCTGGAGGGGGATGAAAGCTTTGATGTGGTATTGGACCATATCGTCCTTTCAATCCGGGGCACCTGCGGCATGGCCCGGAAGGACGGAGAAGGATTGTCCTTTGTGCTGGCCAGCGGGCACGGCGCAATCCGCGGTGCGGCCGAAAGCGGGCAGGAGGAGGCCGGGGAGGTAACGATTGAGGCAGGCGAACTGGTCGCCGTCACGGAATCCGGCGAAGAGGGAAGGCTCACGGTCGAGAAAAGAAAACTGGATGAGTCGGAAGTCCCTGCCTTCCTGGTGCAGTCCCTGCAGCGGGATCCGTCCCAGCTGGACAGGGTTTTCGAGGAAACCGGATGGGATGAGGTGAAACTGCTTGGACAGGCCCGGTCCGGATCGCCGGACAGTTTCATCCGTTATTACCAGGAAATCATCGACCGGGCGGACGGCTACCGTTACAGCTTCATAGGGCCGAGCAATAACGCATATTACCAATACGCGCTGGTGTATATCAATGAGGGGGACGCGGTTCCCGCCCTGCTGCTGAGCAGCGTGACCCAGGAGGGAAGGAAAACCATCAACAATGTGAATACGTTCCAGTATGATCCGGAAAGCGGGCAGGTGATTGAGATCCGGCAGGATTCCCCGCTCAGCGATTATTACGGCTCTCTCCATACCCGGCAGGACGGGAAAGGGCTTTTCTTCAAAGGATTTGACACGGGTGAGGTATACTTCATTGAATACTACACAGCGAACAACCAGCTGAAAAGCAGGGCTCTGCGGACTGCCGCGCAGGCGGATTACGAGGGAGAAATTGAGTGGGTCCGCATCAACTGACCGGAGCGGTTATTGATCCCGCTTATAGGCCAGCTTTCCGGAAGGAATGAAGCCGCGGGCCGTTTTGCCGTCAATTCTGGTTTCAATATAATCCCAGGCGGGGCGGCTGAACATGGTGGCAAGATAGGTTACCTGCGTTCCTTCCGGCAGGCGCACGATGGATTTGCCCGTCTGCATCGGGTCGTCCGTCACATCCGCCCCTTCCAGAAGGACAGCCGGAATTCTTTCCCAGGACAGCGGATCCAGGTCGGGCAGCTTTCCTTTGATCTTTGCGCACTCGATATACCCGATCCGGTACTGTCCGCCCTGGTTTGCTTCATACATCATCAGCATCCATTTGTTTTCATAGCCCAGGGCATAAACTTCACCGTTTGTATTGACCATTGCTTTTCCCCGGTTTGCCCGGTACGCCTTCGCGGAAGGCGCGGAATAGACAGCCAGCTTCTGGCCGGCTTTCAGGGAAACCGGCTGAAATTCCCATGCCGTCTGATCCGGAGGATCCGGCATTCCGATGCCGCCGGGGTTCAGGGTTCCCATGGCACGCATTTCCCGGCGTACGTCAACGATCAGGTCGCGGTTCGCCCGCTCAATATCGGAGCACCTGGCAAAGGTTTCGCGGTGATCCGTGGCGCTTTCGCCGTCATTCGGCTCATACCAGGGCATCCTGATAAACCAGTCGTAACACCGGCTTCCGGGTTCAAACTTGTATCCATGCCTGGCATAGATCTCATGATAGGCATAGAACAGCGTATCATACCGGTATGTCCAGACCTCCTCCCGGGTCAGAAGCCTGGAATCGCTGTCCGGGATGATGTAATCGCGCTGCTCCGCCGCCGCTCCGGCGCAGAACAATCCATTCAACAATCCACACAGGACCGCCAGTGCGGCGAACCTTAACGGAAGTTTGTTCATTGCCCCATCTCCTCCAGATAATAGATCCGGATTTTTTCGTTTTTCCCCTTGAGCCGGATTTCTGTATCCGGTTCAACGGTTCTGGCCCTGGGTCCGAGTTCGTTCCTGACTTCCCCGGAAATCAGGATCTTTCCGCCGGGAGCATTTTCCTCCAGCCTTGCCGCGGTGTTCACAGTATCCCCGATCGCCGTATAATCCATGCGCATGGGAGCGCCGATGTTCCCGACAACCGCCGGGCCGTAATGAATGCCGATGCCGAAGCTGATTTTCCTTCCGTATTGCTTCTCAATCTCTTCGCTGATCCTGCTCCCTTCCCGCATCATATCCAGCGCGGCCCGGCAGGCAAGTCCCGCCGGATCCTCCGAAGGGACGGGCGCTCCCCAGACGGCCATGGTGCAGTCCCCGACAAACTTGTCCAGCGTACCGTGGTTCCGCATGACGCATTCCGTCGACATGGACAGGCAGCGGTTCAGGATTTCCACCACCGTCTGCGGGGGAAGGTTCTCGCTCATTGACGTAAATCCGCGGATATCCATAAACAGCACGGCAATCCGGCAGAGCTTTCCGCCCAGATCCGCCGCGGAGTCGTTCTCCATCAGTTCCCGGATGACCGCGGAATCCACGTACCGCCCGAAGGTTCTGCTGATCTTCTGCCGGGCCAGGTAGGCCCGGGTATAGTTCAGGAGGATCATTACGGCAAATTCCAGGGTTATGGCCGCCGGCCCCCACAGCACATGCGCCACATACCCCAGCCGCCGGAGAAGCAGGCAGCCCCCGATCCATACAGCCGCGCCCAGAATCCAGATCAGCAAAGCCGGAACAGTGCGCCGGCCCCATAGCATAAAGGCCGCCAGGAATGAAAACAGGAACAGCGCGGCAATCTGCAGCATCCCGCCGGCTTCCCGCAGATAATCCCCGCGCACAAAGCCGTTGATGAGGTTCGCCTGCGCTTCGACCCCGTACATCATCCGGCCGGGCGTCAGCGAGGTGTAAACGGAGTCACCCAGCTTCTGGGCATATCCGCCGATCAGTACAATCTTTCCTTTGATTTTCCGGGAATTGATTTCCCCGTCCAGGCATTTCAGAAAGGTGCAGGAATCCGTATAGAAAGAATGCGGAGCGGTATACCGGATATAGTAAAGGCCGGAAGCGGTGGCGGAAGGCGCCGGGTTCGGGGCAGTCCCGTGATGCGCGCAATACCGCATATAAGCCTTCCACGCAAAGGAATCCGCCCTTTCGCCGTCCGGCTTCTGCACCCACATCTGGCCGTGCCGGAGGATCCGGTCCGAATCCAGCACCGCATTGGCGTGGGCCACTTCCGCGCTTTCCCGCAGCAGGGCATAGGGCTCTTCCCATCCGACCGCCCCGTAAACCAGAGCCCAGCTGTCCATGTCGCGGACAACGGCCGTTCCGTAGGCGGCCCATCCCGCCACAATCACATTCCCGTATTCCCGGCAGGCTTCCGCCAGTTCCGCATCCCCCGCGGGATCTGTTCGGCTTTCCCCTGAAAAAAGCATATCAATCCCGATCACCGCCGGGCGGTTTTCCGGATCGCTGTTCAGATTGCGGATCACCTGGGCCATCGTCCCCCGGGACCATTGCGTGGGATTGCCAAGGCGGTCGAGCGCTTTCTCATCAATGCCGATCACGATGATATCGTCACAGGGCGAGCTTTTTTCCTGATACAGCGCGTCCGTAACCTGATTATCCAATGCATAGAATAATCCAGAAGCACACAGCAGGCAAACGATCAGCGCCATCCCCGCGGCGGCAGGGAAGCGGTAACTGCGCTTTCCGCGTTTTTCGCGGCCTGTTGTTTTCCGTCCGGCCATTTTCTGCTCCCTCTTTTTTGTATTCCGGGATCAAAAGCGGATCCTGTTATTTGCGGTAGGTTTTTTCCCAGGCTCCGCTGGCTTTATACAGGCGGAGAAGTTCCGCGTCCAGTTTCCCTTCTTCCGCCATGCTTTGAAGGATTCCGAACGCTTCCTCCGGGGTTTTTCCCTTTTTATACGGGCGGTCGTCCGCCACAAGAGAGTCAAAGATATCCAGAATGGTAATCAGCCTGATCTCTGCAGGAATCCGGTCCGCGGCCAGATGATCCGGGTAGCCGGTTCCGTCCAGGAGCTCATGATGCCCGTCTGCCCAGACCGGAACATCCCGGAATTCCGGCGGAAACCGGACCTGTTCCAGGATCCGGCGCGTTTCGGTCACATGGGCCTGCATTTTTTCCCGTTCCCCGTCTGTGAGCGTGCCCCGCCGGATCTGAAGGCAGTCTCTTTCCTCCTGCGTAACCACAGGTTCCGGAATTCCATCTTCATTCTGAAAGGATCGGCCGGCCAGGTCCCCGGCCCACCGGATATCCTCCCCGGTAAGATACGGAGCCCTGTTCAGCTGCCGGATTCTGTCCAGCGCGGCCCGGTTTTCCTCCTCCCGGGCCAGGTATTCCGCCTGTGTCAACCTTCCTTCCAGGAAGGCGATCCTGCCCAGCAGATTCATTCTTCGGAAACGCTCTTCAATAAACGGAAGCCTGTTTCCAAGGCGGCTGTCCTTATTCATCACGGAGCCGGGCGTCACCAGCTTTCCCACGTCGTGCAGTTTGACGCTGAGCAGGAAAGCCCTGCGGTGATCCGCCGTCCATTGCCATGCCGGATCATTTTCAGCGGCCCAGTCCAGGAAACATTCCGCGCATTTTGCCATATTGCGGGAATGGTTCGCGTTATAGGGCGTCCGGTCATCAATCGCCGTCGTCATGGCGTCCACAAGGGAGTCCAGCAGCGCATCGATCTGTTTGGCATACTGTATGTTCTGAATGCACGCCGCCGTCTGGGAGGCCAGCGCGCTGACCAGCTGTTCGACGGCCGCCGGAAAGGGGATAATCCGGCCCCAGTTCACGGCGTTGATCAGCTGCATGACGCCGGCCAGTTCCCCCTTGTTTCCCATCAGGGGAACCACAAGCATGGAAACGGTATGGTAGCCGGTGATCCGGTCGTAATCAAGCGCTCCGGAAAAATCATACGATCCGCTGTTGCGAACGTCCGGGATGTTGACGGTTTCCCGGTGAATCGCGGCCCAGGCGCAAACAAATCTGGGATCCATGGGCACGGGAGGGAGCGCGTTTTCGTCATGCTGGCTGTCCTGCCGTATTTTCAGGGAAATCGTCCGCATGCGGGAGAAGCGCAGCATTCCGTCTTCCAGCAGGTACAGCGTGCCTCCGTCGCAATCGGCGACGGAAATGGCCGTGTCCAGTGCCAGCGAAAGGAATTTCTCCCGGTCCCTCTCCGCGCTCAGCGCGATGCTGACATCCAACAGGCGCTGAATGCTTTGTTCCGTCATCCGCTTATCCATCCCTTCTCCGCCGGGTATCTGAATCTGTCCGTAAGCAATGGAATCCGAGCAGGCCTTATCCGGGTACGGGAAAGCCTGCAGATACCATATTATACCATTTCCAATGCGTTTTCGCAAAGCCGCCGCCCACTTTTCGCGATGGATACCGCTGGGCTTTTTCACCTGCAGGATTTTCCTTCAGCGGCCGCCTTCAGGCGCGGATTTTCACCTTGCCAGCCGTCCTCCGCCCGTCCTATAATACGAAGGAGGCGCATATTTCCCCGGAAGGAGGCCGCACCATGTTCCTGTTTTCCGACTCCCAGCCTTTCTTCAAGGCAAACTTTCACTGCCATACCACGAACTCGGACGGCAGGTTAAGCCCGGATGAGTGCGTAAAGTTCTATAAAGACTCCGGTTATGACATACTGGCAGTCACGGATCACCGGACGGTGACACCTCCGCCGGCCCAGGCCGCCGGCCGGCCGCTTCTCATCCCCGGGATCGAGATCGACTATCTTCTGCCGGGGCAATGGGTGCATGTGCTGGGCATCGGCATGGATGAGAGCATCGGCAGGCATTGGAACCGCGGCGGAACGCCGCAGGAGGGCATCGACCTGATCAGGAAGCTGGGAGGCGTCGCAATCCTTGCGCACCCGGCCTGGTCGCTGAACACCCCGGCCTTCATCAGCAGCCTTGCCGGACTCTCCGGCGTGGAAATCTGGAACTCGGTTTCAACGCTTCCCCTGAACGGCGAGAGAGCTGATTCCTCCACCCTGCTGGACGTCACCTGGGCATCCGGCGGGCAGCTCCTGCCCGTGTACGCAAACGATGACTCCCACGGATACACCTTCGAGGCCGGGGTAGCGGCCACCATGGTACAGGCGGAGGAGCTTTCCGTTCCGGCCGTCATGGACGCGCTTCGTTCCGGCCGCTTCTACGCGACGACCGGGCCGCAGATCCGCCGGATCGAATACGACCGCGGCCGGGAGATCAGGGTCCGCTGCACGCCCGCTTCAGCCGTTGTATTCTACTCCGACTGTCCCTGGGCGGCCGGCCGGGTTGTGACGGGGGAAGGCATTACGGAAGCTGCCTATCTGGTCCAGAAGAACGACAGCTTTGTCCGGGTTGAGATCCGCGGCGAAGACGGACGTAAGGCCTGGTCCGCACCGATATCGGTTCAGCCAGCGGTTCCGGCCAATTGACGGGGACGCCGAATCAAGGCATGATGCATCTGTATCAATGATACGGGAGGCCCTTCAGTCCATGGCTGCGGCACAAAGTGCGGGTCGTGATACTTAAACAGTGGAAGAAGCCGAAGACGGTCTACAAGAACCTAATGAAGCTAAACGCTGCCTTTGGCTGTAACATGACGGAGAAGGACATCCGCAAGGCGGCCAACTCCAGACTGGGATTGTACCGCAGATGCGGTATGAATGCGGTCAACTACCTGCTAAGCCAGAAAGTGCTATTCTTGCCAAACAAGAAAGAGAACCGACCGGGATTGGTCGATCCTCTTGCTTATTACCTGAGAATTACTTGAAACCATGCTGCGATGCAGCGCCGTATACCTGACCGGTACGTACGGTGCCATGGGAGGGGCGAGGGCTAACACCCTCCCTCTACCCTATTCACAACCTAATATTTCGGACTGCAGACTACGGACTGCAGACTGCTCACTCGTCCTTGTCGAACGTGCAGCCGCCGATGAATTCCCGCAGCAGCGAGAGCGGCGGAATCTCGTCCAGCAGTTCATGGTCGACGTCCGGCAGGTAGTTCAGCGCCTTGATCAGCCGCCGGGCCAGCAGGTAGTTGGGGGAATCCGGCGAAATCTCCTTCAGCATATCATAGGCGAACAGCTTCAGGATCGGCAGCTCATAATGCAGGGCGGTATTGAACATGCTGTCCGCGTTTTCCTGGTGGGCGAAGATGTATTTTTCCTCGCCGCGGCGGACGCTGGGCCAGATCGAAAGGGTCTGATCCGGGGAATAGCCGCGGAACTGGTTGTCCCGGACAATCCGGCGCAGCAGGCGCACGTCGGTGGTGCGGATGCGGTTGTGGTCGTCCAGGTTCAGGCAGGTCAGCGCACTGACGAAGATGCGGTAGATTTCGTCCGCCGGCAGGGTTTCGCTGACCTTCGGGTTCAGCCCGTGGATGCCTTCCAGGATGATGATCTCGCCGGGCTCCAGCTTCGTCGGCGGGGTCAGGTAGTCCTTTTCGCCGGTTTCGAAGTCATAGCCGGGCATGAAAACCTCTTCGCCGTTCAGCAGCCCGGTCAGGGAATCCGCCAGGAGCTTGACATCCAGCGCCTCGATGGTTTCAAAATCCCGGGTGCCGTCCAGCTGCATGGGCAGATCGTCCCGGTTGATGAAGAAGTCGTCCATGGAGATCCGGCGGGAGGGATGGCCGTACATCTGCAGGTGCACCGCCAACCGTCCGGCAAAGGTGGTTTTGCCGCTGGAGGAGGGACCGGCTACCAGCGCGATGTGCTTGTTTTCGTCGTGGATCTTCCGGGCGATGGCGTCGATCGCGGCCTCGTGCAGCGCCTCGTTGACGCGGATGAAGTTCCGCAGGCGGTTCTCCTCGATCATCTGCGTCACGTCCGTCACGTTGGTCACGCCCAGGATCTCGCACCATTCGGCGCTCTGGCGGAACACCTCCAGGTGCTTCGGACGGTAGATGTACGGCGCGGCGTGGTTGAAGTCGGCCCCCGCCGGCAGCTGCAGCACGAAGCCGCCCCGCAGCTCGAACAGGGTGAATACCGGCACATACCCGGTGCTGACGGTCATCGCGCCGTAGAAGTATTCCCACATACCGTCGATGCAGTACATATTGATATAGGGTACCGGGCGGTGCTTCAGCAGCGCCACCTTGTCGGGCTGTTTTTCCTCCTCAAAGTAGCGGATGGCGTCCTCCCGGGACCACTGTTTGCGGGTGAAGGCCAGGTCCAGCTCCACCAGGCGGCGCATTTCGTTCTCGATGCGCACGATGTCCTGACGGTGCAGCTCCACGCCGGGCAGGCGGACAAAGACGCCGTAACCGACGGAATACTCGATCCGCACCTGCTGGTAGGGATACAGGTGGCGCAGCGCCAGCAGCATCACGAAGCGCAGGGAGCGCTCGTACACCCGGCGGCCCTCCTCATGCTCCAGGGTCAGGGGCTCCAGGTCACAGTTCGCGCGGAGCGGTTCGTTCAGCTCGCGCACCACGCCGCCGGACAGCGCCGCCAGCGTCCCGGTGGGAAAAGCGTCCAGCCCTTTCAGGCACGCCTGAACGGTGGCGCCGTCGGGGAATTCCTTCTGCTGGTTATGGGTACGGATGATCATGCAGGTCCCTCCTTCGGTGTTGTTTCGGGGCAGTTAATCAAAGGGCATGCTGGACACGTCTGCGTTCAGCAGCTCCTCATCCGGATCGGGCAGGGTTCCGTGCTCCGCAAGGTATTTTTCCAGCCGCTGCTGTGCCTGCAGCTGCTTGGTATGGACATAGGCAACGTTGTCCCGCGTGGCGGGCGCCGTGGTCCGGATCATGATTCGGCTTCCGTCGTCATCAATCCGGAAACGGAGACGGATCAGGACTCTTCCGTGGTTTTTGCATTTGGCGACCGTAATATATTTATCCGCGCTCTGCCGGATATATTCGCCGTCCAGGGCCAAAGTCCTGCCGCAGCGGGGGCAGGCGGGATGCAGCGCGGTTTCGCTCGCCAGGGCCTCCTTCACCGTGGGGAAGGCCTCGCCGGGCGTTTTGTCCCGCACGGCACGGCGGGCGTGGATCAGCTGGCGCGGCTGCTGGGGATGGTTCAGCACCGCGTCGGGATCCGGCAGGGTTTTGAACACCAGCGCCGTATACCACGCGTCGTTCAGCGCGTTGTGGAAGGCCATGTTCTCGTCGGGGGAGATCTCCATCATATCCATGGCCGCCTTCAGGCCGCAGCGGTCCTTCAGCTTATGGGCCTCGCTGAACAGCTTCTGGATATCGCACATGGGAGCCAGAGGGATATCCTCGCAGCGGAAGAAGGAGATGTTCTGGTACAGCACGCTCACGTCGTCACAGCCCCAGGTCAGCAGGGTATAGTCCTCGCCGCACCAGGCGGCAAACTGCTCCAGTGCTTCCCGGAAAGCCGGCGCGCCGGCCAGGGTTTCCGAATCCAGGCCGGTCATCCGGCGGATCCGCGGGTGGATGCGCAGGTAATGCGTCGGAGCAATGGGGATGGAGATCGAGTCGGCGGGGTTCAGGTCCGCGTCCAGCTTCACGGCCCCGATCTGGATCATTTCAAAGATCAGCCGGTCGCCCACCTCACGGTAGGTCCGGCTCTGGTAGGAGATGGGCTGGTTCCATTCCAGGTCAAGCACAATGTAGGTCATGTCGATTCAGTAACTCCAAAAAACAGTTTATTCTCAATGACGCGCTGACAGCGGAGAACCGTCAGCCAAGCGCCGCGCTCCGCCCGGCAAGCGCGCCGGTGGACCAGGCGATCTGGAGGTTGTAGCCGCCGGTGTGCGCATCCACGTCGATCAGCTCCCCGGCAAAGTACAGGCCGGGAACGATTTTGCTCTGCATCGTCGCGGGATCGATCTCCCGGACGCTGACGCCGCCGCGGGTCACCACGGCTTCCTCCACCGGGCGCGGGGAACGCACCGTCAGGGGCAGCGCCTTCAGCGCCTCCGCCAGCTGCCGCCGCTGGGGAGCGGTAACCTGGCTGCACGGAAGGTCCCGGGGCAGCCCGCAAATCCCGGGAAAAACCTCCGCCAGGGAGGCGGGCATCAGCGCGGGCAGTTCATTCCGCAGCAGCTTTTTGCCGGCGGCGGCAAAATCCCGCAGCAGGCGGGCGTCCAGCTGTTCGGAATTGAGCCCGGGTTTCAGGTCGACCGACAGGGCCGCGCCGCGCGCCGGGTCCGGCAGGTGGCAGCTGGCCTCCAGTACCAGCGGGCCGGAAATCCCGTAGTGGGTAAACAGCATTTCCCCCAGTTCCGAATACAGCTTCTTCTTTCCCCGGGAGAGGGTCAGCGTAACGTTGCGCAGGCTGAGGCCCTGCAGCCGGGCCGGCCAGTCCTCCTCCGTTTCCAGGCCCACCAGCACGGGAAGGGGAGGAAACACGGTGTGCCCCGCTTCCGCGGCCAGGCGGTACCCGTCCCCGGTCGACCCCGTGGCGGGATAGCTGGCTCCGCCGGTACAGAGGATCACCGCGTCCGCCGGCAGGAGAGCGCCGTCCCGGAGCTCCGCGCCGGAAATCCGCCCGTCCTGCATGCGCAGCGCACATACGTCCGCCCCCAGGCGGACGCGGACCCCGGCGTCCCGCAGCAGCGCGGAAAGCGCTTTCGTCACGTCGCTGGCCTTTTCGGACCGGGGAAAGACACGCCGCCCGCGCTGGACCTCCACCGGGCAGCCGGCGCTCTCCAGCAGGGCCTCCATATCCCGCGGGCCGAAGAAATTCAGCGCGCTGTACAGGAAGCGCGGGTTCCGGGGCACCTGGGAAAGAAACGTATCGGTATCACAGTCGTTGGTCAGGTTGCACCGGCCCTTTCCGGTGATATACACCTTTTTTCCCAGTTTTTCGTTATGCTCCAGAAGCGTTACATCCGCGCCGGAACGCGCGGCGAACAGCGAAGCCATCATGCCCGCGGCACCGCCGCCGGCTACGAGAATCTGCATCCATGCCTCCTTCAGCCTCCGGCAGCCGGAGAAAAAGAGATAATCAGCCGGACGTCCTGCAGCGGATCATCGATCCGGCTGAAGCGCAAATGCATCCTGCGGACAGGCTGTCGAAAAGGCGGTCAATCTCCGCGGAATCAAAGGGCACCATCAGGCCGGGTATCCGGTCCGGCAGCTTCCGGACATGCGAACCGCCGGAACGCATGAACCCGTCCGAAGCATCGGACGACACCCGGCGGAACGGATACGGAGGACGGAAAACCGGCATGAAATGCGCTCTCTCCTTGATATGAAAGCTCAGGCCTTTTTGCGGCCCGGCTTCCGGGACAGGAGCTTTTTTACCGGCTGCGGGGATTCCGGCCGGACTGCTTCCGGCGCCTGATCCGCCGCGGGCGGCGCATCTGCCGGGCCGGGAGGCGCAGGCTCCTCCGGTACGGGGGCGGGTTCCGCGGCGGCGGGCGCCCAGCGGGCGCGGAACCAGGCGACGATCAGGCGGATATCCGCCCGGATGGATTCAAACGCCTTGCCGCGGAAGGCACCGACCACCACGGACATCAGCACCGGGCCGCCGATCAGGCCGAGGATACCGCCGAACCGCATGCCGGCAAACATGCTGATCAGGCTCTGCAGCGGGGAGATGCCGATATTGTTGGACATCAGCTTCGGCTCCAGCAGGCGGCGCAGCAGCTGCAGCACGCCGGTCAGAACCAGCATCTGGATGCCCGCCGGAGTGCTCCCGGTCAGCAGGAACACGATACCCAGCACGATATACAGGAAGCCGCTGCCGACCATGGGGATCAGCTCCATGATCCCGGCCAGGAAGGCGATTGCGCCGGAGTATTCAAACCCGAAGCATTTCAGGTAGATCCAGCTGACTGCCAGCACCATCAGGGAGAAGGTGCACTGCACCTTCAGGTAGCCGACCATGCTGCGGATGGCGGAGTTGGTCAGCTGGGTGGTGTTGCTGTCCTGCTTGCGGCGTTTGCCGCCGGGCAGGTAGCTGCGGATATTCGGGTAGTCCTTGGTCACAAAGAACAGCGCCATGGCCAGGAAGCTGGTGTAGATAATGCCGTAGGGCAGCCCCGTGGCCAGGCCGATGGAAGCTTTGCCGATGTAGCCGACCAGGCTCTTTCCCCAGTCGGCAAACTGGCCCGGAATGCCGTTCAGCGCGGAACG
>JAEEGL010819415.1_pt1 | contig 16612 bp, 19 predicted proteins | sample 9134231 | NCBI WGS metagenome assembly JAEEGL01 (sample SAMN16246548, study PRJNA631951) | gut metagenome | biome: gut microbiome; feature: rumen; material: fiber-attached | host: Bos | place: Iran: Karaj | collected 2018-10 | reverse complement strand
GCCGCATCGCGCAGATGGGGCGTGCCTCCGGTCAGCACCTGATCATTGCCACGCAGCGCCCCTCGGCGGACGTGATCACCGGCCTGATGAAGGCCAACATCCCGTCCCGCATCGCCTTTGCGGTCTCCTCCGCGATGGAGAGCCGCATCATCCTCGACCAGGGCGGTGCGGAGAAGCTGATCGGTATGGGCGATATGCTGTTCTCACCTGTGGGCATCGGCAAGCCGATCCGCATCCAGGGCGCCTTCGTCTCCGACGAGGAGCGCGAAGACGTGATCCAGTTCATCAAGGAGAACGCCGGGGAGGCCTCCCAGAATACCGAGATTGAGACTTTCATGAACAAAGCCACCGAAGAGAAGGGGAGCGGGGACAAGTCTTCCGTCAAGGACGAGGAGAGCCCGGCCGGCGCTTACGACGAGATGCTGCCGAAGGCGGTCGACGCGGTGCTGGAGATGGGCTCCTGCTCGGTATCCATGCTGCAGCGGCGCGTCAAGCTCGGTTATTCCCGGGCCGCCCGCATCGTTGACCAGATGGAGGAGCTCGGCATCGTAGGCCCCTACGAGGGCGCGAAGCCCCGCAGCGTCGTCATTGACCGCGCGGGCTGGCAGCAGCTTCAGGTGCAGCTCGGTTTTTCCTCCGACAGCGACATGGCGCTCGCCTCCGAACTGAGCGGCGCGGCGGACCGCTACGACGCAGAATAAACGAAAGGGACAAAAAGGGCGTTTTTTAAAGCGCCCTTTTTGCAAATGCTGATATGGATTATTTTGCCCCGAATATGAGCCTTGCGGAAGTTAACCGCATCTCCATGCTCGGCCTTGCCCACATCGGGGACGGGGTTTACGAACTGATGACCCGTGCCATGCTCTGCCGCGGCGGCCATACCGCGATCGGCGAACTGCACAGGCTCACGGTTTCCTTCGTAAAAGCGCCGGCGCAGGCGAAGGCGGCGGCAAAGCTGCTGCCGCTGCTGACGGAGGAGGAGGCCGCCGTCTACAAGCGCGGCCGCAACGCGCACGTGCACGGCGTGCCGCAGGGCACCGACGTGGGCGAATACCACGCCGCCACGGGACTTGAGGCACTGTTCGGCTATCTGTATCTGCGGGGACGCCGGGAGCGGCTGAACGAGCTCTTCGGCGCGATCATGGAGGATTAAAGATGCCCCTTGACGCAATTTGCACGACGGCGCTCTGCGCAGAGCTGGAGCAGGCCGTTGTCGGTGGCCGCATCGACAAGGTGCAGCAGCCGGAGCGCGATATGCTGCTGCTCTCTCTGCGGGCAAACGGCAAGAACCGCCGCCTGCTGATCGCGGCCGGCACCGGCAACGCCCGCGTGCACCTCACGGAAGCGAGCTTTGAGAACCCGGCCGAGCCGCCCATGTTCTGTATGCTGCTCAGAAAGCATCTGGTGGGAGCGCACATCGTCTCCCTCTATCAGCCCTCGCATGAGCGTATGCTGGTCCTGCTGCTGGATACGCATGACGAGTTGGGGGTGGATTCCCGCAAGCAGCTTGTCGTCGAGATGATCGGCCGCAGCGCCAACGTGATCCTCGTGGGGGAGGACGGGCGCATCCTCGACTGTATGCGGCGCGTCGATTTTGCCGGGGACGCCATGCGGCGGCTGCTGCCCGGCATGATCTACCGCATGCCGCCCCAACAGGAGAAGCTCTCCTTCTTTGAGAGCGATCCCGAGACCCGCCGCGAAAAAATTGCAGGGGCGGATCGGACAGCGCCGATGGACAAATGGCTGCTGGATCGCTTTGCCGGGCTGTCCCCGCTGATCTGCCGGGAGCTCGCGTACCGCTGCGGCGGGGACTACGCGCTGCTGCCCGCGCAGATGGATGCGCTGGCTGACACGGTGGAGAATGGGGAGTTTACGCCCTGCTTGATCAGCCGTGACGGTAAACCGCTCGATTTCAGCTTTATGCGCATCTCGCAGTACGGTACGGCGGCGCAGGTCGAGAGCTGCGACAGCTTTTCCGCGCTGCTGGACGCTTTTTACACCCGTCGGGACAAACAGGAGCAGCAGCGCCGCCGCGGCCATGAGCTGCAGCGCAGCGTCAGGACGGCGCGCGACCGCCTAGCCCGCAAGCTTGCAGGTCAGCGGGAAGAGCTCAAGCGCACCGAGACCCGGGAGGAGCTGCGCCGCCGGGCCGAATTGGTGACGGCCAATCTCTACCGCATCAGGCGGGGCGAGAGCAGCCTTGTGTGCGAGGATTATTACGAGCCGGACTGCCCGGAGATCACGATCGCCCTGGATCCGCTGAAAACGCCGCAGCAGAACGCCGCGGCGATGTACAGGGAATATAACAAGCTCAAGGGCGCCGAAAGGCATCTGACCGTTCTGGTGGCGCAGGGCGAGCAGCAGCTTGAATATCTCAACAGCGTGCTCGACGAGCTGGCGCGGGCGGAGAGCGAAAAGGATCTGGCCGATATCCGCCGTGAACTTACAGAGACCGGCGTTCTCAAAAAACAGAAGGGCGCAAGACCCGAAAAGGGGAGGGCACAGGCGCCGCTGCGCTATGTAACGGATGCGGGGCTGGAGGTGCTGGTCGGACGCTCCAACGTGCAGAACGACGAGCTGACCACAAAGCTTGCCCGCCGGACGGACTACTGGCTGCATACCCAACGGATCCACGGAAGCCACGTGATCCTGCGCTGCGACGGGCTGGAGCCGGATGAGGAGAGCCTCATTCAGGCGGCTTCCATCGCGGCCTATTACTCCCAGGGGCGCGAGGGCGGGAAGATTCCGGTGGACTATACCATGGTCCGCTTTGTGCGCAAGCCCTCCGGTGCGCTGCCCGGAAAAGTCGTCTACACCGATTACCGTACGATCCTCAGCGAAGCGGACGAGCAACTGGTGAAGCGGCTGAAAAAAACATAAGATCGGGATCCCCGCCGCAGCAGAGTCGCCGCGGCGGGGATCCTGCTGTATTTACAGGCATAAAGAAAAAATGGAATTTCGACAAAAAAATAAAGAATTTTGAGTTTTCCTCTTTCCATTCCCTGGGATAAAAAGTATAATACAATTAGATAAGTTTGTTTGATCGGCATTATCGAAGACCGAACACGTTGTGAGAGGCTTTTTCAAGATGAGCATTCGAGAAATAGACAACAGATATCCCGAATTTGCCAGGCCCTATGAACCTGTCAAGGGGAGAAAACGATATAAGAAGCTGAAATTTCCCATATCGACGGTGTTTGCGCTGCTGGGTTCGGGACTGATCCTTGCGGGCGCGTTCGGCGCTCCGCCGAAGAATCCCTCCATACCTGCCGAGCCGCCGGCCGTCTCCGCTCCTGCGGACCCCTCCGCCACGGTGCCGCCGACTGCGACGGTCGCCCCGCCTGTGACGGAGTCTCCCACGCCGTCGATCTCTCCGTCGCCTGTCATTTCGCCGGCCCCCTCGATCTCTCCGCCGCCGACGGTGTCCCCACCCGTTACCCCGTACGTGGCGCCGATCGTCTATCGGCCGGCCGAGCCCCAGCCGCCGACCTCGCCGGGGCCTGATCCGTCATCCGTGCCCGGCCCTTCAGACCCTCCTGTGACGCCGGCGCCGGATCCGAAGCCGAAGGAACCGACGGTCAGCATCAAACATGTTTACTTCTGGGACTCTCTGTCCCATCTGGAAGTGGAATATGAGGTCACGGCGAACGAAGCGACAGACCTGCGCTCTTCCGGAGAAGTCAGATCCAGCAGGGAACCGGACATGGGTGTGAGTTTGCCGGAGACTACGGAGGTCGGCGTCATCGATGTGAATGTCGACACCATTGAGTTTCTCTCTTATCTGAGCGCGGACGCATGGGAAACAACCATCACGCTCGAGTACAAGCTCGACGGAGAGAGCAAGTCGATGACTGTGAGCCAGGTGGAGCCGCCGGCGCTGCAGGGCGATCTTATGATGTATCCGCTTGGGTCCAAGGGCGTTGGCGCCCTCGACAGCATGAACGTCACCTCGAATATGCAGTTCCGCTATCCCGCCTCGGACCGGCATAGCTACACGCTCGATTTCTATATGGTGCAGGTCGGCTGGAAAAAGGAGATCAAGCAAGCCGACGGGATCACCACCTTTGAAGACGTCGGGGATACCCGTACGATCTGGTTTTTCGGCGACAGCAACCCCTTCTCCGGCCCGGTCGGCCCGACGGCGGACGGGAGCGACATGACGCTGCTTTACACCTATTCCGACCGCATTGACGTCTCGCCAAGCTCGGAGGTGCTTGACGCCGGCGCGACCCACTACTTTCTGATCTTCTCCTTCGGCGGAGTCGGAACGGATACGGACGGAACCGAATACAGCATGCAATATCCCTATGAGGTCGCAAGCACGCCGCTTCCCCTCGATTCTGCAATGAGACCGCCGACGATCCGGATTTCCGGCGTCAACTACTGGGGCGATCTCAACGTCACGCAGGGCCTCGGGCATGTGGAGGCAAATTATACCATCATCCCGAACGATGCCGACGAGAACAGCATTACGTCTGACGTCAAGGTCAGCACCCTGTACGAGCCTTACGGAATGGTCTCAAGCAGCGGGGTACCCGGTTCCGGCGGTCATGCCGTGAATATGAACGGCGGCGGCGTGATGCGCCGAGCCAGCGAAGGAAACTGGAAAGTGGAAGTCACGGTACACTACCAGTACCAGGGGGAAGACGCCGAGGTCACGAACTCCTGGGAGGGCCTTGCCAACATGATGGGCTCGGCATGGCTGACGCTCGACTATCAGGAGTTGGGCGTGGCAAACGTCAAGCTGAATTATCAGACGGGCGACCGCCATAGCTACAGCCTCACCTTTGAAAGCGTTTCGATCGAGTGGTTCATCGAAGAAGACACCGGGATGAGATCGCTTGGCGATCCCGATGAATTCTGGCATCAGGGAGATGACGATATCTTCTCAGGACCTTCGGCTCCGACGGTCAACGGGGAAGAAACCTGCCTCAGCTATGAACTCGATTACTCGGATCTGGAGCTTGTTGCGGAAGGCGACGCGACGCATTACCGGCTTGTCGTTACCGCTTCCGGCACGGGTACCGATTCCGCGGACGGCGCCGTTTATACGATCTACGGCGGACTCCGGAACTGGAGCGAAGACTACGGAACGATTGATTGATAATACAGGAGGATGCTGCAATGAAAAAGAAGAAGACCAGAAAGTCCAACATCGGTTTGGGGACCCTTATCGGGATCGCGATCACTGCGCTTCTGGCAGTGTTCCTGTTCCATCCCAATTGGCTCCCTGTCTCCGAGGAGACGAGGAACACGATCAAAGAACTGGAGAAAAACCATTTTCTGATCCAGAGAAGCGGCACGATCACGATCGCTCACGTGCTGACGGTGATTCTGGCTCTCCTTGTCGTCTGGCTCTGCTATACGCTGGTCAAGCTGCTGATGAACGCCATCGGCAAGAAGAGCCCCCGCGCGCTGACGATCACCGCCATGATCACCGGGACGCTCAAATACCTCGCCGTCATCCTGGCAGTCGTCTGGGGCCTGAGCATTTTGGGAGTCAACTCCACCGCGGTCCTTGCCGGCGTCGGAATCATCGGCCTGATCATCGGCTTTGGCGCCCAGAGCCTGATCGAAGACGTGATCACCGGTCTGTTCATCATCTTTGAGAGCAAGTACTGTATCGGGGACATCATCGTTCTGGATGATTTCCGCGGCATCGTGCGGGATATCGGCGTGCGCACCACCACCATCGAGGATGCGGGCTACAACCTGAAGGTGGTCAACAACTCGGATATCCGCAACTTCCAGAACCGCTCGCGCAAGAGCTCGCTCGCGGTCTGCCTGGTCGGCGTCAGTTACAGCACCGACCTGCGCGCGCTGGAGAAGATGCTGGCGGAGAGCCTGCCGGAAATGTATCGGAACCACCAGGATCTGTATCTCGCGCCGCCGCGTTATCTCGGCGTGGACGAGCTTGGCGACAACGGCGTGATCCTCAAGTTCGTCGCGGATACGAAGGAGGAGAATATCTTCAACGCACAGCGTATGCTGGCCAGGGATATCCGCGTCCTCTTCGCGGACAAGGACGTTGAGATCCCGTTCCCGCAGGTCGTCGTCCATCAGGGAGACTGATCCGTTTTGCGTCGGGGAAGAGATCCGTATGAACGTCCTGCGGGATGAGAGCACGCTGGCCGGCGGCGCGGACGATAACATCCTGACCGGCGTTTCTCTGCTTGAGCCGCGCAGCTTCCTCCTGCCGGCGGAGGAGGGACCCTATTCGGCGCAGGAGCTTGCCGAATGGTGCAGCTCTATTACTTCGCACATTTCGGCTTCTATCCGCCCGAGGCGGAGGCCGAGAAAAACAAGGACGGCAGCTTTACCCTCCATCTCGTTGAGATCGTGGAGGATCACACGGCGACCTCCGCCTGGTATACCGTGGACGGCTGGGGCGTCGGGCTCAACGCGATCACCGAGGAAGCGGCCGATTTTCCCCGCTGCGGCCCGGCCGGTTTGGAACTTATCCAAATTATTCTCGTCTAAACAGGCAACTACTATCGGACGGGGGGACAATTGAGATGATCGGCAAGGAAAAATGCAGGATACTCAAGGAGATCCGGCAGCGGATCGCAGATGAGAACGAGATCCCGTATGTAACGCGGGAATGCCATTTCCAGGGGGAGTGCAAGGGGACCTGTCCGCGCTGTGAGAGCGAGCTGCGCTATCTGGAGCAGCAGCTTTCCCTGCGCGCGTCATTGGGCAAGCGCGTGGCTGTGGCGGCGCTGTGCGCCGGGATGACGCTCTCCGCCGCCGGATGCGCGCCGTTCGGAATTGACGGCGGGAGCGGCGATGAGACGCAGCTCTCCGGCAATATGGTTTATCAGGAGCCGACGCCGACCGAAGATCCTGCAATCTTTGTAACCACCGGCGAGGTCGCTTTCCCGGAAGACGGCGAGGGCGATCCTGTCCCGGAGGAGAGCGCGGAGCCTGTCGAGGAAGTGCTGATGGGGGACATGTCATATCTCCCGGACGAGGCGGGCGATGACTGAGCCCCTGTTCCCGCTGCTCGGCCTTTCGCGTCTGCGGATGGGAACCGACGGAACGGGCGTCACGACGCTGGTCGCCGGCGCGGGCTGTCCGCTGCGCTGCCGGTGGTGCATCAATCGCAGATTGCTGCGCGATGCGCCGGCCGAGCCCGTGACGGCACAGGAGCTTCTCAACAGGGTCCGCATCGACGATCTCTATTTTCGAGCCTCCGGCGGGGGCGTCACCTTCGGCGGGGGAGAATCCATGCTGCACGCGCCCTTCCTTCGGCGCTTCCGTGAGCTTTGCCCGGGAGATTGGAAGATCTCGGCCGAAACCAGCCTTGCCGTTGCACGGGACCTGCTTGCGCCCGCCGTCGGCGCGGTGGATCTCTTTATCGTGGACTGCAAGGAGATGAATCCCGAGATCTACCGCCGCTACACCGGGGGCGATCCCGCACGGATGCAGGATAACCTGCGCTGGCTTCTCACCCAGGTTGGTGCGGAGCGGATTCTTGTGCGCGTCCCGCGAATTCCCGAATACAACACGAAGGAAGACCAGGAAAAGAGCGCTGAAAGGCTCAGGGCGCTGGGCATTTCCAATCTCGATCTGTTCGACTATGTGAAACGCGAGTGAGAGGATAACCGCGAGGCTGCACCTGAACAGGTGACCCGTAACGACAGCGTCTGTTGCCGGTCGAGGTCAGAAGCTTGCCGGCTGCAGCCCCGGTCCTTGTACCCTGTGAGGATTACAACTGCGTGACGATCCCTTCGCTTATCCTGGCGTGGCGAAAGCAGGCCCGGATTATTACGGATACCCAATAAAAAAAGACAATCTTTACGGCCGGAATTGTGCCATATTACGTTGGGCTCCCTGACCATACTCTCCCTATGCTCTGTGAAGTCCGACTTGTCTGGCGCAATTCTGTGTCTGTTTTTTCGGGTATCCGTAGGAACGCGGATCGGAACAAGGAACGCCGCTGTGCAATCCTTGGTCCCGGCCCGCTGCGAAGGAGAATGTCGGCGCTGCGAAAGCAGGGGGAGATCCAGCGGTTTTTGATGTTATCCGGCTCAGCGTTCCGGACCTGACCCGCTGCGGTCAAGCGGATGTTTCGCCGTCTGCCTGCCGATCGTTTTAATTCGAGCTGAAGGAGCACACATGATATGGAAGGGCCGAAGATTTCCGTAATAATCCCGGTTTATAATGTGGAAAAGTATCTCCCGGCATGCCTGGATTCCGTCATCCGGCAAAGCTATACCTCGCTTGAACTCATTCTGGTGGATGACGGCTCGTCAGATCGCTCCTTGGAAATCTGCCGGTCGTATGCCGAGAGGGACGACCGAATCCGCGTGATCCGCAGGGATAACGGTGGGGCCAGCGCTGCAAGAAACACAGGACTTGACCATGCTTCCGGCGAATATGTCAGCTTCGTTGATTCTGACGACATCCTTTTTCCCGATGCGCTGGAGAAACTGTATCAGATGGTGCTGCGTGAGAAGACCGCACTTGCGGTCGGAGGCATTCTTGAGTGGTATAAAAATAGGATGCGGCCGATCACACCGATCCGCGGGAGCTTTACCGTTGAAACGGAAGAGGCAGTTCGTTTGGCTCTCGAGGGGAAAAAATCAGCCTCTATATGTTCGGAAAGCTGTTTCAAAGACAGCTTTTCGAGAAACATCGTTTTATCCCCGACATCATATATGAAGATGCGGCCCTTCTGGTGCCGCTGATCGCCGATTTGGACCGGGTGGCCGTTACCACGGAACCGTTATATTCTTATCGGCATCATTGGGACAGCACCATTGGCTCTGGCTATTCGCCAAAAGAAGATAAAATTATCGAGATCTACCGTTCTCATTTGGCGCTGATTCGCGCTCGCTTTCCCAAAGCAGAAACGGCTGCTGAGTTTCGGATGTACTGGGCATATTTTAAGCTGCTTGACCGCATGAAAGGGGATAGGCATCCGAATGAGGACAAACTGCGGAAAGAAAAGGAGATCGAGGCATTTTTGCGACATAACGCGGATTCCATTCTGCGCAACCGATACTTCCACAGGAACCGAAAACTTGGACTTCTCGTGCTGTTTATCAGCGAGCCGCTGTATGCCGGCCTCTCGCGCATTCAGCGCAAACGCGCGTTTGCGCTGAAAATGTAGGCATAATCATAGGAAATACAATTTACCGGAAAACAGCACCCCGTTTGCCAGCAGTTGACAAACGGGGTGCTGTTTGTTAACCGGCTTCAAGGAGCCGGATCATTTGAAAATCGGCTTTTCGCTTAAAGGCAGACGTCTTGCCTGAATAAAGCGGAGTTCTGCGATAGAAAAGACTGCCCTGTTCATTTGAGAGAAATCAGTCGGCGCGAGGAATCATAGACTGATATCCGGAGCGTTGTCCCGCTGATAGGAGCACCAGTTTCCGTTTTCCATGAGCTCCTCGCGGGCCAGCACTGTCAGCTGCTCCTCCGTCTGGCCGTGTTCTTTGAGCCGGGCGGACATCTTCTTGTAAAGCTGCCGGATATCGGATAGTAGCTGCCGTTGAGAGCAAAGTCCGCCGCGGCCGCGGTGCCGCAGGCCGCTTCCGTACTGCTTCCGCCGTCCCAGAGGGCGAGCAGCACGTGGCTGTGCGCGGCGACAAAGATCCCCGCCGGTCGGAATTCAAAATCACGGCCGGCGCCCTTTTCCGTCGGGGGTACGGGAAAGACCTGTACGGCGCGCAACAGATGGTGAGATAACCGCGCTTTTCCAACCTCGCTGAAATCCTTTTCGTAATCGTCAACAGCCCTCGGGAGCGCCGCGATCAGAGGAATATTGAGTTCCTCGGCCGCATCCGCGCAAAGAAGGTCGGCGCCCTCGGCGAGGGAGGAGAGCATCACAAAGAGGGAGTGGGAGCAGCGGGCCCTGAGCTTTGAAAGCTCCTCCCTGACCGCCGCGTACAGCGCGGGACGGTCCGCCTGACGGATCGAGCGGTGGCCGGTCACGCCGACGACGATAGGGATCCATGCTTCAGATTTCACAGTCCGTCAGCCTCCCTCAATTTCCAATCTCATGGTGAGCGCCTCCTTGCGCGTGTGCGGGCTCAATTGACTTGCAGCTCAAAGGAATAGTCCAGTCCGTCAAGGCTCTCGATGGCTTCGGTCATATTGAATTGGACGTTGACGTGCTCAAGAGCGGGGAACTCGAGCAGGCAGCGCAGATCCTTGACTTCCGGGTTGTACATATCCAGCCGGCGCAGCTCGGGGTGATCCGCCGCAAAGAGCTCCAGAGACTCGGTCGAGTCGAAATCGCCGCCGCTTGCGAAGGAATAGATCTCTGTGTGCGCGAGCGCCGGGATCCAGACGGCGGGGTCGGCGTTGCAGAAATAGGTGTTGCTGATGCGCTTGACGGTGCCGAGGGCCGCAAAATCGTCGGCATCCAGGTCGAGGTTGTTGATGCCGATGCTGAGACCGTCCTCCTCGCAGGCCTCGCTGAAATCACAGTCTGCCAGGGGCGTCAGATCGTCGACGCGGGTGTCGGAGATGTCGATCCCACACAGCTCGCTGAGATTCTGAATCCCCCGGATCGAGTCGATCTGCGTGCCCCTTGAGGTTGAGGAAGCACAGGCTTTGCAGCGTGAAGACAGCGGACGCATCCTTGAGAGACGGGCAGAACTGGGCGTGTAAGCTGTTAAGCTCCGTCAGGTTCTGAATTCCGTCCAGCGTCTCAAGAGGCTGCGCGATGAGCTCAAGATCCCTCAGCCCGGTCAGATCGGAGAGCATATCCAGATCGGTAATCACACCGGGAGAGAGCGGCGTTTCCTCACCGGTTTCGAAGCTGCGCAGCAAGAGCGAAGGGTTGACGTTTGCATCCTTGTGCTCCCAATCCTCGCTGATCTCAAAGCGATCACGGCCAATCACCTGATCGCCCGCGATGCAGAGGGAGCTGATGTGCCGCAGAAGGGCCTTGGGCAGCGTTTTGAGCTCGTCGAGGCTGAGAAGCTGGAAGTCGTCCAGATCATTCAGATCCCAGCCTCCCTCCGGGAAAGCTATTTCATAGCTGCCGAAATCGCCGGCGGCTACCAGCTCTTCGGCCTGATCGGCCGGTTGGGGAGGCACCTTCAGATAGCTCCCGTGAAACGATTTCAGCGGCATGTGAGAACGGACCTCGTCCAGCCCGATCAGCTCGAAGCTTGTGGGGCGCTGGGCGTCGAGACCTTCCAGAAAATCGAGATTCTCAAGCGCCGCTTCTTCCAAGACAATGCTGTTGGGGCAGGGCAGTCCGCTGAGGAAGGAGGCGTCTCGGATCGGATCGTCCAGATCGCCGCGGTAGTTGATCCGGTCGAGCGACTGGCAGCCGGCAACGGGGGAAAGATCGTGGACCAGGCTGCAATCGTTGATCGACAGCCCCTTGAGCGCCTTCAGGTTTTGCAGCGCGGAGATGTCCCGAAGCTGAGAGAGTTGATTCAGGTCCAGCGTTTCCAGCTTGACGGCGTTCGCGAGGAAGGAAAGATCCGAAACGGGAATACCGTTATCCAGAGAGAGGGTGGTCAGACGGATTCGAGCTTGATAGACCCGCTGAGATCGGGCAGGACGCCTGCCTCCATGCAGGCAAAGTAGAGCTGCTTGAGATTCGGCATCAGCGCGAGAAAGCCGAGATCCTCGTAACGGGTCATCGTGTACGCGTGACCGTCCGTGCGGCTGTACCAGTGGTCGCCTTCTTCGTTGTATTCGCGGTAGGCATAGTAGTCCCAGTCCGGCATGGGATAAATATCATAGAGTTCTTCTTTGGTGTAAAACTCCACCTGTTCGCCGACGCTGACTACGTCCTCCACCTGTTCGAGAGCCTCCCTTGTGAGGCCCATGGGGAGAGCGAGCGCTTCCCCGGCCTGCCCAGCCATGGCGGGGACGGCATCCTCCTGCGTGGAGGCGCCGACCGTCTGTCCGGCACGCCACAGAAAGAGACCGACAACGGCGAGCAGCACAAACGCCGCGGCGAGGGGCAGTGCTTTTGCCAGTTTTTCACATTCTCCTCCTTCCGGCCGGCCGACGTCGGAAAGCGGCCGGTCGATCCGGTAAATCTTTGCGCAGGGAGCTCCGGAATGCCGCGGCAGCGCCGAAAGAATCCATATTTTCCAATAAACTCCCAATTTCCATCATACATATCGAACCGGGAAAGCTCAATATAAAGAACCGGGAAAAACGCAAATTCGTCGCTTTCCGTACGTTGGGAAAGGGGAGCTTCTTGCTTCCTGGAAAAGACTATGGTATGATAAACAAAGAAAACAGCAATCGACCCGGAAGGGAAGGAGAACGTCGAATGAAGGGCATCATACTTGCCGGCGGCGCAGGCACGCGTCTGTTTCCGCTCACTATGGTCACGTCCAAGCAGCTTCTCCCGGTTTATGACAAGCCGATGATCTACTATCCGCTTTCCACGCTCATGCTTGCCGGGATTCGGGATATCCTGCTCATCTCAACGCCAAACGACCTTCCCAATTTCAAGCGACTTCTCGGGGATGGGGCGGAGCTGGGTATGCGGCTGTCATATCAGGAGCAGCCCTCGCCGGACGGACTGGCGCAGGCCTTTCTGATCGGAGAGGAGTTTATTGGAAACGACGCCTGCGCGATGGTGCTGGGGGACAACATCTTCTATGGCAACGGGTTCCGCAGGATGCTTCTTGCCGCCGCAGAGAACGCGGAAGGAAACGCGCGCGCGACCGTGTTCGGGCATTACGTGCCTGACCCCGAGCGTTTTGGCGTCGTGGCGTTTGATAAGAACTGGAAAGCGGTCTCCCTTGAAGAAAAGCCGAAGGAACCAAAGAGCAATTACGCGGTCACCGGGCTGTATTTCTATCCGGCCGGCGTGAGCGCGAGAGCCGCCATGGTCAGACCCTCGCCCAGAGGCGAGCTGGAGATCACGACGCTCAACGGGATGTACCTGAAGGACAATCTGCTTGACGTACAGCTCCTCGGGCGCGGCTTTGCCTGGCTGGACGCCGGAACGATGGACAGCCTCGCGGAGGCTTCGTCCTTTGTCCGGATGATCCAGAACCACCAGGGCATTACGATCTCCGCACCGGAGGAGGTCGCTTTCAATAATGAGTGGATCAGCAAACAGCAGCTTCTGCTGCTCGCGGACAAGTACGGGAAATCCCCCTACGGGCTGCACCTGAAGAGGGTGGCCGAACGCGAGATCAGATTCTGAAGCAGGGAAAAGGACTTCGTTCGGAGGAAAGCCATGAAGATCATTGTGACAGGCGGCGCCGGTTTTATCGGCTCCAATTTCGTCTATTACATGCTGGACAAGCACCCTGATTACAGGATCGTCTGCATTGACTGCCTGACTTATGCGGGGAATATGTCCACGCTGGCAAAAGCCATGGAGAACCCGCGCTTTGTCTTTTACAAGACCAATATCTGCGACCGCGCGGGGATCTTTGCAATCTTTGAGAAGGAGCATCCGGATGTGGTGGTGAATTTCGCCGCCGAAAGCCACGTCGACCGCTCCATTGAGACGCCGGAGGTATTCCTGCAGACGAATATCCTCGGAACGCAGGTGCTGATGGACGCCTGCCGGAAGTACGGCATCGCGCGTTTTCATCAGGTATCCACCGACGAGGTGTACGGCGACCTGCCGCTGGACCGGCCCGAACTCTTCTTTACCGAACGGACGCCCATCTGCACGAGCAGCCCGTACAGCGCCTCCAAGGCGAGCGCGGACCTGCTGGTGCATGCCTATTACCGCACCTACGGGCTCCCGGTGAGCATCAGCCGCTGCTCCAACAACTACGGCCCGTATCAGTTCCCCGAGAAGCTGATTCCTTTGATGATCGCGAACGCGCTCGGCGAAAAGCCCCTGCCGGTTTACGGCAAGGGCGAGAACGTGCGGGACTGGCTGTATGTCGAGGACCACTGCAAGGCCATCGATCTGATCCTCCACGGCGGATGCGAGGGAGAAGTATACAACATCGGCGGCCACAACGAGATGAGGAATATCGACATCGTGAAGCTCATCTGCGCCAAGCTCGACAAATCCGAGGAGCTTATTACCTATGTGACCGACCGCAAAGGGCACGATCTGCGCTATGCCATCGATCCCACGAAGATCCATCGCGAATTGGGATGGCTGCCGGAGACCCGGTTTGCAGACGGCATTGAGAAGACGATCCGGTGGTATCTGGACCATACGGACTGGTGGAAGACGATCGTCAGCGGGGAATACCGGGACTATTACGAGCGGATGTACGCCAATCGCTGATAAAAACACAAAAAGATCCACGGACTCTGTGTCCGTGGATCTTTTTGTGTTTTCGGGATCAAATGATGGATTCAGGCTTCCGGGAGCTTGCAGACGTCGATCCATTCGAGCGCTTTTGAATAGCGGAACAACTCGTCGAGATCCAGCTCGATGGCGCTGCTCGCGCTGCCGACGGCGGGGAAAACGGTGGTGAAGCGCTTGAGGCTTTCGTCGAGATAGACGGGGATGCCCTCATTGCAGCCAAAGGGGCAGACGCCGCCCACGGGATGACCGACCAGCTCCTGCACCTCGTCCGCGGAGAGCATTTTGGCCTTCATGTGGAATTTGTCCTTAAACTTGTGGTTGTCGATGCGCGCGTCGCCGGCGGCAAGGATCAGCATACAGCCCTCCGCAGTCTTGAACGAGAGGGTCTTGGCGATGCGTGCGCCTTCCACGCCCAGAGCCTGCGCGGCGAGCTCCACCGTCGCGGAGGAGACCGTAAATTCCTGCACGCGGTCCTCCAGACCCAGACTGCGGAAGTATGCGCGCCCTTTTTCGATAGACATGATGGTACCTCGTATTTTCGTTGGATTTTTCAATTAGAGAATACAATGGGCGACCGCAAGGGTCGCCCCTGTTGTCCTTTTATCAGCGCCTGCCGCCGCCCCCGCCGGAGAAGCCGCCGCCTCCGCGGCCCATGCCGCCGCCAAAGCCGCCCCCGAATCCGCCGCCGAAGCCGCCGCCTCCGCGGGGAGGCCAGTTGCCGCCGCGGCGATTGACCGGATTCCAGCTGCGGCTGTTGAAGAGAAAGAGCCAAGGCAGGATGCCACCGAAGCCTCTGCGCCTGCCGCCGAAGCCGCCGGAGAGCGCCATGAGGATGGCGATGAGCACGACAACGCGGATCAGACCGCCCAGACGGTTCCGGGCGTTGCTCTGCGAGCCGGCGGTCTGCGGAACGGAACCCGTGCCGGCGTTTTGACCGGCGGAGACCACGCTGCTGCCGTAAACGCCGTCATACCATTCGAGCAGGGCGGTAAAGAGCTTGCCGACAGCCCGGTCATAGTTGCCTTTGTCAAAGTCGGTCCAGAAATAGTTGTCCAGCAGCTTGTCGACCTTGCCGGTGCTGAGATGGGAAGTGAGCCCCAGCCCGTAGGCGAGCCAGGCCTTGTTTTCCTGCACCGCGAGCAGGAGCAGCATGCCGTTGTTGTACTCCGAGGAACCCACGCCCCAGTCGTTGAAGAGCTGATAGGCATAGGTATCGCAGCTCATGCCATCCAGATAGTCGACGGTGACGACAACGATCTGCGCGCCCTGGCACTGCTGTTCCAGCGCGCCGTTATAGCTGACGATGGACGCTTCGGTGCTGTTGGTCAGAACGTTCGCGTAATCCGCCGCGTAAAAGCTCTCACTTGGCTCCACGACCGCAAAGGCGGTCACGCCGAAGCTCAGCACAAGGCAGAGCGCAAGCAGGAAAGAGAAGGTTTTTTTCATCGGCGCGGCTCAGGCAAAGACCTCGGGCAGATCCACATCGGCGAGAAGCGCGAGATAATTGGTGGGGAAGTGGTTGTAGCGGCGCAGGAACTCGCGCACGGCCTCGTTGTAGCCCGCCTCGCCGATCGCGCTCTGGACGCCGGTCACGGAGCTCTTGTATTGCTCAACGCCGGAAGCGTCCCGCTCACTGAGCTCGGCGCGCTCCAGACGGTCGATCAGATCGTTGAGCGAGGAGATGAGGCGGTTATACTCGGAGTGGATGTAAGAGATATCGCTCCAGGAGGAATTGAGGCTGCTTTTGAGGTAATAGGAGTTGCTTTCAACCTCGGCGCCGTCTACGTCATAATTCCGGGCAATGGTCACCAGCCCGTCAGCGTAACCGCAGAGATTGCTCAGATGCGTGGCGATAGGCGTCTGGGTATAGCCCCTCGTGGTAACGCCTTCATAGAACAGATCCCTTACCGCGTCGCATTTGCGGCCGAACTTGATATTGGTGTTGATCACCATGGAGACGATGACCACCACGATGGCGAGCAACACGGCGAAAACAGGACTTTTTAAAAGCTTCATGGCTTACTCCTTTCGGGGAATAAACGCGAATAGGGAACAGAAGGGATCAGCCCTTCATCTCCAGCAGCTTCTGCTTGAGAGCGCCCTCGATCTTCTCGAGCTCGACCTCCGCCTCCGCGCGCCGGGCACGGCCGTCGTTCTGGATCTTGCTGACTTCCTCCAGCGTGGAGATCAGCTCGGCGTTGGTCTTGCGGAGCGTCTCGAGATCCACGATACCGCGCTCGGATTCCTTCGCGATCGCAACGCTGCCCTGATGCAGGGTCTCGGCGTTCTTCTGGAGCAGGGCGTTGGTCACGTCGCTCACCTCGCGCTGGGCTTTCATGGCCTGCTCGGAGTGGTAGAGGGACATGGCCATGACCATCTGGTTCTTCCACAGGG
>JAEEGL015648378.1_pt1 | contig 16613 bp, 17 predicted proteins | sample 9134231 | NCBI WGS metagenome assembly JAEEGL01 (sample SAMN16246548, study PRJNA631951) | gut metagenome | biome: gut microbiome; feature: rumen; material: fiber-attached | host: Bos | place: Iran: Karaj | collected 2018-10 | reverse complement strand
TTCGAGCGCGATAAGCTGCAATTCCGACTCCGCGCCCGTGTCCGAGCACAAAAGAAAGACCTTCCCGGATATCTCGAGCTTTATCACCGCCGAGATATCGTTCATCTCATCGCTCTTTTCGCCTTCGATCGGCCACAAAAGGGTGAAGACCGCGTCCTGCACCGTAAAGCTCATCCCTCTGCAGGCGTCGAGCACGCGCTTGCAGCGCGACTCCGCGGCGTCCAGCGTCCTTTCGAAAAGGCGGGTGGTGGTAACGGTCTCGAAGGGTATCATGAAGGTCTCGGCGCCGAAGGCCTCGAGCACCTTCGCCATGCCTCCGATGTGGTCGGCATGGGCGTGGGTCGCTATGCAGTATTCGAGCTTTTTGACGCCCAGCGCGCGAAGCTTTGAAACCAGCGCCCCGGCGTTGTCCTCCGGACCCGCGTCTATCAGCACGAAACTGTCGCCCGAGCGTATCAGCGTGCAGTCGCCCTGGCCGACGTTTATGAAGTAGACCGCGCTTGTTCCTTCCTCGTAGGGCTTAGGCCTGTCTCTCAAAAGGAAAAAGGCCGCGGCCGCCGCCGTTATAAGAACGAAGAGTATGGCAAGTACGCTTTTACGCTTCATACTCTTTTACTGCCAGTATGTCCGAGCGTATCTGACTTACGAGCTCGTCCGGGGACGAAAACGCCCTTTCCGGCCTGAGATAGGCCAGAAGCTCTATGCTGCACATGTGCCCGTAAACGTCTTCGTCGCGGTCTATGATATAGCTTTCCACGGTCAGCGCGTTCTCGCCGAAGGTGGGCCTCACGCCGATGTTCGTGGCGCAGGGCATGCTTTGCCCGTCGATCACCGCCCTTGCGGCATAAACGCCGCGGCAGGGGATCAAGAGCCCGTCGTGTGGAATGAGATTGATGGTCGGAACGCCCATGCGGTGACCGGTGCCGGTGCCGTGGACTATCTTTCCCGAGATCGAATACGTCCTTCCCAAAAGGGCGTTTGCCCTTTTTATATCGCCCATGACCAGCGCGCGCTTGATCCTTTCGCGCGACACCGGCCGAAACTCGTGGATGACGCTCTTCGAGCGGACGAGATCGAGCTTGGGCATGAAGGAGGGCTCGGCTATGATCATCGCGTCTTCGGCCTGCGCCGAAAGTCCGCGCTTTATTATCTTTTCGACGCCCTGCTCTTTGAGACGTTCGTCCGTCTGCGCCGCCGTCTCTATCCTCGGCGCGTGTACGGGGGAGGAGTACGCCCACAGAGGCAGGCCGTATCGTTGAGATGCCTGCCTCGCCTCGTCCAGAAGCTGCATATGTCCTCGGTGCATGCCGTCAAAGCAGGCCGCGGCTATTATCTTATCCATGGTCGCCTCCGAAATTCCTGTGGCAGAAAAGCGCCCTTCCGCCCTTGTCCAGCTCGCCCGCGCGGCCTATCATCAAAAACCGCCCGTCCTCGGAATACACCCGGGCGAAGCCCTCGTCCGGAAGGGGAGAAAGGAGCATGCTTTTGAATACCACGGCGCCGTTCGCGCAGCGGCGCTCGCCCTCGCCGTCGACAACGACGCGGGGAAGAGAGCCCAGCGCCCGGTCAGGCGGTATGACCGGAAGCTCGCCCCTTTGGTGAAGGGCCTGCGCCTGTTCGATCGTCACGGCGTTTTCTATCTTCATATCGCCCACCGCCGTGCGCCTGAGCGCGGCCATGGTCCCGCCGCAGCCGAGCTTTTGTCCTATATCGTTGCAAAGGGTGCGTATGTAAGTACCCTTGGAGCATTCTATCTTCAGCCTCCACAGGTCATTATCCGCCTTTTCGGCGCCTATGGAGAATATCTCTATGGAGCGCGGTCTGCGCTCCACCGTCTTTCCGGCGCGCGCCAGCCTGTAAAGCGTCTGCCCGCCGGTTTTGAGAGCCGAATACATGGGCGGCACCTGAAGCTGGGGCCCCACGAAGGAGTCGATCGCCTCGATCACCTTTTCGTCGCCCGGTATTCCGTCCGAGCGGCAGAGCACCGTCCCGGTCACGTCCTGGGTGTCGGTCTGCACTCCGAGCAGAAGCTCGGCCTCGTACGTCTTTCTTTCGGCCTCGAGGAATTGAGCGAGCACGGTCGATTCACCCAAAAGCACGGTCATAAGGCCGGTCGCCATCGGATCGAGCGTGCCGGCGTGTCCTATCCTTTTGATCCGCAGGCAGCCCTTGAGCTTGGCGCAAAGGTCGTGCGAAGTGAAGCCCGCGGGCTTGTCGCAGAGAAGCACGCCGTTATACAAGCCTTTCGACCTCCGACAGCAGTTTTGAAAGCTCGTCCTCCGAGCGCAGGGTACAGCCTGCGGCCCGGTCGTGCCCGCCGCCTCCGAAGGCGCGGCACAGCTCGCCGCTGTTGAACGGCGCGTCCGACCTCACAGAGATTCTCAGGGTGCCGTCCTCGTTTTCGGTGGCGAGGACACCGCATCTGACCCCTTCTATCTGCATGAGCAGGGAGGAGAGGTTGTCGGTCTCGTCGTTATTGGATCTTTTTTTCATTTCAAGGCTCACTCTGGAAAAAGCGGCCCTTCCGTCGGCGAACAGCCTGGCTTCGCCCAGAACCTCGGCCTCGTTTTTTATGCGGCCGGGCGATTTGAGGATGAAGATGTTTTTGTTGATGGCGGCGCAGTCGCAGCCGCCCGCTATGCATTCGGCCGCGGCCCTGTGCTCGCGCTCGCCGCAGTTGGAGAATTTGAACCCGCCCGTGTCGGTGGACACGGCGAGATAAAGACAGTCGTAATATTCCTTCGGCTTTTCGCCGGGCATGCCGCGGCACAGATCGAGGATGATGTCGCCGCAGGCGCCGGCGGTCTGATCGCGCAGACCGTCCCAGCTCTCGCCGGCGTTTTCCACGTGGTGATCGATGAAAAGATCGACCTTTCCCTTCCACCCCTCGGGCAGCTGGGAGCTTGTGCTGAAGTCCACCGCGACGACGAACCTGCCCCTGCCCTCGTTCGGCGCCATGGCGAAAAACGGGGCCAGCTTGGGCGAGATCTCGGCGTTAGCAAAAAGCCGCGCCCGTTTTCCGGCGGCCTTCAGGGCCAAACAGAGCGCGGCCGCCGACCCCACCGTGTCCCCGTCGGGATGGCGGTGGGTCAGCACCGTAAAATCATTGTGTTTTAATAAGAGGTCTCTGGTTTCATTCAGCGTCATTTTCATCATCCCTGCTGATGTTGAGACTGTTTATGAGCTGCGAGATGTGGGCGCCCTGGGCGATGGAGTCGTCGAGCACGAAGACCAGCTCGGGAGTGACCCTGAAGCGCTGCCTCGCGCCCAGCTCTCTTCTCAGAAAGCCGGAGGCCGAACGCAGCCCCTCCTTGATCTGCTTGGGATCATGCTCGCCGAAAACGCTGATATACACCTTGCAGTAGCTGAGATCGCGCGTGACGTCGCACTTGACCACGCTCAGCATGTTGTTCTGAAGTCGGGGGTCCTTGACCTCGGGCAGGAGCTCCGCCAGGGTATGGGCCGCGGCCTCGTTTATGCGCTGCATTCTTTTGGCGTTGGGCATAACGATCCCCCTTTATCTCTGGATCTGTTCCATTACGAAGGCTTCTATGACGTCGCCTTCCTTGATGTCGTTGAATTTTTCAAGGCTTATGCCGCACTCGTAGCCCGCGGCGACCTCCTTCGCGTCGTCCTTGAAGCGTTTGAGCGAAGCCAGAGCGCCCTCGAATACGACGATGTTGTCGCGCACGAGGCGCACGCTCTCCGAGCGCTGCATCTTGCCGTCCTTGACGTAGCAGCCGGCGATGGTGCCGACGCCCGAGGCCTTGAACAGCTGGCGCACCTCGGCGTGGCCGATGACGACCTCGCGGAACTTGGGCGCGAGCATGCCCTTCATGGCGGCTTCGATCTCGTTGATGCAGTCGTAGATTATGCGGTAAAGCCGGATCTCGACGCCCTGCTCGGCGGCGTTGGCCGCGGCCTGCGCGTCGGGGCGCACGTTGAAGCCGACTATGATGGCGTCGGAGACTCCGGCCAGCATGACGTCGGACTCGTTGACTCCGCCGATGCCCGAATGGATGACCTGCACCTTGACCTCTTCGTTGGACAGCTTTTCGAGCGAGGCCTTGACCGCCTCGGCGCTGCCCTGGACGTCGGCCTTGACGATTATGTTGAGCTTCTTGAGCCCGTCTCCCTCCATGCGGGAGAACAGGTTTTCGAGGGTGACCTTTTCGGAGGACGCGGCCTGGGCCTTTTTGAGCTCGTTGCGGCGCTGATCGGCAAGGTCTCTCGCCATGCGCTCGTCCTCGACGGCGTAGAACGAATCGCCCGCGCCGGGGACCTCGGCAAGGCCTACTATCTCGACGGGCACGGAAGGGCCGGCCTCGGTGATATGACGGCCCTGATCGTCGTTCATGGCGCGCACGCGTCCCACGGACGTTCCCGCGATGACTATGTCGCCCAGATGCAGCATGCCGTTCTGGATGAGTATGGTGGCCACGGGGCCGCGGCCCTTGTCGAGCTTGGCCTCGACCACCGCGCCCTTGGCCTTGCGGTTGGGATTGGCGCGCAGTTCGAGCATATCCGCGGTCAAAAGCACCATTTCGAGAAGGTTGTCTATGCCCTCCTTCTTGAGGGCGGACACCTGACACATAATGGTGTCGCCGCCCCACTCCTCGGAGACCAGATCGTATTTCGTAAGCTCCTCCATGACCCTCTGGGGGTTGGCGCCCGGCTTATCCATCTTGTTGATGGCGACCACTATGGGCGTCCCCGCGGCCTTGGCGTGATGTATGGCTTCTATGGTCTGGGGCATGACGCCGTCGTCGGCGGCGACCACCAGTATGGCGACGTCGGTTATCTGAGCGCCGCGGGCGCGCATCGAGGTGAAGGCCTCGTGACCCGGAGTGTCGAGGAAGGTGATGTCCCTTCCCTTGAGACTGACCCTGTAAGCGCCTATGTGCTGGGTTATGCCGCCGGCCTCGCCCGAGGCCACGTGGGTCTCGCGGATGGCGTCGAGCAGGGAGGTCTTGCCGTGGTCGACGTGGCCCATGACCACGACCACCGGGGCCCTGGGCTCGAGGGCGTCTTCGGCGTCTTCGGATTCGTCTATGAGTCTTTCTTCTATGGTGCGGATGACCTCGTGCTCGACGATGGCGTCGAACTCCATGGCGACCAGGGAGGCCGTGTCGAAGTCCACGCTCTGCGAGACGTTGGCCATGACGCCCAGCTTCATCAGCTTTTTGATGACGTCGGCCGAGGTCTTCTTCAGCCTTACGGCAAGCTCGCCCACATTGATCTCGTCGGGTATCTGCACTCTGAGCGGTATCTTTTTGAGCATGGCCTGCTGCTGCAGCTTGCGCAGCTTTTCCTGCTCCTCCTGCTTGCGCTTGTTGGACTGGAAGGCAACCTTGCGGTTTTGCTGCTGGCGGCGCGAGGTCAGCTTCTGCTTCTGCTGCTGATTGGCGGCCATGCGGTCGACCTTGTCGGGCACTAGAGTATCCATGCGCTCGTCGAAGCGGTCGATGTTGACCGAGGAGCCGCGGGTGTCCACGTGATGGATCTGGGGCGTCTTCTTAAGGGTTTGAGGTTCGGAGGTCTTGGGCTCGGACGCCTGGCCCTGCTTCTTTTCGGGTCTGGCTTCGGGCTTCTTGCCGTCCTTTTTGGGCTCGGCCTTCTTCTCTTCCTTCTTCTGCTGCTGCTCGAGGATGCGGCGCTCGGACGCCTCCTTGCGCTCCTGGGCGGCTTTGGCCGCGGGAGCGAAGACCTCGGCCAGCGACGAGATCTGGTTCTTCTGGGTCAGATAGTCGAAAAGAAGATCGAGATCGGCCCCGGTAACGGCCTGCGAGGTGCTCTTGGCGGCGCCGCCCACGGCCTTGTAGGCCTCCAAAAGGTCCTTGCCCTTCATGTCAAAGTCCTTGGCAAGATCTCCTATTTTTATTTTCGCTGTTGTCATACGTTCTCCCCCTTATCGTTGCATGGAACTGATGCCCATCTTCCTGGCCAGGGTATCGGCCATTCCTTTGTCTGTTACCGCTGCCGCGCCGCACAGGCGTATTCCCAGCGCGGCGCCCATCTCCTCCATGGTCCAGCCGGTGTCCAGCGCGTCGAGACCGCCCAGCGACGCGGGCGATATGTCCTTTGCCTTGAGCACCAGCGCGGCCTTGCCTGCTTTTACGGCTTTTTTGACGTCCTCGACGCCGACCGCGAGCTTTCCGGCCCGCTTGGCGAGACCTAAAAACCTTTTGGCGTCATCCATCGGCGCTCTCCGTCTGCGCCTGAAGAAGGCTTATGACCTCGTCGGGTATCTCGCACTCGAGAGCGCGGGACAGCACCTTGGCCTTTATCGCTTTTTTGAAGCATTCGGGGTCTTTGCAGATGTAGACCCCGCGGCCGGAGACCTTTCCGACCGGATCGTACACCACCGACCCGTCCGCCTTGCGCACCACTCTCAAAAGATCCTTCTTGAGCTTTTTCGCGCGGCACGCGGCGCATTGTCTTTCAGGCTGCTTTTTTGCCATCAAAACCTCTCCTTATTCGGGCTTTATGTCTATTTTGAATCCGGTGAGCCGGGCGGCGAGACGGGCGTTCTGGCCCTCCTTGCCGATGGCCAGCGAAAGCTGGTCGGCGGGGACGATCACCGTGCAGCTCTTGCCGTCGGGCATCACCTGCACCGACACGACGTCGGCGGGGGACAGGGCCTCGGCCACAAACTGGACTATATCCTGATCGTATTTGATGATGTCGATCTTCTCGCCTTTGAGCTCGTTCACGACGGCGGAGACGCGGCTGCCCTTGGGACCGACGCAAGCGCCGATGGGATCGACGTTGGGATCGTTGGAATAAACGGCTATCTTGGAGCGGCTGCCCGCCTCGCGGGCCACGCTGTGGATGAGCACGGTGCCGTCGGCGATCTCGGGCACCTCGACCTCGAACAGACGCTTGATCAGATCGGGATGGGTGCGGGACAGGATTATCTGCGGATCGCGCGTGCCCTGACGCACCTCCACGACGAACACCTTGATATGATCGCCGGGCTTGAGGTTGTCGTTTTTGAGCTGCTCCTGCACCGAGAGCAGGGCCTCGGCGCGGCCCGATCTGCCGCTGGGGATCTCGACGTAGGCGCTGCCGTAGCGGTCGTCGATGCGGGTGACGACGCCGGTCATCATCTCGTGGGACTTCTGGGAATACTCCTCCATCAGCATGCCTCTTTCGGCCTCTCTGATGCCCTGGATTATGACCTGCTTTGCGGTCTGGGTGGCGATGCGGCCGAAGTCGGCCGTCCTGACCGGCACTCTTACCTGATCGCCCTCGGAGAAGTCGGGGCCGAAGGCCTTTGCCTGCTCGCAGGAGAGCTCGAGAGCGGGGTTCTGGACGGTCTCGGTGACCGTTTTGAGGGCGTACATGTCGATCTCGCCCGTGTTCTCATCTATCGAAACGTTGATATTGTCTATATTCTGGTTTTGGGCGTCCTTTTTGAAAAGCGCCTTGTAGGCAGCGGCCAGAGCCTGGCATATCCTGTCCAGCATGTAGGCCTTGGGTATGCCTTTTTCCTTTTCCAGCGCCTCCAGCGCCAGAATTATCTCACTGTTGTTCATTTTGACCTTTCCTTTCAAAATTCAAAGTACAGCTTGAGGCTGCTGACGTCCGTTTTGTCCACTGCCTTGTCGCCGATATAAAATTTACCGTCTTTCTCGCCGCCGAACTCGCCGACGATGATCTGCCCGTCTCCTTTGTCGTGGAACAGCGACGCGCACACCTTTTTGCCCTCGGCCCATTTGTAGTGCTCGGGCTTTGTCAGCCTGCGCTCCAGCCCCGGGGAGGACACGCAAAAGGTGTAGGCGGGGAAGGAGTCGTATTCGGGAGCGTCCAGAATGGGATCGAGCGCGCGCGACACCTTTTCGCAGGTGTCTATGTCCACGCCGTTCTCGCTGTCGATGAAAACGGTCAGAAAGTTCTGCGGCCCCTCTTTCTCAAAGGTGATATCCCAAAGCTCGGCTCCGGCCTCCAGGCATATGGGCGTCGCCTGCTTTTCGAGCAGCGCGAGCATATCTTTTATCTTCATTATTCCTCCGTATCAATCAAGAAAGAGTGGGACGACCCACTCTTTCAGCTTACTTACTACACTAACATAGGGATTATATCAAAAGAGGCCTTGCAATGCAAGGCTTTTTTGCGCCGTCAAGCCCCTGAAATGCGCGTTTTCGCCCGTTTCGGGCGACAATATAAATAATATCTATGCCCCGACCGCGCTCCTTTTTATGTCTCGAACCGACGAGAGAGCATAAGGCTTTTCACGCGTCGAGCTGCCGCGAGAGGAAAATGGCGGGAGCCGCACTTTGGCCATGTCGTGTTCGATGCTGCGAGTGAGAAGCGCCGATTTGGCAAATGCAATGCGTTCCACACATACAAATCAAGAGTTTATAACTCTTGATATCAACAAGATTCTTGTATGATTCATCGCATATCATATGCGTTTTTGTGTCTTTTGCATTCATCCACGTATATAAATGCAAATAATATACATTAATCGGCCTTTAAAGCCCCGTATTATGAAAATTAACAGTCTTTACAGTACAAATATAGTATGGTACACTTAACATGAAATCGGGATCCCGAGATGATTTTTTCGGCAGAATGGCCATTTGCCGAAGAAGAGAAGCATATGCTTTCAGCAACATATATTCTCAAGTCACGCAACAAGTATCGGTATGCAATTTTATAGGAAAGGAAGAGTATTATGAGTACTATCAAAAAGTTGTTTCCATGATGTTGGCAATCGCTATGCTGATGGCGATCATGACCACGGTATTCGCCGCGAGCGAACAGCCTTCCGATGAAGAATTTTGGCTGGATGACGAACAGTACGGCACTTATTACGCTTATATCACCGATGAAGAAGCCATCATTGCATTGTATGACAAGGATGAGCATACAATGGAGATATACTATCGGGATAAGGTAGAAGACGAGTATACTATTTACGTTTGGGACATCTCATATGATCCTCTTTTCCTTACGCCGACCATGAAGTCCTTCTGGACTGACGCCATTGATTCCGTAAGGGATACAAGAGGCGCGGACAGGACGATCGAGCTTATCCCGCCGACGGACGAAAAAGAAACTCCTGCCCGTTCTTCTGCCAACGCCGACATGTACAACGATCTTGTGTCCATACTCGGCACGGCGCCGTATAACAATATGCTCAAATACACCTCTCTTGTCACCATGGAGACCATTCAGATATATGAAGATCTGGAATTCGTTTACACTTCAGCCGGATCTTCAGCCGGTTGGTTGGGAGGGACTGTGCTTTCGGTAGTCATCTCTATTATAGGAAATTTTACGCCTACTCCCACTTGGCTTAATTTCTTCGGGACCCTCTTCAACGTAGCGGCCCTTGCAAATTCCGCAGTGTCGGCCGGCAACGTCAAAAAGTATACGCCCAAAGCGATCTACACCAGACATTCATCTGTTAACGGAAGCGCTTATTGGTACACTCAGACGACTAAGAGACTCACATATAAAGCATATGAGGACAATACGGCCAACGGTCTGGGCAGAACGATGGTGTCTCCGGAGTCGCCGAGCACATACTATTCCGGCACTTCGGCATTCTTCAACAGTTATTCCGCTCAGGAAGCAGAGGCGTACCGCATATTCCAGGATATCGGCCAGATGCCTTAACGTAATACGGTCACATTGTATTATGTATCAAAAAGAGGAGATGAAGTCATGAGCAAAACCAAAAGGACCGTGCTTATCGTTCTCGCCGCCGTTATTGTGTTGGCGGCTGTCGCGGTGATATTCGTCCTGCGCGAAAAGAGATGGGAGCGGGAGCTCGACTGGAACGAGAATTCGGGCGGCGTCTACTGGACTGCGACCGATGACGGCGGATACTATAGTCTTTTGACAAAGACAGAGACAGATAATGCGATCTATAACAAAAAGGATTCCACGGTGGACGTATATATCCGCTATATGGCTTTCCCCGGATTCTTGAGATATAAAATATACGTCTGGACTGTGCCGGTCGATTCTGCAAAGGCCGATCCGAACAGCGAAAAATTCTGGACCGATATCATCGATTCCGTCCGCGGCCGCAGAGGCGACGCCGACCGGGTGATGAAACTGACGCCGCCGGGAGAACCCGCGCCAAAGGAATAAAACGGAATAACGCTTTAAGCCCCATCCGAATTTGCGGATGGGGTATTTTCACGCCTCGAGCTGTCTGCTCAGAAACATCGCGGCCGTCCTGCACAGCAGTCTGTCCCCGTCGGAGGGCGGAACGCCGTTTTCCATCAGCACCACCGCGCCGTAAAGGTCGCCCTGGGCGATGATGGGCGAGCCCACCGCGGCGCGCATGCCGCCCTCATCGGTGACGCCCGCGCCCGAGAACTCCCGCCTTGTCTCCATCTCTCTTGCGGCGTCGCGCGAGATGCGCCTGCCCTCGAGTTCCTTTTTGCCCGGGCCTGAGGCGCAGATGATCTCCTCGCGGTCCATCACGGCGGCGCACCGGCCCGACGTGCGGCTGACCGCGTCGCATATCTGGGCCGACATCGGCCAGAGCTGACCCGCGGGCGAGTATTTTTTGAACACCACCGTGCCCTCGGCCTCGGTGAATATCTCCAGCGGGTCGCCCTCGCGTATGCGCATGGTCCGGCGTATCTCCTTGGGTATGACCACCCGCCCCAGCTCGTCTATCCTGCGCACGATCCCGGTTGCTTTCATATCCAAAACTCCTTCGAAAAAACTGATCTTCGTGATTAGTTTTCGAAAGACCGCCCCGATTTATTCGCCCGCCGTCTCACAAAGTTTTCGCGCGTGTTGAAAAAACAGCGCTTCGTGGTATAATCGATCTGTAAGCTCACTTTATGCGGAGGTAACGATATGAAGATCAACGAGCCGCCCAGGATATCGCTGGGCATATTCCCGACTCCCATCCAAAAGCTTGAAAACATAAGCCGCGTCCTCAGGACCAACGTGTTCGTCAAAAGGGACGATATGACCGGCGTCGCGCTGGGCGGCAATAAAATAAGAAAGCTCGAGTACCTGCTGGCCGAAGCGAAAGAGCAGGGCGCGCAGGTGGTGTTCACCACGGGCGGCGCCCAGTCCAACCACGCCATGCTGACCGCGGCCGCCTGCGCAAAGCTGGGCATGAAGGCCATACTCATTCTGAAAAAGCGCGGCGTCACCGCCGAGCGCGGCAACCGCCTTCTGGAAAAGCTGATGGGCACCGACGTTCGGTTCGTCGATACCGACGACTACGCCGACATCTACGAAGAGATGGACCGCGTGGGCAAGGAGCTCGGCGTTCCATATTACAAGATCCCCTGCGGCGGCTCCAACCCGCTGGGCACGGTCGGCTACGTCAGCTGCGCCCGCGAGATAAGCGAGCAGGGGATAAGGTTCGATCATCTGGTCTGCGCCGAGGGCAGCGGCGGCACCATGGCGGGCCTTGCGCTGGGCGCGAAGCTGTTTTTGCCCGAAACGAAGGTGCACGGCATGATGGTGGACACCGATCCCTTCGACGAGATCACCCCCGCGCTGATGAAGCAGACCGCAAAGCTTCTGGGCGTCGACGTCGAGATCGGTCCTAACGACTTCGACCTTCTCGACATGTGCGGCCCGGGCTACGCCATCCCCTCGGAGGAGGGCAACGCCGCGATAGCTCTGCTCGCCGAAAACGAAGGCCTTTTCCTCGATCCGGTCTACACCGGAAAGGCCTTCGCCGGCCTTGTGAAGATGGCCCGCGCCGGCGCCTTCGGGCCCGACGACAACGTGCTTTTCCTGCACTCGGGCGGAGCCGGCGGACTGTTCGCCGTTCTGTAAAAATAAAAAAACCAAGGCCGTGTCTTGCGACACGGCCTTTTTGTTGTGTGCTTCTATTCAAGCTCTCCGAGCAGTATATCGATGCTGTCCTTGGCGTCGCCCAGAAGCAGGCGGGCCTTGGGTGACGAGTAGATCGGGTTTTCCACTCCGGCATAGCCGGGCTTGAGGTCGAAGTTGCAGACGATGATCTGCTTTGCCTCCTCCGCCTTGAGCACGGGCATGCCGTAGATCGGCGTGCCCTCGGCGGGGTTGGCGGCGGGGTTCACGGTGTCGTTCGCGCCGATCAGTATGGCGACGTCCGCGTCCTTGAACTCCTCGTTGATGTCGTCGAGCTCGCAAAGCTGATCGTAGGGCACGTCGGCCTCGCACAGAAGCACGTTCATGTGCCCGGGCATGCGGCCCGCCACCGGATGGATGGCGTATTTGACCTCGGCGCCGTTCTTTTCCAGCTTGTCGGCGAGCTGCTTGACCTTCATCTGCGCCTGGGCCAGCGCCATGCCGTAGCCCGGCACGATGATGACCTTTTTGGCGTCCTTGAGGGGAGCGAGCTCCACGGGCGTCTGCTCGGGTTCGGGCTCGGGCTGCGCCTCGGGTTCGGGCTCGGCCTTCTTCGCGGCGGGAGCCGACGCGAGGATTATCGAGGAAAGCTTGCGATTCATCGCGCGGCACATTATCTGGGTCAGGATGAGTCCCGAAGCTCCGACGATGCCGCCCGCCGCGGTCAGCAGGGGATCGCGCACGGCGATGCCCGCGATGCCTCCGGCGACGCCGCTGAGCGAGTTGAGAAGGGAAATGGTTATCGGCATGTCGGCGCCGCCCACGCGGACGGAGAACAGCACGCCGAAGATCAGCGCGGCGACGAGCAGCAGTATCCATACGGGCGACGTTCTGATGAACACCACTCCTAAGATGCACAGCACGAGGAATATCGCGGTGAGGATCTTATGGCCGGGCAGCACCACCGGCTTCTGAGGAAGAAGACGGGCGAGCTTGCCGCCTGCGACCAGGCTTCCGGTAAGGGTGACGGCGCCCACCGCCAGGGCAAGGCCCGCGGCGTAGGCCGAAAAGCCGCTCGTGCCCTCGCTCAGACTGACGACGGCGATGAACATGCTGGCGGCGCCGCCCAGTCCGTTGAGCAGGGCCACCATCTGGGGCATCTGGATCATCTTGACCTTTGCGGCAATGATGACGCCGACGACGAGGCCTGCGGCGATGCACGCCCAGATCAGCGGATCGCCCAGCAGCTTGTAATAATAAAGGTTAAGGAAAATGGCGAGCACCGAGCACATGGCGCTCAGGCCGTTTCCGATACGGGCGGTGGTGGGCTTGCTCAAAAGGGCTATGCCCGCGAGGATGCCCGCCGTGAGTATACCGCAGCATACGAGATAGGCGGCAGAAGTCATTGCTTTTCCTCCTCCCCGCTCTTACCTTTTTTGAACATGCGCAGCATGCGGATGGTGACGCCGAAGCCGCCGGCCACGTTGATCATGGCCAGGAATATCGCGATCCCGCCCAGAACGCGGCTGCCCGTCTTAAGGGCGAAGCCCGCGGCGGTGATGGCACCCAGCACGGTGAGACCGGACAGGGCGTTCATTCCCGACATCAGCGGAGTGTGGAGCAGTACGGGCACGTTGCGGATGAGAAAATATCCCACTATCGCGGCCGCGACGAATACCGCTGCGAGTAAAGGTCCGCTCATTTCTTAGTCCCCCAGTTTTTTCATGGCCTCGATGGCGCCCTTGTGGACCAGCTTTCCGTCTATGGTGGTGAGCACGCCGCGGGTGATCTCGTCGTTCATGTCGAGGACGAACTGACCGTCGCGGGTGTAGTATTTGACCATGTGATAAATGTTGTTGGCGAACATCCAGGTGGAGCTGACGGGCAGCATGCCGGGGATGTTCTTGATGCCGTTGACGTAAACGCCGTGCTTGAGAGCGATCTCGCCGGGCACGGTGCTCTCGCAGTTGCCGCCCTGGTCGATGGAGATATCGACTATCGAGCTTCCTTCGCGCATCTCGGCGACCATGTCGTCGGTGATGAGCACGGGAGCCAGTTTGCTGGGGATAAGGGCGGAGCAGAAGATGACGTCCATGTTCCTGACCGTCTCGCGCAGCACCTCGCGCTCCTTGACCAGCCATTCGTCGGGCAGGGTGTTGGCGTATCCGCCCTCGGCGATGGCGAGCTCGGCGGGAACGCCCAGATCGACGATCTTCGCGCCCAGGCTTGCCGCGTTCTCGCAGGCAGCGGGACGGATGTCGGCGGCGTATACCACGGCGCCCATGCGCTTGGCGGTGGCGATGGCCTGAAGACCGGCGACGCCCGCGCCGATGACCAGCACGTTGCAGGGCTTGATCACGCCCACGGCGCAGAAGATCTGCGGCATGAACTTTTTGAGCTGGGACATGGCTATCAGCATGCCCTTATAGCCCGCGCAGGTGCTCATTGAGGTCAGAGCGTCCATCTTCTGGGCCTTGGATATACGGGGCACGCCGTCGAGGGTCAGGCCGATGATGCCGTTTTCGGCCATCCTGCGCACCATGGCGTGGTTGACGGGGGACGCGGGGTGGATGAAGGTTATGATGTACTGTCCGCGGTGCATCATGTCGACCTCGTCCTTGCCCTTTTCATGGTTGAACATGGGCTCCTTGACCTTGAGTATGAGGTCGGCCCTGTCGTAAAGCTCCTGGACGTCGTCTATCATCTCGGCGCCCGCGGCCGCGTACTGCTCGTCGCTGATCAGAGCGCCGCGTCCGGCTCCCTTTTCAACGAGGACGGTATAGCCGTCGGCTTTGAGCTTCTGAACGGTTTCGGGGATGGCCGCCACGCGGTCCTCATCGTGCATTATTTCCTTGGGTATTCCTATGATCATATCGGGTTGCTCCTCTCCATTATATTACGTTTATTTATACGGAGGTCATTCCTCCGCGGATCGCGGTATCACGGAGATCTCGTCCTTGACGGTAGACAGCACCACCAGCGTTTCGGTGGTCGATATGCCCCTTATCTGCTTGAGCGAGCGGATGATGCGCTCCAGCTCGCCGCTGCCCGACACCTGCACCTTCAAAAGGTAATCCTTGTCGCCCGTCACGTAATGGCATTCCAGGATGGACGGAGTGGCGTTTATAAGCTTTATGAACTCCGCCGTGCTTTCCGGCCGTTCGAGACTGACCGAGATGAAGGCCACGAGCCCCATGCCCAGCTTGGCCCCGTCCACCATCATGGCGTAGCGCAGTATGACGCCCGACGCCTCGAGCTTGCGTATGCGCTCAGTGACCGCCGGCACCGAAAGATTAACCCTTTCGGCTATCGCCGATACCTTCATGCGCGCGTTCTGATTGAGACACCTCAAAATGTCTTCGTCGATCCTGTCCATAAGCTCTCCTTTATTATTATAATAAACCATTAAAATTTTTCTATAATTTATTATAAACTTGAAACAAATTAAAGTAAATACAATAATAAGCTTAAATAATTAAATCATCCGCCCCCAAAACCCGCTCTCGCTGAAAAAATGCAGGGATCCTCCCGCGCGCAGACAAAAAAACTCCCCGTCCGCACGCGGACGGGGAGTACCTTTTCGATCGACATTAAGCCCCGAACGACAGATGCATAGTCGCTTTTACGACTATGGTCAAGATAAGGACGGTGTATTAACATTAAAAAATAAAGCCGAACGGGAGATGAGGGGCGCGTATGATAGAATAATGCTCCGTTTTGGGATACGCTCCGCTCCTTCACGGAGACCACGTATACGCTGATAAAAAACCACCGCCTGTCCAGCTCCACGATCGACAAGCTGAGGAAAAACAAGCCGGTCAACACGACCACGATCAACTACCTCTGCCGGATACTAAGCTGCCCCGTGGAAGAGATCATGCGTTACGTTCCGTCCGAGGCAGATCAAACGTTGTAAACAAAAAAAGCACGGCGTGAAGGGAGGCACTTCGTAAGGAAGTTGCCTCCCTTCGGCTTTTGTAATCAGCCAGAATGATCAAATTGCACCGTTGTAATCATTTGGCGTGTAAGCACGCCAAATATGCGGTTTTCACCGCATACTTCCGCGCAGCGGAATTGATTACTTAGGTATAATACCTGCGTCTCAGTAAAAAGGTCGTTGCGTGAATACGTGGTTTTTAGGTCTATTTGAGGCTGTTGCCTTTATTGACTCTTTTTGCTCACAAAAAGCAAAACCCTTACTGACAGTAGGAAAAATAAAATCCAATTGTTATGACTGGTCTGTTTACTTTCTAGCTTCGATGCATTATAATCATTTGCAGAAACACATAGGAGGCGGACACATGAAGATGATGCTGGCGGAGAACATCCGCGCTTTCCGCAAGGGACGGTCGCTGACCCAGGAGCAGCTTTCCGAGGCCTTAGGGGTGACGGCAGGCGCGGTATATAAGTGGGAGGCAAAGCTGTCGATCCCGGAGCTGGAGCTGATCATTCAGATGGCTGACTTTTTCGATACCTCTGTGGACGTACTGCTGGGCTATGAAGTAAAGGATAACCGCCTGGAAGCGACGGTAAAGCGTTTACAGGAATACCGACGCAACAAGGATTGGGAGGGGCTTGCAGAGGCGGAAAAGGCACTTAAGAAGTATCCACACTCCTTTCAGATTGTCAACGAGAGCGCCGCGCTGTATCGCGCGTTCGGTTTTGAAAGCGGGGACAAGGACCTGTTCCACCGCGCACTGGAGCTTCTGGAGCAGTCCCGTCTGCTGCTGAGGCAAAACGAAGATCCCCAGATCAGTGAGCAGACGATCTACGGGAGAATCGCCCAAACGTATCTGGGGCTGGGCGAAACGGACAAGGCCATAGAGCTTTGGAAGACCCATAAC
>JAEEGL013242678.1_pt1 | contig 16613 bp, 12 predicted proteins | sample 9134231 | NCBI WGS metagenome assembly JAEEGL01 (sample SAMN16246548, study PRJNA631951) | gut metagenome | biome: gut microbiome; feature: rumen; material: fiber-attached | host: Bos | place: Iran: Karaj | collected 2018-10 | reverse complement strand
CAATTAAGTATCAGCGACTTGACCGTTCTTCGCCACCCGTGTACCGGGGGTGCTACGGCCGCCCTGCCAGCCCCCACGACCGTCCTGCACGACCGCCCCCCACCGTCATGCCCGACCATCCCCACCGTCATGCCCGACCTGATCGGGCATCTCACAATCAAGTAAAAAAGGACACAAAAAAGGCATCTCACTTGGGCTGAGATGCCTTTGGCGTATTTGATTTCCACATGAAAGGAAACGGCATGGCAAAGTTACGAAATCAGATGATTCCCACAAGAAGAAAACAAGAAAAAAGGAACAGAAGTCGCTGTAACTCCCCACCGGGGGCCGGTGCACTCCTGCGTCATGACGTATTTCAGCCGGTACGCGTAGGCGGGAAGGCGCTTGACGCCGAACTCGCTCAGTTAGTCCCGCAAGCGGGCCTAACTAGCGCTCAAACAAACGGCGTCATCCCTGCGGGACTGCACCTTCCCGCCTGCTCCCCTGTCGCTGAAATCCGAATGCCGCAGGAGCACACCGGCCCCCGACGAAGATTTACAGCAAAAAATGGCATATTTCCTCTCGTGGGCGCATTTCGATAACGACGATAATGTTGGATACGCTCTATTTGTTTACCCTGCAGAGCCACGCTTGCTCGCCTCGAATCGGTGAACATTAAACCACTCGCCGGATCCCTTCTACCGTCATAATCCAATCCCGAACCATATCTGCAATGCGGTGTTGCCACTTTTGGACCTCGGACGAGTCTTCCGGGACCGAAAGAAACATCAGGTCACAAGCTGTTTTTTTACGTATGCCCACGGTATCATCAGTGAAAGAGCCATGACGAATAAAGCCGCTCGTATTATCTGCTGAAGGATAGACAAGAGAGACTCCCTTCGCATCAAAACACTTGTAGTAGACATACATCTGATGCAAATCGGCATCAGCGGGATAAGTTCTATCCAGTTTCTTCCACTTCGTATCAAGAATGTATTTATCTTGGTCGTCACTGACGACAATATCTGGTTTAATGGCCCGGAGAGGACTCTCCCAGAAATCTTTCCTTTCTTGAGCCCTAATGGTATAATCCTTTAGATACTTCCGCAGCGTAACATACACAAATTCCTCCCAAAGACGATTCATATCAAACAGCATCGCCAATGTTTCATATTTCCCCGATGACAGATCTGGCATATTGTTGAAAAGGATCAGCTGAGACAGCGTCATCGCCTCACGGTAATCCTGTGACTTTCGGTCGTAGATCAGGCGAGTAAACAAGTTTTCTGTAACAATAACAGGTTCCAACTCTGGAAAAATAGACAGGTATTTCACCGCTCGCTGACGCAGGTAAGTGTTCGTCGACGACTCAGAAATGCACAACAATGTCTGACGGAGGATTCGGTTCATCACATGTCCTCGGTCATAAACGGTATGCCGGACGTAGAAGAGTTCTTTATGAACGGAGTTCTTTGAAAAATGCTTGGAAAGGAGTAACCTTCCCTTCAGTGCCTGCAGGTTGTCATCCTGACTGCGATAAGCTTTGATCAACCCCGAATGGATTAACCGCTCCGTCTCATCCAAAAAATGGAGGATGAATAGATCTAGTATGGACGATTTTCTAAGAGTCTGAGAGGACTGGTTGATTGACCGGATGTTGAGATTGTGCACCTCGCAGAGCATAAACAAAAGGAGCGCCTTCCAGTACTGCTCGTCACCACGATCGGTCTTCGGAAGAATCTCGATCGTCAAGTCCTCCGTTTGGATAACGCCAACATATTGTTTGAACCGAATGCCGTCCCGATGCCGATTCTTTGCTAGAGAGTAGAACGGAAATGCGTCCTCGTCTTTTTTGCCAAGCCTTTCCGCCAACGCATCGAAATGTTTCTGCTTGAAGACGACATCGTTGCTAGGGTTCAGAACATCCTTTCGGGAATCCTCAACGAAAACCGACTCATGTTCGAATATGGAGATAGTGGGCATCCGAACCGACGGAGATTATTGCATAAGTGTATCAATGGCCGTCAAAAAGGCGGTATGAGTCTTATCGTTCACACAATTAGTCCACTTCACGTCATCCCATATCTGAAGGAGCTCCTCCGGGAAATCTACATCTCCCTTATAATTGGGAAACAATGTACTTTTGATATTTTTCTGCGTCACAAAAAAGCCGTCTCCGATAATCATCTTAATTCTTTCCACATCACCGAAGAAGTACTCCTGTAACAGTGGAATGATTTTGTACCGAAATACACCCATCAACTTCTCAACACTGTCCACTCCCATAAAATAGCTATGGCCAATCTGATGCTCGGTATCCTTCAGAACTTCCAAGCGGCTGTTAATCTTTTTCAGAATCTCTCTTGGCGAGATCTTTGACCCCGATATCGTGTCAGGTATTTTTTCCGCATCCGGTCTCATTTCAACAAAAGAGAACCGACGACGCAACGCTGAATCCAATGCCTCCACACTCCGGTCAGCCGTGTTCATTGTACCTAAAATGTAAAGATTCGAGGGGACTGTGAATTTTGGGGACTTGGGATCAAAACTAGAGGAATATGGCAAGGTAACAGGTATCGTATTCTCCTCCCCCTCTCGTTTATCTTCCTCAATCAATGTAATGAGTTCGCCAAATATTTGCGCCACGTTACCTCGGTTTATCTCATCTATAATCAATACGAAATTTTCAGTTTCCCCTCTCGCATCATCACACATTTGCTTGAAGATCCCCGGCTTAACCGGATAATTCATAACTGCTAATGTCGAATCAACCTCAGGTTTTATTCCTTCGATAAAATCCTCATATGAAAGAGATTGATGGAATGTGGTAAACCGAATCTGACCTACTTTCAGATAATCGTTAAAATGATCCTTAATAGATTTCCCCTCAATGACATAACTATTATCAGGAATATCCTTGACATCATAACCATTTATGATGGACACTGCATAACGAATGCTATTATAGGTCTTTCCCGTTCCTGGAGGACCATAAAGGATTAAATTCTTGGGGTATTTTTTTTTAGGAGTAGAGATTGGAGCCCCCGAGGATGTAGAAGTAGTGGTTGACGTGACTCTACCAGCAGATGCCGCAGAAGTAATACTCGATAAAGAAGTCGTATATTCTGCTAAAATTTCGTCTAAATCCACATCAAACGCGCTGTTGACTTTTACCTTTGTAAGATCATAACCCTTATAAACATACGACTCCCCATATCGATACGGTTTACCAAGGCGTTTATCTCCATCAAAATAAGCCTTTACCGTTTTCGTCCCCGTAGGCAGGCTCCATCTAACAACTGGCTTCCTTTTTTCACTTTCACCATATGCTAGAACAAGGCGCTTTTGTTTTCTATAATATAGATATGCAGGATAGATGCCCTTGCTCGTTGTCTGCCCGGGTGCAAGAAAAGAAATGTATGGGACTTTCGCAAAGCTACCTCCCCCAAAACTGACTTTAACTTTAAAGCCCTTGTATACTTTAATATAGTCCCCAAACTTTTGGTTCATTGCCGCATCCGCTTGAGCAACAAAACGCTTTAGTTCTTTGTAAAACATTATGTTAACTTTATTATGTAAATATATAAAAAGAGGGAATCTTTCTGGTTGCACGCCTATTTGTTATTATTATCGGATTTGCACCTCTCCCAAAAGGTCGCGTTCTCTTTTCTTGCGTGCTTTTCTATCCCGTAAATACTCTTCTCGCGCAACCCTTCTTTCTTCTTGAGAACGACGATAGGCTTCCCCATTTTGAACAATTTCTGCAGCAATCCTTTTGACTACAACATCCATGGGCCCCTTCTTAAGCTGGCATTCCCAAACAATTATAACGCCCCACCCTTTGGCCGCCAGCTTTCGCCATGCTTCTTGGTCTCTCTCTTGGTTTCGCGCAACCTTGGCCTCCCAAAAAACCGTGTTGGTCTTGGGGACCGTATAATACTTGCAGTCTTTGTGGCCATGCCAAAAGCAACCGTGAACAAAGATGGCCGTCCGGTATTTCGGCAAAACAATGTCAGGCGAACCCGGAAGACGATGGTCGTTAATTGTGTACCTAAAACCAAGTCGCCATAATGCATGACGAAGCTTAACCTCCGGTTTTGTATCGAAGGAACGGATATGCGACATATTCAAATGCCGCAGAGATGGTGAAAGCACGTCTGACACTAGCCGTTTCGTAGTCTTGTTTGCAAATTTACCGAATTACTCCGAATCATTGAAAAATGATTGGGACGGATTATGAAAAAAGCCGTATCTTTGAAAAGACATATGTGAAAAGACATGAAAAAGAGCAAAAAATATCCTTATTTAAATGCCGTTGATTCACAAGCGCTACTAGAGGAGTGTGAGAAAAATGGAACTAAAGACTCTCTATCCATCCTTACTCAGTTCCTTCATAATTCGCACTATGCCACAAGAGAGACAAAGGAGACCGCGCTAGATATTGTTTCCGAATTATCCAGCAAGGTCAAGGAAAACGGAATACTTTGCGATGAGTCTCTTGATTTGTTTTTTAAGGAGTTTTTTGACGTACCTTTCCCTGCGTCAACGAATCCCCGGTTTACTTTTATAGACTTATTTGCTGGTATGGGCGGTTTCCGCTTGGCCATGCAGGCTCAAGGCGGGAAATGCATTTTTTCTTCCGAGTGGAACAAATATGCCCAAAAGACTTATCTTGCCAATTTTGGCGACATGCCGTTTGGGGATATCACCAAGGAAGAGACAAAGTCCTATATTCCAGAGCATTTCGATGTTCTATGTGCGGGGTTCCCTTGTCAGCCCTTTTCTATTGCGGGGGTGTCGAAAAAGAACAGCCTTGGTCGCGAGACCGGTTTTAAGGACAAGACTCAAGGGACCTTGTTCTTCGATGTCGCAGACATCATCAGTCGCCATCGCCCCAAAGCTTTTTATCTTGAGAACGTGAAAAACTTGGTCTCTCATGACAGAGGGCGTACGTTTAAAGTAATCACTGAGACCTTGGAGGAGCTGGATTATAGTATCCATTATGAAGTGTTGGACGGGAGATCGTTCGTTCCACAGCATAGGGAAAGGATAATGATTGTTGGGTTCGATCGAAAAATCTATGGCGGAAACGAGAAGTTTGAATTCCCCAAACTGGGAAATCCTGTCAATTGTATTGGAGACCTCCTCGAGCAGGACGTTCCGGCAAAGTATACTCTCTCCGACAAGCTTTGGGGCTATCTCCAGAACTATGCCCAGAAGCACAAGGAAAAAGGGAACGGATTCGGTTACGGACTAGTTGATCTCAACGGTATTACCCGCACTCTTAGCGCGCGCTACTACAAAGACGGATCTGAGATTCTGATCCCTCAAGGTGAAGGAGTTAACCCTCGCCGTTTAACGCCGCGTGAATGCGCTCGTTTGATGGGCTATCCTGACGAGTATATCATCAATGCGGTATCTGAGGTACAGGCATATCGCCAGTGTGGTAATTCTGTGATTGTACCTCTCATTACAGCGGTTGCCGAGCAGTTGATCAAAACCATGAAGAAAAAGGCATGACGAATTATCTTGAACTCGCGATTAATCAAGTCAATCAGTCCGTTGGCTCCTTTTGTCACTATCTGACGGCAAATGACGTTAGTGCGAAATCTCATCAGTATGGTTTCCTTGCACCGAAGGAAGCTTTTGCTCTGCTCTTCCCTGGCAACGACCCTCGGGTTAGAGAGAATTTGAAGAAGTCTGTCAAAATATACTGGCATGACGGCTCCGAAACCGAAAGTTGTCTGAACTATTATCACAAGAAAAAAAATGAGCTCCGTGTCACTAAATTCGGAAGGGGTTTCCCTTTTTTGAAATTAGATGATATTGGAAGCTTGATTGTGATGAGTAAAATGGTGGAGAATGAATATTGTGTCACCATTTTGGATAGTGATGAAGATATCGATGCCTTTTTCTCTCACTTTAACCTCCCAATGGATCAGGTTAATGTTGTGATTGATAAAAGCGCAGTTGTGTCTCCAGATGTCCGACTGAAACAACTGATGGAAGAGATTGTACTCAGAACAGAATCCTTCCCTGATACACGAGAGCTTTCCATGTTTGCCAGCAATGTCTACAACGAAACATTTGGCATTACCGATGGGGAGGTGATTTCTAAGCCGGACACATATTTGACAAAATGGCTCGATACTGAGACCGAATTGTTCTACCAGTTTGAGGAGAAGTTTTATCGTCCTATTTATTCGGCACCATTTGGGAGTTTGAAGGCAATCTCCGACTTCGCCAATTCTTTCCTTAATCGCCGGAAATCCCGCGTCGGGAAGTCTCTTGAGCATCATTTGGCAAGGGTCTTTACAACCGCACAATTAAGATTCGTTGAACAGGCAGTTACTGAAGGCAATAAAAAACCAGATTTCTTGTTCCCTGGGATAGGAGAATACCACAACTTTGAATTTCCGGCAGACGATTTGACTTTTCTTGGGGCAAAGACTACTTGTAAAGACAGATGGCGTCAGGTGTTGAATGAAGCCAATAGAATAGATTGCAAGTACCTTTTTACCCTACAGCCCAGCATTTCTGCGAACCAGTTGCAGGAGATGAAAGATGAAAGGCTGACTTTGGTTATTCCGGAAGCAAATCGCTCATCCTTTGACGCTCGCTACAGAGATGATCTTCTATCCCTTAAACAATTTGTCAGAATCGTCCGAGAACGACAAGATCGCCACTATCCGGCAATAATAGTTTGAATACCTTCGATGCTGTCTACGACGGCGTCGAATAGTTTATACATAAGTTCTGGCTCCTGCATTTCGGGAATATAGACAATTACCTTTTTACCAGTACCGGCCATCCACCCTGCTTCGGTGTGGGCGCTTCTGCCGCATGGTAAAACGAGAACGCAAACGTCTGCCTGCTCTAGGGCTACCATATCTGCCTCAAACTGCCGTTCGGCAAGCAGATGGTGCAATCCCTCGGCATACTCCTTAAATGTCCAATTAAGTGCGTTCTCATCTACGTCTGTCCAATGAAACCCATTCCCTCCGTGGGGTGGATTACGGAAGTCATACACTTGATGACCTTTCTCCCGGAGTTGTTTTACCACCTCCGGATAATATCTATTCCTCCAACTGGAAGCAACATAGATTCTTGCCATAAAAGTATGAATAAACACCTACCAACTATAGTAAGAAATGCCATCTAGATCTACCGTGTAATTAATTGCAACAATTGCATGAGGAATAACATCTCCTTTGAATGATTCAGCTGTAATCTTGGGGAAATCCTCGTTCACTGTATAAATACGCTTCTCTAATATTGCATACTTTTTATCACGGTAACTGGACCCTTTGTCAAAATGTGCCTTTGACAGCTGGCTTTCCAGTAGATATTCATCGTATCCATTCTCTGTCAGTTCTCCGACAACATCATTGATTGATATTCCGACCGGCGATTCCTCCACCCGAAGGAAATACAGATCCAAGGGTTTAGGTGTCAGTAACTGGAATTGGCTGGAGATTGTGAGCAGGGCCCCATATCTGACAATGGTTGACTTGACCTCATAGCTGTGATTGTCAGACTCAATGTCATGCGTCCCTGCCTCCGATGCAGTCCATTTTGCTGAAGGATCAAAGGAGAGAACGTGTTTCAAAACGAGCATCTCGCAAAGAACGCTGTAAGGCGTTTTATCTGAAGAGGTGTTTCCAAGCAGATTCTTCCATGTTTGCCACCAAACGATGGGATCGTCCATCAGTTTTCTACGTTCATTACCGTTCTTTCCAGGATCAACAAACTGTGCACAGACAGATGCAAATTCATTCCGGTACTCTTCCCTATTTGAAATGAGAATCAAAAGATTCTTGCTCGTCCCGTCAATTGTTGTTTTGGCGGAGAGAAGATGAGCACTTGAGAAATACTCGGAAACCGGCTTTTCTGTATCCCATTCTATGGCTACGCCATAGCCATCCAAGGTCCTGATAGCATACGCCGGATACTCTGCGGGCAGGGATCCTAAAGGTGCCGCGCCATTAGTCAGGGAGGCAAAGAATCTTTGAAGTTCTGACAGAATACTCATAATAGTTATTTGAAAGAGCTAAATACTGTTTTGGCCACTCCAAATGCAAGAAGCGGAGGAACCGCATTCCCGATTTGCTTGAATGCATCTCCCATGGAACATATGAATGAATAATCGTCCGGAAAAGACTGGAGGCGTGCCGCTTCTCTCACGCTGATTCCACGTGGCTCCCAAGGATGAATATGGCTATACGTATCAAAAGAAAGATGAGCCACAACAGTATGAGAAGGTTTATTCTCGTCCAATCTGCGCCACTTCTCTTGAAAACTATTTCTGTCATATATGGGAACCATCTGACGTTTCAGTTTCTCGTACTCAGTTGTTCCCTCTTTAAGCCCCAAATCGTGAGCTTTCTTATAAAACAGTTCATCCGCAATTCTGCTGGCATCCGTAAACAAATCCCCTTGCTTCATCCGTGCGAATATTGGGAAATCTCTGGTATTCTTTCTAAAAGTATTCCCGGTGACCGCAAACAGCTCAAACCCGTACCAACTACGTATCGTCTCCTGGAAAGTGTTCCTAGGGGACGACCTATACGGCAATTCGGAATTGATGGGAGTGTTGACATATCTGCTTTTTTCTGTCGGGAATAATACCGGCAGATCTGAAAAAGCATCACCTACAGTAACCCATGAAGGAATATTGCCTTCTGCCTTTACGGGGCTCCTGAAGTGTTTATATTGAGTAAAAGACGATACCTGTCTTCCATATTGAGGCACGTACCCGTATATGTCACGGTGTGTTGGAACGGGAAGCCGGATTTCTCGCTCCTCCTTTTTGCGACCAACAATAAATAACCGTTCACGAACCTGCGGGACCCCGTAATCTGCAGCACACAAAAGTGTCCACCAAGCATCATAGCCGTGGGCTTCCAATTCTTCAGAGACGATTTCGGGGATGTTCATTTCTCCAAAGCGAGTCGCCTCGGGTACATTCTCCATCACAACCGCACGCGCATCCAAATCGAAAACAAATCGAAGGAAGTCCTGATACAAATATCCCCGGGAATCAGAGGTGTTGATCCTGTCTTCACCCAACGAATTCAACTTTGCCTTTCCTGCTCTTGAATAAGCCTGACAAGGCGGGCCTCCAATAACTATACAGCCGTCCGGTCCAATCCGATCCTTAAAGACAGAAGCGTCAGTCTCAGTGATATCAGCGCAGATGTAATCTGATTCCCGTCCATAACGCCAACACAAGTTAGACGAAATCGTTTCAACAGCCTCCGGGACCATTTCTATTCCGCCTAAAATGTCAAATCCAGCCTTTTCAAAGCCCAACGCCAAACCACCGCATCCCGAGAAAAGATCGATTATTTTGGGAGTACCCTTATTCATTGAGAGATAGTTCGTTGAATAAAGAATCTACATACCCGGAAACACCACCCGTACTGAACACCGGTTCAATTACGACAGCCTTTACCGTGTTAAGCTTCATAATACTTCGGAAAACTTTATCGCTAACGTCTTCTAGTGAAGCATATTTCGACATTATATTTCTGTAGACAGAGATATTTGTGCCAGAGCGCCCGGTTCTTTCTACCAGATTGAGTATAGTGTCCGTACTAAATGCTTCTGAAAGCAGCATTTCCTTTGTCGTTTCAACATCCTTGTTGAATGACAGGTAGAAATACCACCACATCGTCTTCAGCCAGATACGGCTCGGCTTTGTGTAATAATGATCGGCATTTGTGTTTCCCCATCGCTCCCCTACAAGATCCGGAACTACACGCAGGGACAAGTACCTCCAAAAGCCGTCATCCGAGGCTAGCCTGTCAGTGAACCACGGTTTTTGCTTCATGTATCCGAACAAGGCCGCACCAAAGCATACGTCCATTTCATACCCTTGAACAATCTCAGCCTCGTCTTGTGACTGGGAAAACATGGTTACGAGATCATTCCGAATCTCGGCATAATCTTTTCCTAAAGTGGGTAGAGCAAACGAGTTGGCTATCCATGAATTCATCGCCTCGATAGCTTCCTTACGGGACAAACGTTCAATCTTCATCATAGCTCACCGAGTTTTTGTGCGAAATAATCTCGGAATGCGATAGAACACTGTCTGGCATCTTCCATATTCAAATTCAAGCTGGATGCAAAATAATAAACAGCACGTCCTACACTATCTTCTTCGCCCTTTCCATTCTTAATGTCATCCCAATAATCCGTTTCCCGAATAAAGTCTACAATGGTAGCCATAGCTTCCGCCAAAACTTCACGAAGGAAAGAGGGGTTGAAACTAGACTTGTCTGAAGGATTAATGTATTTAAAATCGGGATGAGCACTGTTCAAGTTAATGGAAATGCACTCCGAAAACTTATCATATAAAGGGTCATCGATATTGCAGTCAATTGACCAAAGCAACCCATCCTTATCTTGAATGATATTAATGGGGAAAATCGAACCGGTTCCATCGAAGGTGACCGAGAACAGATCAACTGTACCCAAGACCGTACCTGGGATATTAGCAAGATGCTTCTCTTCCTCATCGGGATGACCGGCAGCCTTTATCACAACTGCTGTCTGTAAGTCCAAACGCCCTTTGAAACAGGGTTTTGGGAAATACTTTGTCAAAGTAAATGAATGAGGGATTCCATCATTCGTCAGAACACCAATCTCGCAAGCGGAACGTTGCCTAGAATCCGGCGATTTCCACAACAAAGCTAATGCTAAGGTTGCATCTTTACACGCAACACCACCCGAACCAAAAAGGAACGAGGCACAACGCACTGTGTATGTCCGGATAATACCAAATCCATTAACATCGGGAGACCAACGGCCACTGTCGTCGTTAAGCGGATGAATACTCGAACCTGAATCCTCAGCAGTTAGATCCCTGTCTTCTCCACTGTCATCTGTATAGTAGAAATGAAACGGAGAAAACTGAAATCTCACTTTCTGCAGTAATGCTGTATCTATGATCGGATATGAAGATAATGTCTGCATAGGCAATTACACAAAGGAAAGCACCGGCTTAATATCCTTCCGATGAATAACGATGTCTAGATAAAAAACCAGGTCAACGGCATGGCTCTCATCATCGGAAAAAGCAAAATTCAGCCCATACCATTCCCCATCTTTTGTATTGATCTGTTTTACTGTTATTTTCCCATATTGAGAACCACCTCCCTTCTGAATGGTCCACACCGCCTCCTTATTGTCCTCATCCACCTTTTTTATCGACATCTTTACAGAATCAAGGGAGAAAGGAAGAGGAAGCCCCAAATCGTTTTTCCAATTATCGGCGCTAATCGATCCCTTGATACTGTCCATTTCGAGTGAAAAACCGAATACGGATGTCTTTTTCTTCCCTGTTGATACACTCATTTGAAGCAGCATACCCGTCGGAGTATACTTCACAATGCTATACTTGTATCGGACACTGTTACGTGTTGTTGAAGAACCACCTAAGCCTGAGCCTCCGCCTTCACTTGGTCCGGGTGGCGGACTAGGTGGAGTTGGTCTCCCACCGAAGCCTTCAGGGGGCAATAAGAGTCGTCCTAATAGTGTTCCAAGACCGGTATCTGCCGTTTTATCCCCGTTATCCTTTGCTTCCTCGAAAGCTTTCGCCAGCTTTCTGGATACACTCCTTTTAATTTTAGTAATAATCGTTGGTTTCTGACTATCCAAAGCACAATCATCCCACGAACAATGGTCGGCCATTTCGCTCTTTCGGATATAATCCTCTACCGAAATGTCTGCACTGGTCAATTTGGGTTGTGAATTCAGGACAAACCAAGCGATAATATACTCATCAGCTGAAGACTTTGGTATCGCCTCAACCCATTTCCCTTCTGTCTTATAGCTGACCACCATTCCGGGCTTTCTGCAGAACATGACAATCGGCTTTCCGAAATCATCCTCGTCAACAGCAGAATTTATGTACTCGTAGGGAGACGGGCAATTATCGGGCGGAGTCATCCCCAACTGCTTTCTGTTTACCTTAACATAGGCACACTGGCCTGCCTCATTTGGATTAATCTCGGAATAAATACGAACATCAAAGGTGTTGATATCAGCATCTACATACTTGATACTCTCTGCATCTGCTGATTTTGCGATAGTTAGCGCGGCTTTATTATATAGATTCTGGGCAAGTTTGAAAAATGGCTCTATACTATCAGGACCGATAGCTTTTCCATTGATGGAAAGATTCAGATATTTGCCATAAAGATACTTCTTGTTATTTAGCCGAGCAATATACCACTTCTGAGCCGAAATCCGCAGATAATCCCTCAAATTGGACATCCAAAACGGAGCAAGGGTGCCATCTTCCCGAGCCGGTTGGTTGTGTGACAGAAGAAATTGTTCGTCAATAAAAGGGATGATAATCCTTGTCCCTGTTTCAGCGCCCTTATATGGCGGTAAATCAAATGCCTGCAAAATTCTGTCGATACTCTTTTGATTTCGCGTCTCACGTATGGTTCGCGAATTCGGGAATATTTCATCTCCCCACCATGCAATACCATATTTCTGTCCATTTACAGGAGGGACAAGTGCCGTATCACTTGTCTCATCTTCCACAAAAGCAGCAGACAGCAAGGTCTCATAGCCCCCGGAGACATTCTTGATCCGACTGTAATATATGACCAATCCAACTCCTACTCGAAAATAGACAGTCTTTCCTATTCCCCATGATCCGCCGGCTCCGGACGCCTGTTGAGCATCCATAATACCGAAAACCAACTTATAGAGATTGCTCTTCTTATCGTCAAACTTACCTGTTAGGCCAACGGTATTCTTGTCAGAAACAGCAAGATAACGATTCCCCCACAGAGGTTTACTGGAAAGATTAATGCCTTCAAGCTCTGCATTCAAGGCTTCTCTGTTGAAATCTCCATAGTTGAACTCTACGGTCACAAAACGCGAAGGAGAGCCATCATCTTTCGCATCCAAGCTGTTTTGGACGGATTCACGTACCAACAGGTCTAGAATAGGCATATCCTTATTCTGAATCATTTTCTGGAGATCACTCCCTTTCAGACTCAGTTTTTGTGCGCTATATAATTCAATCTTCATTTATCGTTTCAGTTTTCCAAGTTTTGGCCATCCAAATCGCCTTCGTCCTTAAAGCTGTTATCCAAACGGATACAGACCTTGGCCACATGATTCGACCCAATAGACCCACCAGGGATATTGACACATATACCAAAAAGATCACAAGGAGCATTCAGTTCCTTTCTGGACTTACTACCGGCTGCAGGTTTGGAATCCTTGTCAACCACATAAAGCAAAAGCTGAGGAGTCTCACCCAAGCCAGCTTTCAGCCGCAGTTCTTTAACCTTGTTCTCTTCCACATGAGAAAACAGCTGTTTGATTTCCTCAGACTGCCCATCTAAATCCACGTCCGCAATTATATCCAAAGGAGCACGAAGGGCGCCAATGTTAATCACTTCAGGAATCTCATTTTTCGTGGCCTTTCGCGTGCGGGTTACCTTCACAACAGAGCAATTGGAATAATGAACGGTCTTCTCTTCTTCCATGCTCTTCTTACCCGCCAAAACGACATTCCAGTCTTTTAGAATTCCCTCCTCTGAAATCATTCGCAACCAAGTTAACAGTGGTTCTATGTCATTAAAAACAGAAAGTCTGCTGCAGAACATAAAGCCTCGGAGGAAATCGGAGACAACCGTATTGGATACTCCTTCCCAAACAGTGGCATGTTCCGAATGGGGATTACAGGGTTTGTGAGGTCTGGGGTTGCCGAGTTTCTCGATAAACTCTTTTCCTTTTTCAAGGTTCTTTTCCAAAACATCCTTGTCCGAATCGAAGAGTTGTGTCTGATTGAATGAACCTGAAAAATCAAGTTCAGCATCAACGGCGCTCTGCATACGGTTTTTTGCCGTCAAGCGGATCAATGTCAGTCTAGGCGAGTTGCGTATTTTTGCAGCATAATGGTCCGGACGTAATCCTTGCACTTCCATCATGTGTATTTCTTCACGCAGCTCCTGATCCATGACTGAAAGAAACTCGAACTGCTCTTTTGTAGTCGCTGTGATCCATATACGAGGATAGAGTTCATAACCTCTCCGATACCCAAACCAGCGGCCCATCTGCATCAGCGTGTCAGCCTGTTTAACAGACCGTAAGAAGAAAGTACTGACAAGACCTTCCAGGGTCAATCCCCTGGATAGGGTTGCACCTCCGATCACCAAAAAAGCAGGAGCAACCTCGGGCATATGCTCGGCATCAGGATAGACCAGACGAAGATATTCATTTTCGTCATTAATGCCACTGTTTCGAGAGTTATCGACACAAAGATGAATGCCCCTGTGATATGTCAATTCTCCTTCCTCGTTCAGTTTAATTGGATTGAGTTTAACTGAAAGGATCTCACGGATTTCCTGCTCGATCTCATCAAACAAAGGATAATCTGTCAAAGCATCAATCAAACCATAGTCTTCGTACTGCTCTTTAAACTCACCTAGAGAAAAGCTGGCAGTCTCTGATTCCCAAACCTCTTTACATCTGGAAAGAAGCTCTGTTTCATCTGATTGATTTACCCAACCGACAATTACATTGGAGATATTATCATGATGCTGAACTTGCTGACTGGTATGGACTAGCATACTGATGGGTTTTTTAATCCCCCGAAACCGCATCGCAGCGACGCAGCAGATAAACCAGCAGATCGACTTCTCCAATGAATCGGGCATTGAAAAGGACTCCCCTTTGTGAATGCCCTTGATGACAGACAAGTCATCTTCGGTAACTTCACGGATGATATCTAACCCCAGATAGCGACCATCCGGTGTTCCAAATATCTGTTGTGGTCCAAAATACTCATTGGATACACTCAGAGTGGCGATGAAGTTCTTTGGATATAGTGACTCAAGAGATGAATCATTGAGAATATTGGCATACGGAGTAGCTGTATAACCAATATAATTCATTGCCATATATCGATCACTTATGATTTGGGATCTTTCATTAAGCCCATTAACCATAGCTGTAATTAAACGATATATTGGCCTCTTGATACTCGAAGAAATATTGGCTGTATTGATTCCTGCTTGATCCGCCTCATCATCAATAACCAAGATTTTCATCTGAGCCATCTTGTTTTTGTCTTTTTGGAGCCACTGAATCAGCTTCTTAAGACGAGCGGCATTCTTGAGTGAAACGGTAAAATACCGTATTTTGGAGTTGGATTCGAAATGAAGGTCTTGAGCACGGGTTCCGATTGGGCTTTGAAGAGAAAGATGCTCCAAACCCTGCCATGACAAGACACAACCCTCATTATTCAAATCACCTTGTAAACGAGCTTGTGTTTGAATACGAAGATTCTCTATCGTTCCCGACAAAACGATAAACATATTCCACCCCCAATCTGCCGCCATAGCCATAAGGGCAGCCATGTTTGCAGTTTTACCAGACTGGACGTTTCCGATAACCAGACCTTTGATCGGGTCAATTTTGCGAGTATCTTGACTTAAGCGCTTGAGAATCTTGAGAGTTGCCCGCTCAATCTCACCGATAGTCTCTTCAGCAAAGCCCTTAAATGCAAGCTTTTGCTTGTAAAGCTGCCAACATGAATTCTCTGACTCAGGAAGCGTAACATCGTTATCGGATTCTCCGTCAATAACAAGAGCCTGGCCACTCTTAATGTCAAGCTCCAATGTTTTTTTCTCCCATTCCTCTAAATTCCTCACCAAAGCTTCCCACATGACTGCTGTCATTTGGGGCCATTCATCCTCTTCCTCACGCTCCAGAAGAAACTCAGCTAATGGTTTAGCGACAGGATTTGATGCAAGTTCATCCCAAGTCATTCCCCGATTATGCTTTTTCTTCATCCACTGACGCGGTGAATCAAACCTCGGAGAATTAAGGTCGTTCTCGTTTTGCATTATAAATAACGTGGTTATTATTACAAAAATAAGAATTTTTCGCCATACCAATTATCTTGATTCGTTTTTTTGATACGGTTTTCGCGGGACTACACTCTTTATTGGATACAAACTCTAGCCAACATCTTCTCCCGGATCATTAAGAGTTCATTAGAAGAAGTTGAGCATGATAAGAGTAAAAAGCAATTGATCTTGTCTTTACATCTTTTACCCCCCCTCTTTTCATACGCCGGGAAAACCGAGCGCGGGCAAATCCTCATTCTACGCCTTGAGTAAGGAATTCGTCTGCTTTAGGGGCCTTTTACTTTTAAAATGGGCCTAAAGCGGAGCGAATGCCATCGTAGTGCGCGAGGACATGGTTGGCCCGCGCTCGCTTTTCATGGGCCCTCTGGAAGGTTCGATCGTGGCGGCGGGGATGGGACTGCGGAATCCGGATTTCAGCTGCTAGTGAGCAGGCGGGAAGGCCGCGGTCCCGCAGGGATGACGGCGTGTGTTTGACGACCGTTACGGGACCGGCGGGCCGGTCCCGTAAAAGGGAGGAGTATTCTAAGACTTTTCCAAGTCTTTTCCCGAAAAAGTGATGTCAAAGTTTTCCCTTCGAGTCAACGGAGAGTTTGTATTCTGTAATTGCGCTCATCGGGGCGTCCCGCCCCTTGCCGCGCGGCTACTGCCTGGATAGTGTATGACGAACAGTGGTAGGTGTACGGCAACACACACCGCGTTTCCTGACGCACTGAGTGTGTATGCCTGTACTAT
>JAEEGL013207391.1_pt1 | contig 16613 bp, 9 predicted proteins | sample 9134231 | NCBI WGS metagenome assembly JAEEGL01 (sample SAMN16246548, study PRJNA631951) | gut metagenome | biome: gut microbiome; feature: rumen; material: fiber-attached | host: Bos | place: Iran: Karaj | collected 2018-10 | reverse complement strand
CCGCCTTAACGGTATCCTTGTCCTGCCCCATCGCGAGTTTAAGGCTTGATGCCATGAGCTCGAAAACATCCCCCGCCGGCTTTTCCGACGCACCAGAGCTCTCAATCACGGTATCATCCGCACTGCCATCAGATAAGACTGCATCAGTCACGGACTCCGTAACCACGGGTGCCGTAGTATCAGAAGGCGCACCGCCTTCATTACTTGAACACCCTGCAAAAGATGCGCCCATCGCTAATACCAGCCCTAAAGCTGCAATACTTCTGAAGATCTTCATTAATGTTGTCCTCCAAATTTCCTATTATCCTTGCGCCATTTATCCCCAAGCGCATTATCAAGATAACAGAAACGGAGGTGAAGAGATGAGGAAAAGTGTATGAGTTATTATCATTATAATTCGCGATTCTTCGTCAACCAAAAACTTGCACTGATTATTAATGTACGTATAGTCAAACTATGTTTTTTCAACTTCTACAAGCGCAAAGAGTAATGAAATGATATATTTAGAATTAATACTGAAGTTTAAATGTGGCTTTGCTAATTGTAGAGTATGCATAAGCATTCAATTAGAGTATTGTGCATATAATGATCATGAGATAATTGGGAGAAATAAATACTATGATAGTCTCTGAATTAAAGTTATATGATTTTAGGAAATTTCATGGAAATCCTGGACTTTCAATTAAATTCCATAGAGGGCTTAATGCTTTAATTGGCGAGAATGATACTGGAAAAACGGCAATAATCGATGCATTAAAACTAGTACTGTTAACACAAAGTAATGAATTCATACGGCCAACAGACAACGATTTTTATCAAAATCCTGATGGAAGTATAGTTTCAGAATTTAAAATCGAATGTGTAATAACTAATTTTACGCCAAATGAAGCAAAAAATTTTATTGAATATTTGAGTTTTAAAAACGTTGATGGCAAACAACAATTCTTCTTGCACCTTACTTTTCACGCATGGAAAGAAGGAACACGAAAAATATTTCACGAATTAAAAGCAGGTGATTCTGACGACAGTATTTCTATGGATGGAAAGGCAAGAGAATTGCTTAAGGCTGTTTACTTGAAACCGTTGCGCGATGCTGAAAGAGAAATGAGTTCTGGACGAAACTCACGAATCTCCCAAATATTACTCAATCACCCTGTTTTTAAAGATAAGTCGGATCATGAATTGGTACAGATTTTAAAGGATGCAAATATCAATATAGAAAAATACTTTACTGAGAATCCCGACGGTAAAACTGTATTGGAAAATATAAGAAACAATCTAAGTGCTTTCAACGAGAAAGACCAACCCAGTGATGCCGAATTGAGAACATCTAGCTTTCAATTAAAATCCATTTTGGAAAGTCTGTCACTAATTGCACAAGAAATTCAACCAGGCTTAGGAGAGTTAAATCTACTATTTATTGCCGCTGAGCTTTTACTGCTGAAAAGCGATACAGATGGCGGATTAAGATTAGCCTTGATTGAAGAAATAGAAGCTCATCTACACCCACAGGCACAATTACGCCTTATTAGTTTCCTTCAAAATGAGTATAACGAAAACAATGTTCAAATCATTATTTCCACTCATAGTCCAGTTCTAGCTTCAAAAATAAACTTAAACAGTTTAATCCTAATAAAAAACGGTCAGGGCTATGCATTAACAGAAGGAGAAACCGCACTATATAAAAACGATTACCTCTTCCTCCAGCGCTTTCTCGATGCTACTAAATCAAATCTCTTTTTTGCAAAAGGCATAATTATGGTTGAAGGAGATGCAGAAAACATCTTGATTCCTGTTATAGCAGATGTTATTGGTTGCCCATTAGAAAAAAATGGTGTTTCCATAGTAAATGTAGGTAGCACTGCATTCTTACGATATAGCAGGATTATGGTGCGTTCAGACCACAATACTATTGGAATTCCTGTATCAATAATATCAGACTGTGATATAAAACCTGTTAGTATTGATCCTGTAACAAACGAAGAGGCTTTCTGCGATAAAATCAAGGAATCTCAGGAGGCTGTCAATACCAAAACCGAGAAATACCAAATTGAATCTGTGCACGCGTTTATATCTCCTAGATGGACATTAGAGTATTGCTTAGCTATGAGTTGCCTGAGCAACATTTTTCATAAAGCGGTTCATTATGGGAAGAAAATTTATAATGCCAAAGATGATATTTCGTTAACAAAAGAAAAAATAGCAGAGGCAGAAAAAGATGTTGAAAAAGAAGAAGAAGCTTGGGAAGGCTTATCATATTCCGAAAAAGCATATAACATGTATGAGTTAATGTTGGATAATAGTGGGAAAAGCGCTTTAAAGTCTATTGTGGCACAATGCATTTCATCCATAATCAGGTGGAATATATCTGTAATTCCCGAAGATCGTTCACAAGAAGAAATGTTTAATCTTGATTTATATGATTTTAAGCCCAATTTAGAAGAGAAAAACAAATTAAAAATGGAAATTGAAGCGGATCCGTATTTGAAATATATAGTAGACGCTATTAAATATGCATCTGGAGATATTATTTAGGAGCACTTATGGAAAAGTGGAATATCTCTGACAGTGAGATCAATGAATTAGAGAATATTCTACTTCCTAAGGGAAGTAGTTTTGCAGATGATGCGAAAGCGGTGATTCGTTGCTGGGAATCTAAAGATGTCGCTGCATGTCCCGGAAGCGGAAAAACCACAGTGCTACTTGCTAAACTTAAAATACTTGCCGACAGAATGCCACTAGCTAATGGAGCTGGAGTATGTGTACTTTCTCATACTAATGTAGCTGTAAATGAAATAAAAACTCGCCTTTCAGATTGCTCTGAAAAACTAATGTCATATCCAAACTATATTGGAACACTTCAATCTTTTGTAGATAAGTTTTTAACTTTACCTTACATAAAAACTACTTACGGGAGATCAGTTCAACCTGTTGATGATAATACATATGCAAAACATCTTTCACAAATCATTAAATCAAAATATGGAGTACTTGAGACCTTTGTAAATAAACAATTTACTATTTATTCAAGTTCATTTCAAAACGATAGGATTAGCTTTATAAGCAATCTGTTTCTCGACAATAGTAGCAATCTTTGCTTGCGTTCACTAAAAGGGAAAATAATAGCAAAGAACGATAAACAATCCGCTAAACAATTTTATAATGCAAAAATGGACCTAATTGTCTCAGATGGACTAATTAGATACAACGATACATATATATATGCTAAGGCTGCATTATCGGTTTTTAATGATGAATATTTAAATCTGTTTAGCAATCGATTTAAATATGTATTTATAGATGAATATCAGGATTGTGATGACGATCAGCGATCTGTACTAGATCAGATATTTGATGCAGATAGATGTTTTCTTATGCACATTGGCGATCCTGATCAAGCTATTTATAATTTCCAAGGAGAAGGCATTGATGACTGGATTCCTAATTCCGATCATTTATCTATCAAATCATCATGCAGGTTCTCCCAAGAAATAGCTAATGCTCTTATTCCATTAAAAAAGGATAAATCTGTTATTACTACAGCTGCTGGTAATAGCGGAATAAAGCCAGTCATAATCGTTTATGATGATCACTCAATTTATAGTGTTCTAGATCAGTTCATAATACAATTAAAAAACAAGAAAATTCTTAATGCAAACGGAATATATACAGCAATTGGATATGTCGGAAAAAAATCTGAATCCGGATCATATATAGGTAGTTATTGGAAAGAATATGAGGCTACAAATAATTCAAACAGAAATAGCAATTATTGGAATTATATTAACGAATTATGCAATGCATTAAGTCATGGTAAACTATATCAAGCAGAGGCCATCACCAGAAAACTCCTTTGTAAGTTGTTTCATTTTGCACATATAGTTAATTCGGATAATAAAAAAGAATTTACTCCGAATAGTATTACAAAAACTTTGCATGAGGAATATTGGGATGCGTATTCTTTAACAGTTTTAGAATTATCAAAACTGAAAGAAATTAATAGGGATTCTGTTGACGGTATTATACACAAACTATTAGATGCACTATTCATAGGCGAAGGAGAAAATAGCACGACTATATTCTCAAAACTTCCGCCTTGGTTTTTAGAGGCATCTTCTCATGATAGCCCTGTATCATCAAATCAGAATATCTATATAGACCCAATAAATAACTGCAGAATTAGAATAAGCACAATTCACAGCGTAAAGGGTCAGACACACGATGCAACGCTGTATCTAGAAACAACTAGATCCAATGGCAGTGATCTTGGCAGAATACTATGGTGCTATGGCATAGGCAAACAAGGAGCTTCTCCATTATATGATTACAGCAGAAAACTAGCATATGTTGGGTTTAGTCGGCCAAAGAAATTACTCTGTGTTGCTATGTGTGAAAACACATACAGCAAATGCAAAGACTGTATAGAACAAGACATTTGGGAAGTAGTTGATATAAGACAATCCCCTCAGAAAAACACAAATGACAGTAGCACTTTTAATCTGTTTTGAACCAGCACACTAATCAGTTATAAGAAAACCATATAAGTACACAATCACTCCGCCCCTTTAATCAGAGTGATTTATAATATGTTTCTATCATCTTTGCCATCAGTTTTCTTCTCTCAACAAGGAATGCATCGTAATCAGATACTGTCATATTGACTACAGAAGAAGGAATAGCGTTTTCTTCAAGATTCTTCATCAATTCTTGTTCATCGGAAATGTTACCAATCTTTACATCCTTTGTTTTGCACTGGTCAAGAATAACGCCAAAATAGTCACAAGGCGCGTCATCACTAATAGCCTTGTTTACCTGTGTGTCCAAATAGGTATAGTTTGCGACTTGATTATAACGACTCTTAGAATCGATTCCATTCTTCTTAAGATATGCTTTAGGGAATATATGATGAACATCTCCAGATATAGACACAAGATCTGATATCATCGTTCCTTTCATCAACATTGAACTGCACTTAAGATAATCTTGTGCTGCAAGGAATGTGTTAAAGGCCGGGCTATTTACAGATACAGTCTCTAAGTTTTGTGGTAATGTTATCTGCCAGAACGTATCAGAAAGAACTGACGCCTCTACTTCCTGAGCAAATTGTAGGAATCCCTTTTCATTAATATTTCTTATATCTCTGCTCATAACCGTTTCAGGAGAGCCTACATATCTACCTGTAAGTGTTGTGAGCACTAACCACTTTTGCACTAATCTTTTAATTTGTCCTTGCTGGATATTTGGATCATCCTGGAGTTTCAAGAAAAGCATGTATGCAAAATCCAATGTCATCTGAGAATTGAGTAATTTACTCGATTTATACCCTGCACCTTTTACTGCAAGAACAAACTGTTTAAAGCTATACTCATTGATGAACCTCAGTATTCCCGCTTTCAATTTATCGTACGACTCATCGATTATCTCATCCTTGTATTCTCTGGTCTCAAAGTCTCTGCCCGACAATAAGCTTACTAATTCTGAAAGGCGCCCACGTCCAAAACTGTACATAAAAGAAACACGTAGCATATCGCCATAATCAGGATCATATATGTCCTCTAAATCATGTGCCAGCCAATGAATCTTCTGAGCAAATTCGCTTGCCTCAAACTCATCATCCTTAATCATTTGTGGATAGAATTCAGGTTTTGCAGCCAAATGGCAAAAATAATCGACTGCCTTTCTAAGCATGTTTCCACTATGAGCTGTGTCGGCAGCCATTTTAGACATTACGAAATCATATTGGCTAAGTGCAGTTCCTTTAGAATTGATGCGGATAAAAATCTCTGTTACTTCATCTATATCAAGTGTATGATCAAGTTCTATTACTCCAATCTGACGATTGGCGATACCCTTTAATTTAAGAAGCGTCTCGGATAATTCGTCTAAATCAACGCCTTCGTTATTATTTGCATACTCATTTAAAAAAGCAAGTTGCTTAAAATCCGGTTTGAAAACAACAGAAATATCAGGTATCCATTTCTTGTCCTTTAAGTGTGAAGCATCCTGAACAGCAAAACGCTTCGTAGGATCATCAGCCAATGGATTAAAAGCAATCTTAATTCTTCCTTTGTTAAAATCTTCATCAAGCACTTCAAGACCTGAAATAGCAGCCATTAACGCAGTTATTCTTTGCTGTCCATCAATTAGAACATGCTTACCATTCGCCATAGTTCCTTCTTTTGTTTGAACATCAGGATTCTTCCAAGTAATAATATATCCTGTAGGGTAGCCATTATAGAGGGAATCAATCAGGTCTCTTACTTGACTTCTCTTCCATACAAATGGTCTTTGAATTTCCGGAATGACAAATTGCTTGGTTTCAATAAGACCAAGCACTCCGCTTATTGAATACTGCATTAATGTAAATTTTTCGCCAACCATATATTACTCCTTCAATTTAATAGATAATGCACCTAATAAATCAATTAATTTTTCTATTTGCATTTTTTGGATACTGTCCCACTTTTTAGTACACTTCACTGTTCGGTTTAATTCCTCAATTAATCCACTTATCGTCTCGAAATCAGCTTTGCTTGTATTATATTGAGTAACTGAATCTGAGTAAAAATTCCTTAATATATCAGCGAAACTTTTAATCTGAGCAGCAGAGCTTTTCAAAAGCATCTCAACAAGTTTATCTATATCCAAAAAGCTAATGAATTTATAATTCATATAAAATGATGATCTATCAATTTGGGATAGTTTATTAATATCTTGGGGCTTATACGTAAAATTATATAATTCTTCAAGTTCTACTACCGAAGACAAATCATGAATAAACTCATCATACTTTCTCCATACAATGGTATCTTCATAAGATCCCATCTTGATTCCTTCAATAACATTTGTCGAAATATAACCTTTTCTCCGACGCATAGTATCAGCATTATGAATCATACGTTCAAGAATCAAATCCGTATCATATCCAACTATTGTTCCAGCCTTAATAACATAATATCCAAGCTTTTCATATACAAATACTCCACCAAAGTCGTTTTTGACTAACTTGCTCTCCAAGTTTTTTAGAGACTTTTTAACATCTGCTTCCTTTTGAATATAATATGTAGTGATTGTTTTAATGTCATCATCACTTTCTTGTATAGCATCCTTTTCAAAGAACCTATAGTCTTTAAACTCCTGAGCACACGCAATAACTTCTGCCTCATTCAATGTGTGCCATTTAAGGTAGTTGTATGCAAATTTAAAAACCGGGAAAACAGAGTTTCCTAGTTCGCTTGAAATATTCGCGCCACTACCACTTTTCCATTCTGAAACATCTGTACTCATAAAATCCTTAGAGATAACTAACATTCCTTCAAAGGTTGCTCGATAAAAATCAGGATCAAACTGCCGTTTGATTGCAAATATTTCACCACACTTCTGTAATGAGTAAAGAAACAAACGCATGTTTAAATCGCATCTTTCTTCAACTATTGTTACAAGCCTTTTTATTTCTTCTTCTTCCAGCAGTGTTTTACTCCATGGGCTTGGATGATTCTCAATTATCTCTTTTATTGTGGCGCCTATGTCGGGTTCGTAAACTATAGTATCACCGATTGTTTTTTCTTTAATTCGTTTATAATCTGAGATTATTAATTTATTGCCGTTTTCTTGTTGTGATGTGACATCAATGTTTCCATTTGACTCTTTATGGATGAGTTCTGTTTCATTTGCGACAAGCAACACCTTTGCACCATCGTATTCTACTAAACCATTGATAAATCCTAATAGTTTCAATATATCAATTGAAGATCTCTCGAAATCTTCAAAAATGACCAATACACCCTGAAGATTGACTGATTCGTATAGTTTCTGAAGTTCTTCTTCTGTTATGTCAATCGATATACCCTTAAATGAAAGCGCATTATTGATAATAGTATGTGCTATTATAGATATTGCGTTCTTAGTTTCTGATTTTTTAGTAAAAGTAGGCAAGCGAAGAGAACAGTATAATTGTTTACTTAATTCAGTTAAACTGTCAACACCATATAAGGATACTACAACGTGTTTGATTTTTTTCCCTTTAAGTTTTTCACACAAATTATTGCTAATGTAATATGACTTCCCCGATCCCCATTTGCCTGATAGAAGAATAGCTGTTTTTGTTATGTCAGTAGTGGCATATCTTACAATATAATCACTTAGTTCATCGTTGTTCATAATAGCTCCTTCCTAGACTTTCACTTTAAGACAGATTATTCCTTATCAGGCTCAATGGGTTCAACATATGCTTCCTCAAAATACGTATCAGGTGTTGCTTCTTCGACGACTCCAGAATCGGCTTCAAAAACTTTTCTTTTTCTCAAGCGTTCATACAGAACAGCACCAACAGTTTCCATTACTTGCTTCATCATTTCAGGATCGGCAAACAAACGTCTGAAGAAATCATCATTCTGCTCATATCTTTCGGCTGCCATATTAGGAAAATCCTTTTCAAACAACAACATGAATGTTGCTCTATCATTGTTCTTTGCATAGCTTTGCCACTTATCCTGATTTGCATAATCATTTTCCATTTGAAGAAGCACTTTATCCATTTCCGTGAAAGCAGTTCCGTACTTCTCATTTATCCTCTTGATAATTTCTGTAAGTGGATCTTTTTTGGGCTCTCTATGACCTGCATCACCAGTAACTGGCACAAAACCACCATCTGTGCTTTCGAGTTCAATTGGGCCCTCAAATGTTTTCTCAAGCTTGTAGTATTCAAGAAGTATTTTGTCATCTATATCAACACCTTCTGTAGGTCCTTTCTTAGGAAGAAACATGTATAGAAATTTAGCAAAAACACTAAACTTATGTAGATCTTTATCAAACAATCTGCAAACTTGAGTAATATACGAGTATATACGCAAGAATCTAGCTAGCGTTGATTTAAAGATGTCCTGCTTTTCATCTTCCATTACGTTAAATCGATCAATAGCCGGTCTGAACGATCCCTGAAGCATTCCCATGTCACCATTGTGTTGTTCTTCAGTCGAATAGAATATCTCTGCAAACTTCTCAATCTCGCTTGTTTGGTATACTCTAAACTCATCAAGAGTATTCTTCATATCATAGACAACATTAGGATCTGTTTCTTCCAAAAGAACTGTCTCTTCATAGAATGGTTCAAATGAATTCTTAATATCTTCAGCTTCGTTAACAAAATCCAATACAAAAGTATCGGTCTTACCAGGCATAGTTCTATTAAGTCTTGAAAGCGTTTGTACTGCCTTGACACCAGATAATTTCTTGTCTACAAACATTGTGTGGAGAAGCGGCTCATCGAAACCTGTCTGATACTTCTCAGCAACTACAAGCACACCATAATCATCGGTGTGGAAAGCAGCAGGCAATGCCTTTTCCTTAATAGTTTCTCCGGATTTTGTCTTGTTGATGGATTCTTCTGTATAAGGAACGCCATTGTCAGTAATTTCACCAGAGAAAGCTACAAGAACATCCAAATTATCATAACCCTTTTCCTTAATCTGACGTTTAAACTCATGGACATACCTTACAGCGTGAAGTCTGGATGGTGTTACGACCATAGCCTTAGCCTTTCCGCCAATCTTATGTCTTGTAATGTTCATGAAGTGTTCAAGCATAATAGCGGTCTTTTGAGATATGTTATGCGGATGCAAAGACTCATAGTTAAGGATGGCCTTTGCGCCTGCTGTTGTATCAAGTTCAGGATTATCATCTATTGTCTTGATGATCTTGTAATACATCTTATACGTCATGTAATTCTGAAGGACATCAAGTATGAATCCTTCTTCAATAGCCTGACGCATTGAATAGATGTGGAAAGGTCTATAAATACCTTCTGCATCCTTGGTTCCGAACATCTGAAGGGTCTTGCCCTTAGGAGTTGCTGTAAAAGCGAAGAATGAAAGATTCTTTTGGATTCCCTGAGCTGCGAGTTCATCTAAGAGACGATCCTCATCATCCTTGCGGTTGGCTTCATCTTCAGCTTCCATCTCGGCATATTCCTTAAGAATATCCTCTGTATCCGCAAGAGCACGTTTCAGCTTCTTGGCTGCATCACCGGTCTGAGAAGAGTGAGCCTCATCGACGATGATTGCGAAGCGCTTATTAGCAGAATTGACTTCCTTGTAAATAACAGGGAACTTCTGTAGGGTAGTGATGATTATACCGGCACCGGCTTCGATTGCATCCTTGAGTTGCTGAGAGTTCTTATCGATCTTCTGGACAACACCCTCAACGTGATCGAACTGATATACAGTGTTCTGGAGTTGGTTATCAAGTACCTTTCGGTCAGTTACTATGATGACAGACTGGAAAATTTTTTCATCCAGATCATTATGGAGACCGGAGAGACGATGAGCAAGCCAAGCAATAGAGTTTGATTTACCTGAACCAGCACTGTGCTGAATAAGATAATTCTTACCAGAGCCGTTTTCTTTAACATCTGCGAGGAGTTTGGTGACAACATCAAGCTGATGATATCTAGGGAAGATCATGATTTCAGATTTTATGTTGCCCTTATCATCGCGTTCCTGCTGAAGATGCATATACTTCTGAAGAATTTCGAGCAGGCTGTCTTTGCATAGAACTTTCTCCCAGAGATAGGCTGTATCGTATCCCTTAGGGTTATTAGGATTGCCTTTGCCGCCAACATTACCGGAACCATTGCTGCCTTGGTTAAAAGGCAGGAAGTATGTCTTAGGTCCAGCAAGCTTAGTTGTCATATATACGTTTGTGAGATCTACAGCAAAGTGAACAAGGACCCTTTCCTTAAAAGCAAAGATCGTGTCTTTGCTTGCTCGATCAAACTTGTATTGGTTGATTGCGTTTGTTGTATTCTGTCCTGTAAACTGGCACTTTAACTCCATGGATACAACAGGGATACCATTTACAAACAAAACGATATCTATGCTGTTCTCATTCTTTACTGAATAATGAAGCTGCCTTGTGCAGTGAAGGATATTGGCGTCATACTGAGCTTTACTAGTCTCATTAAGGGATGTTTCTGGCTTCCAAAATACTGCACGGAATTTAATACCACGATCTGTAAAGCCATGACGGAGAACACTAAGAAGGCTGGTCTGTTTTACTTCTCGAGCAAATCTATCAATTATCTGCTTTTCAGAAGAATCTCCATAGATCTTTTCGAAGCGCTCCCAGAGCTTGGGTTGACTGGATTTGATAAAAGAGACAAAGGTTCCTTCATCCAACCCAGTAACACGATTGAATCTTTCAGGATTACCTTTAGAGTAACCGCCTTTTGTAATGAGAAACTCTTCTATATCTTGTTCAAAACGTTTTTCTTTTACATCAAAGTCGTTCATTTTCGCGCCTCCAATCCACTCATACCCTTTATGTATTTATCCTCAAATTCTTCTCTTGTTGAATTATATAATTCGGGTGCATCGAAAAAGGTAATTCTACAAATCAAGTAGTTGCGATATGCCAACTTCATAGCCAAATAATCTTCAAGCATTTTCCCGTTTAACACACCTTGCTTAAATGCTTCGAAAACAATAGGCTCATCATAAAAAGCGTTATCAACAAATCTATTAAATGGGTCAGTTTCGATAATTGGTTGATTAAAATCGGTTTTCTTTATTACACTCTTAACTATTCTCTCATCATCAAATAAGTTTACATCGTTTCTACAATTCGAATATATTGACTTAATCATCGTTTTGGCAACTTCTTCCTGATTAACTTGCCTGCAAACACTCCGTTTATTTATATATCTATAAGTAAACACTGCTATGCCTATTACGACAAAATTATTTACCACTAAAGAAATAATATTAAACAATAATGAGTCCATGTTTTCTGTATCCTTATACACCCAAAAGCACTGATATTAATTTCTCAAACTTCTATTTTCCCTGTAACCACTTCATATATGAGCGATTTTTTTAGTTCTGTATATTTGATTATCATTTTCTTTCTTTCAGATATGGTTTTATCAATTACTGAACATCTAAAATCTAATTCTTGTATTATTTTTTCCATTTCTTCTTCAGGAAAACAAACTACAGGAACATTTTTTAATTTATCCTTAGTAAAGTGAGGTATAGTTGCTTTATTGCATACAACATCTATATATCCATTATTAACTATAGAAAATAGGATGTAATATAACCATTTATTATATGTAATGTTAGCACCATTTACTATAAGAATTGAGTTTTGCGCATAACAGTCATTGTAATCTTGTTCTGCAACTGCTGCTCCACCAGCACCAGCTCCACCTTCAACTACTAATAGACTTCCTTTCGATATCTTGTATATTGTCTTATCCTTAGTTGAAAACCACATTTTCTTTAAGTTATTATCATCGATCCCATCAAAATGAACATTCGCAGCACAAAAATAGTTTTCAAATGTGTCACTCGGGGAAAATTGTTCATTAGCCAACATTTTGCCTAAAACAATTTTATACAAATGACCACAACGAGTTATAGAAGCACTATCAGAGATATATCCTATCCACGGATTACCACTATCCTTCATTTCAACTTTAGTATCTAATCCTTTAGTGATAGCCTCAGTAATGATACTGAGTTTATACTCTTTCAACTTTTCAATGATTTTTTTCTGTCTTGTTATGATGTCATCAATTTGAGAACACTTTGAATCCAAAATAGTTGCTATTCTGTTTTGTTCATTAATAGGTGGAAGAACAGTATGAATGGCTGCCATTTCATTATTCATAATTTTATACCCATTGGTATCAACTCTTTTGTGGAAGAACGTAATATGTTCAAGCGCATATTTTTGAAAATGCAGATTTATATTGTCGCTTTTTGGTTGAAGAGTACCACAAACATTGGTGCAATTGTGTTTCCCAGATCTAAGAAACACAGTACCGGCATTTGCTCCGTCGGTTGTCCAAGTTAATTGTTCAATATCAAAGTCGTAAGAATCTATATAACCTAAACAACCATTGTTTTTTGTTTGTGATGAATAGACAGGATAAAGACCTTTTTCCATTAGTTCAGTTTGAGGAATTACGCGACCCCTCCCTATAGAAAATAATTTATTAACTTGTACCAGTTTCCAAGTGGATGGTATTTTGCCGATCCACGGGATTCCACTTTCACATAGTTCTTTCATTAAGAGGGAACCTCCTTTTTTCCAGTGACAACTTCATAAATTAATGCATTTTTGTATTCTTTAAGTTTTGTAATTATATTTTTTTTGTTTGCAATAACAGTGTCAGTATTTTCTATTATCTTTTTTAAATGAAGAACAATTAATTGTTGCTCTTCTATAGGAGGTATAGTGACAAATAAATCTGAAACCGTCCCAACACTTGTATGAGTAAGTGCTGAACCTATTTGAGTAATAGCAAACTGCATTCTGCCTGAAAGTGAATTCAAAAAGTAACATAAATAGTGAGAATTAAACCGAGCGTCACGTCCGATAATAATCAAAGACACTACGTTTGAACCATCATACTTATCAGGTACTACACAAGAAACACCAATTGCCCCATCTCTTACTATTAAGATATCATCAGTATGGATAACTGATTTAGATAACATTTTATTGCTTTTGTCTGTTATATAGACCATATTTTCAGATGAGACTTCATACTCTTTTATATTTAGTCCACGAAGAAATGGAACAGTACCATTTCTATCAAAGTAGTCAGAAGGTCTAATTACTACACCAACAGTAACCTTGTCTGTAATATTTTTAATTTTCTGTATACTCCAATGGCTAGGAATCTCACCGATAGAATTCACTTCGCTATCTTTCATTGAAACATTTGCATCTAGGCCTTTAGTAACAATTTCAGAAATCAAAGAAAGCTTGTATTCCTTCAATTTTACAATGCTTTCTTCCTGCTTGCTTATGAGGGAATCAATATGTGAGCATTCATAATCCAAATATTCAGCTATGATTTGCTGTTCTGCTAAAGGGGGGAATAGCATAGGTAAGGACATGAATTCATCGATGTTCAAAGTGAATCGGATATTCTTGGCATAGTGATTAAATTTTCGTTCGAATCCAATATATTTAAACCAATAATCTGCATATGCAGGATACATTCTATCGTTGCATGACAAAACCTTATATGCTGGCGATATCATACCGTTGAAAGGACTGATTCCAGAAAAAACAGCTGATATATCTAAATCAAATAGACACATAACTATATTTTTTTCTTTTACCAATTGATAGGTATCGAAGCTTTCTGGGAGTTTGCCTTCAGCATTGGTTATTTCTTTAGTTTTTATGCCCTTGGTAGTAAGAGACAATAATTGTGTAGAAGAAGAATTAGTGCCTACAATATTTTTCGAACAAGTAAACGCGTTTTTATTCCGAAAAACGTTCCAATGATTTGGAATATCACCAATCCATGCAATCCCACTTTTTTTCATAAGATTCATGAACCGAATATCTCCTTAAGACTTCCGGAAAGTTCTTTTTCAAGATCTAGTATTTCAGCCATTATCTCTGAAGAAGGTCGAGGAGCTTCATATTTGTAAAAGTAACGAGTAAAAGGTATTTCGTATCCCACTTTTGATTTCTTTTTATCAATCCAAGCATCAGCTGCAAATGGCAATACTTCTCGTTTAAAATACTCATCTATATTCTCTTTGAGGGGAACATTTTCTGTATCCCTGAGATTAGAATCAGGTTCAGGTTTGCCTTTCTTAAGAACAGGCTTACCGTTTTCATCTTTAAGAGGTCTTTCAACAACAATTTTAGTGTAACCAAAATCATCAACATCAAAGATTTTGCTTATATCATTCTCTATGAAGTCACCATAAATCTTCGTGATTTCAGATATTTGTTCTTCAGAAATATCATTGCGTTTATTTCCAAGAGCTTTACGTCTCTTTACAAACATTTTATTGGCATCAATAAGCTGAACCTTGCCCTCTCTTACAGAGCCAGCCTTCTTATTTGAAAGAACCCAAATATATGTGGCGATACCAGTGTTGTAGAAGATATCGTTAGGAAGAGCAATAATAGCTTCCAGAAGATCGTTTTCCAATATGTATTTCCTTATCTCAGAAGGACCAGAACCAGCATCACCAGTGAACAGGGGAGAGCCATTGTGAATAATAGCTATTCTGCTTCCGCCTTGACTAGGCTCCTTCATTTTAGCAATAGTTGTTAAAAGAAAGAGCATCTGTCCATCACTTGTTGCTGGAAGGCCAGGTCCGAATCTTCCACCAAATCCGAGCTTAGCTTCTTCTTCGACCTTTGCCTTCTCATTCTTCCACTCACGACCAAAAGGAGGATTGCTCAGAATATAATCGAATGTTTGACCTTTAAACTGATCGTCAGAAAGAGTGTTTCCATCTTTGATAAAGTCAGCATTATTACCTTTTATGAGCATGTCTGCCTTGCAGATAGCAAATGTTTGATCATTCAATTCCTGTCCAAAAGGAACAAGTTCAGTAGAAGCGTTAAGAGTATGGAGATACTCTTCGGCAACAGAAAGCATACCGCCAGTTCCGCATGCAGGGTCGTATATAGTCTTAGCAACGTTATTTCCGGAAAGGATATCGTTATCATCGTAGAAAAGAATGTTTACCATAAGCTGGATAACTTCTCTAGGGGTATAGTGCTGTCCTGCATCCTCATTATGAGCTTCTGAGAAGCGTCGAATAATCTCTTCAAAGATATAGCCCATTTCAAGGTTAGATATCTCATCAGGATGGAGGTTGCCTTTGTCTGTGGTGAATTCCTTAAGGACAATGAACAATATGCCTTTGTTAGCCATTGTGGTGATATGGCCATCAAACTTAAACTTTACAATGATATCCTGGACATTCTCGGAGAAACCATTCAGATAGTCTCTGAAGTTTTCCTCAATGTGATCAGGATCATCTAAAAGACGCTCAAATGTGTATTTACTCGTATTATAAAATTCATAGCCAGAAGCTTTACGGAGAAGAACATCCTTCATAGGGAGGTTCTTAACCTCATCATACTTTTTAAGTACAGCATTTTTAGTTTCAGATAAAATACAGTCAAACCTTCTGATAACCGTAAGAGGAAGAATAACTTCACCATATTCATGCGGCTTATAAACGCCGGTAAGTTTATCTGCGATTGCCCAAATCAAATCTGCCTTTTGGTTGATCTTGTTGCTTCTGGTTGCCATACAAAAACTCCAATCGATAGTATTGTTCACTGTAATTGTACAATCTTGGATGGTCCATTAATCGTACATATCAGCATATTTTTGAATTCAAAGAAATGTTTCTTCTTAATTATTATATTACAAGCCTTTCAAAACCGTGTTTCCTTTTTCATTCATTCGTGCAGGAATATTTATTGGCACCCTCCAGTCTTCATATCAGAGAATATGCAACTGTATGCAATCTTTTAGGAATAATCCGTATTACATCGAGCTTTTTCTCTAAGAACACTCAATTATGCTTATCACCATAATTCGTATTTGCATTTTAAGCTTTAACTGCAGAAGCTCATTTTCCCCTTCCCCCTCCCCCCAACACCACACTATTCACCCACATTTCTTAACGTTCACAGACTTGTAAAGCCAATATCTTTTAAATGACACGAAATTCACGCACAATTTTTCGATTGCGTGATAGACTTGTGACCGGGATTAATAGGAAATAACAGAAAGGCATTAGCAATGAACAGTAAACTCATTAAGGGCATACTCT
>JAEEGL011337756.1_pt1 | contig 16613 bp, 13 predicted proteins | sample 9134231 | NCBI WGS metagenome assembly JAEEGL01 (sample SAMN16246548, study PRJNA631951) | gut metagenome | biome: gut microbiome; feature: rumen; material: fiber-attached | host: Bos | place: Iran: Karaj | collected 2018-10 | reverse complement strand
TCCTTTTCGCGAAAATTTACAGTAATTTTACAAATAAGCAGCCACCTGATCTTTTCAAATCATGTGGCTGCTCTTAGCTTAATGACATTAACCTTCGAGGTGAGTCTGTTTCTTTGATAGCATATTCTGACGCTTACTTTTTTTCTGATCGTGTAACCTTATGCGTTTATTTTTGTCTATACTATTAGAGAGCGAAATCAAATGAATCCCCCCTTTTTCCTGTTCAGCATGATACCAATAAAGATGAAACTGCAACATTTTTTTATAGTAATGGAGGTGAGTCGTCAAAACGACCTGCTGCCAATGACATGTATGGGCCGACAGATCATACACCGCCGATAGAGAAAAGAGTACCCTTATGAAACGCAAATGGCGTATGTCAATCATCACAGGAATTTCTTTCGGCTTATATCTTGATTTTGAAGAATGGAAGGTGAAACCATATGAAGCTTACGAAACTATCTGCTGCGCTTTTCGCTGCAACATTCGCAATTACGCCGTTTTCTTTCAGCGATTCCGCTTTGTTCACGCCTTTTGCTGTGGCCGCAGAAGCTGCGGTCGCAACGCTCCCGGACTGGATCCCGAAGGATTTTGATTCTGCCGTGGAATTCCGCAACACCTACGGCGCAACGCATATTGATAACGGTCTTGTCTGTGTTGTATCTGTTTTTAAGCGCGAGCCTGTACCGGACGGGCAGCCCCAGGGGATGCTGCGTTATGAAACTCAAATAACCGACAAATCGGTCAAAAGGCTGCGGCAGACGACATTCGGTTCGGAAATCAGCTCATATTACTACGATATCGCTGTCTTTGATCCCCAGAAGGCCTGCGATTTTGATATCGTGATTACGGACTCCTGGGTAGAGGAACCGGATCCGGATTTAGAATACGGTCATGCCCTTGCCAGGTATTCCTTCTCTGCCAAGGATGACATGAACATTACTGAAACCGATATTTTCAGCTGGCTGCCGGACGGCAAGGCAGAATTCAGCGATTATCTCCGGGACAACGGTGAGGTTTCAGTCAGGGATAACTATGTTGTGTTCAGTACGATGGCAGTAGAACAGTTTGGGGATCGTTGGGAGCCTGACAGCAATAATCAATATGAGAACATAAAGTATCTCCTGACATCTGATTGTACGATGCAGGCACGAGATATGTATGATGACGGTTCTGTTGATATTATGTATGTCTATCAGGCTGTGAAAGATGGAACTGAGAAAATCTCATGGACACGAACATCTCAAATGAGACCGGATCAGCAGGAACCGACGCCCTATACTTTGACTGCAGACTGTGCTGTTCTTGATAACGCTCAGACTATTCTTCTGTCAGGTCAGATGAGAGCGAATCTGATTGACTTTCATACAGGTGAGCCGATTATGCTCAGAGCTGCTGATAATACTTATATCTGGACTGATTTCTCTGATGGCTACGAGTCCACAGGGCCGATCTTTATGCTGGAAACAAATCCTGCAATCATAAATGATCTTGGTAAATCCTTTGGTTCGGAAGGTTTTTCGTTTGGACTGGAGGGGCAAACGCTGCCGAGCGGATATTCGTTTATCTGTGATGAGGTGCGTCCCGGATATTATGGCGGACATATTATTCCGGAAGGCAGTATGACTGTGACAACCTTCGACAACGGTGCAGCGGATGTGAAGTTCTGGCTGAAATACACCTCCAGGGGTGATGTCAACGGTGACGGCAGATTCGATGCTGCCGATGCGGTACTGCTTCAGAAATGGCTGCTTGCCGTGCCGGATGTACATCTTGCAGACTGGAAAGCGGTTGATTATTACAAAGACGATAAGCTGGACGCTGCTGACCTCACCCTGATGAAACAGGCATTGGCGACGGAACCAGTACGTGACTATGTTGAACCTGATGAGCATTTTGAGTACGGTGTTCCGTTCTTTGTAAAGAGGGACGGTCTGAAGCTTTATCTCGGCCCCGATGAAAGCTATGAAGCAGTCGCTTCTATTCCTGCGAATACGCGCCTGATCGAGAAAGGCGTGCAGAACGGCAACAATGATTGGCTGTTTACGGAATATAACGGACAGTACGGCTGGATCAATACATTGGATTCGGACGGGAAAATGGTGATTTACTTTGAAGAAGCGGCAAAAAAGCCTGTCATTTACCTCTATCCTGAAGAAGAAACCGATGTCCATGTTGAGCTTGAACTGACAGAATCTGAGCTGAACACAACCTACCCGAAGTATGACAACGGCTGGGATGTGGTCGCATATCCGGACGGCACGCTCCTGAACAAAGCGGACGGCAGTCACCACAAATACCTTTTCTGGGATGCGGTCAACTGCCGCACACGGTTTGACTTTTCGACTGGTTTTTGCGTAGCAGGCAGTGATACTGAGAGGTTCTTCAAAGATAAGCTCACTTATATGGGCTTGACCGAGCAGGAGATGAATGAGTTTATCGTATACTGGCTGCCGCTTATGGAGCATCATGCATACAACCTCATTTCCTTCCAGGGCGATGCCTATACGAATTCTGCGAAGCTGACGATCACACCGACGCCTGACAGCGAATGCCGGATCTTCATGGCATACGTTCCGCTTGAGAGCCCCGTAGAGATTGAACCGCAGCATCTTGAGTCCTTTGAAAGAAAGGGCTTCTCTGTTGTGGAATGGGGCGGTGTGGAAATCCGGCAGTGACACCGTTGAGTGTATGGAATCAATAAAAGAGCCCGTCTGATCAAAAATCAGGCGGGTTCATTTATACCGCGCAGTGTATGCGGGCAATCCTCGACAATGGTGGGCAAAATGCCCGTACAGCTGTGACAGTCTGACCGGCATACACAAAAGACACGCTGTCTCCTGTGGACAGGAGATAGCGCGCTTCATAGTGCCGTAATTCTTATTCGTCCAGCAATGCGTTGAAGAAGCCGTCAATCTGCTCATCGACCTTTCGCCGTTCTTCGTCAAAGGTGTGCTGATATACGCTTTTGAGCGTCGTATGGCGTGGATCTGGTCGGCAATGAGATCGCTGACATTTACATCGAAGCAACGAACAAGGTGCTGCGGATTCTTGCCACAAAATCAAAACCACCCGTTGAACGGGTGGTTTGCAAAAGCCCTATAAGGGCTTGTTACTGACACTGCCCCTTATTATAGTATGAGGAACCAGATTATACGTTCATTGAGGCATAAGATGAAAAAAGAAGCGCTGATTCTGTTGGCGTTTCCTTCCTTTTTTTCTAATCCGCGACTACCGCTCCCAAAGCAGAAAACAGAGTATTTCACGCCGAAAACTGTCAGTTTCTGATTGCTATACAAAAAAAATTTTCCATGTAACCAGATCGCACTGTTTCCCGTCTACAAAGATAGCGGAAAAAACAGTATCCGCTCATGAGCACACAAATCTTTCTTAGGAGGATCTATTATGAAACACAAAAGCACAAAGCAAATTGCGCCATTCCTTTTGTCCGGCGCACTGCTGGCTTCCGGCATGGCAGGCTGGCTTCCATCGGCAAATCAGAACAGCATTCTGAATCCATTCTCCATTGTCGTGTCAGATGACCTTAGTGACAACGACTTGGGACAGAACCAAAGCGAAAGAATTTATTACAGATATACCTATAATGGCATTCTGTTTAGCTGTTATATCAATGAATCGGAATAATGACAGGAGTGATGAAATTGTTAAAGAAAACGATTGCAGGCTTGCTGAGCGCTGTTTTGTGCGCATCAGCGTTAATGCCAGATGTGCAGGGCAACAGGGACACAGTACGGGATATGTCGCAGGCACCTGCCGCAGTACAGCGGGAAGCGTCAGCAGAACTGACAGGAAGCAATTCTTTCGCAAAATATTTGCAGGGGCAGGCGAGTGCACAGACATCGTTGGCCGGAAAGCCCGTGAGCGCCGCTGCAGCCGCCAAGCCGGTCTATGCGGTGAGCAATCTGGAATTTGACCGCCAAACCGGACTGGTGCGGGTCGTCAGCTCACAGACCTATGCACAGAAGCTTGTGGTCTCGTTCATTGACGAGGACAATCCGGTAAATGTGTACAAGCTGGAAGCGGATGTCGAAGCGGGCGAGTACATCCTTACCGAATTGCAGGCGGATTCCGCAAAGATGCCGACGTTCTTTACCGTCAGCGCCCAGATTGTGAACCGCCTCGGGCAGCCGATATGTGATGCCTTTACGCTGAATCGGTACACGAATGAAATGCAGGAGATTCTTGCAAAGAACACAGCAGATTTTGCGCCGGAGCAGGTTGTCAATTTAGACAGCGACGAATCAACGAATTTCATTGTATTGTCTGATGAGACCGTCCGGGCAGATTCCGGTGCAGAAAGCAATGTGCTTGTATCTGCGGACTACGGCAAAAATATCTATACATTTGACAATATCAACGATGATATCCGGACGCTGGAATCCGGAAAATTCTTTTTCAGTATGCCGTCACAGGATGATTTGATTGCGATTCAGGTCACGGATGTGACGATCGAAGGTGATTCGGCAACCGTGAGAGGCTCTGACTCGCTGGACGGCATGTTTGATTTCATTAAGATCGAGGAGGAAGAAACGCTTCCGCTGTGGATTTCGTCAACCGATGACGAAACGCCGCAAATCAGCACTTCCTCTGACGATGAGACAGCAGAGGAATATACTTCTGAAAGACGATTCCTTGCCAGTGCTGCCGGTCAGAATGAAGCACTCGAATTTATCAATAATGATGCAAATGCACATGAGGGTACCCTTTCTTTTATCCCCAAGAAAGAGAAGGAAACAGATCTCGGACTGGTTAAGACGAAAACGGTTCTGAACGGCACGCTCACATGGAAGTATAATTATTATCTGAATGCTTCCAGCTTCAACCCCAAGGACTGGTATGCATGCACATATTTTATCGTAACTTATGATTTTACGGCATCCTTCCAGGCAAAGTCGAATAATGTTTCTTTGAATAACTGCTCGGGAAGCACGCCGGAACCGCCGTTTGATCAGAGCAATTATCCGCTGGACGGTTTTTCGGTGTCAGCCGGAACCACGGTTCCGGTTAAGACGGGTGTGCCGGGACTTTCTATTGAGCTGCACCCGAAGGTCAGTGTGTATGCGACGCTGGATTGTGACGTCAGCTACAAAAAGCAGGTTACAAGAGGTTTCTACTTTGATACCCGCAGCGGGATGACATTGATCCGGAGTGAATCTGAAGACAACGGTATGAATCTGAAACTTTGCGGGGAACTGCATGTTCTGTTTGAACTGACTGTTACGCTTGATTATCTGCATCTCATAGATGCTTATGTTACATTGCGGCTTGAACTGCATCCGGAGCTTAAAGTGGATCAGGTGAAAAAGGAGTCTCCGCTTGCGGGCGGGCATCCGAAGTCCGGACATATTGTGTTTGCGTGTCCGGGCGCTTCCGGCGTGACACAGCATGTCTGTGATTATTGTCTGAGCGGGACGCTATTTGCGACGCTCAGTGCGAGTGCCGGCGTGGAAAGCCATATTCCTTTTCTGAAATATCAAGGCAGTTCTGATTTCGGTCCGCTGACAACCGTGCTCGGTCCGTTCTACTGCTCAGCCATTAAAACCGGGAACGTTTATAAGCTGGATCCCGGTATGGGTTCATGTCCGCATTACGCGAACAAGACGACCGTGACCGTGAACTTGACAGGCGATGTGACAGACCGGACTGCGACCCTGAAAATGGGCAATGATTCCTACCGTGTCGGTGTCGGCGAAAAGGTATTTTATACGGTTCCGGGAAAAACCATCAATTATGAACTGACTGTGAGCAACCCGGATGCGATTATCAAATATCCGAATGACAAAAAGTACTATACCATGCCGGAAGGCAGTACACTGAGTCTTGAAATCACCGTCATTTTCCCGCCTACGACAACGGGGTCAACGTCTCCGCCGCCCCCGCCTCCGACTACAAACACGAAACCGATTACAACAACAATTACGACAAAAACCAATACAGAGCCGTCAAAAACAACTGCGACACATACCTTTACTTTCTCATGGCCTCATAAGACAACAACATCCAAATCGGGTACAACGGCAACAACTGCCAAACCGGTTTCGGGCAGCACCGGTACTACCACGACGACGACAGTTCCGGTAAAAGAGGATGTCGCGATTCCGGTCGGCGATTATATCATTGAATCGGTGCAGCTTGGTCCGTATATCTATGCGAATCTGTATAACAACGGCGTTGTGAACGCATGGGGCTGCGGCGACATGTATGAAACATTCACGAAGAGTCCGTTTTCAAATGTCAGTAAAATCAAATACATTTATCTGATGGATACGCCGATGAAAGGCGTTGTGCTGTCGGAGAAACCGGAATCCGAGATGACGGAAGATGAAAAAACACTCCAAGCTGCTTTGAAAGACGGTGTGATCAACTCAATTGGCAGGTGTGTGTTCAAGGCAGCATCCGCGTTAAAGAGAGTGGATCTGATTTCCTTGAACGAAGACAGGGAATATTTGCCGAGCCGAATTACAATCATCAGCGACTCCGCATTTGAGGGCTGTTCTTCCTTGCAGTATATCTGGGACCGCAGTGTCAGCAATACACCGAAAACGGTCAATCTGCCGCAGAATCTTGTGACGGTCGGTGCCAATGCATTCAGAGGATGCAAGTCCGCTGTGTTCCGGGAGCTGACCTTCCGTCCGTGTATCCGGACAATCGGTGCGAGTGCTTTCGGAAAGTGTGAGGGCATCACGGAAGTGACCGTTCCGGGCAACAGCAGCCCGACGATCGGCCGCAGAGCATTCTGCAATTGCGTGAATCTGCGCAAGGCTGTGATCGGCGATGGTACCGCAGGCATCGGAACAGAACTGTTTTCGGGCTGTTCCGGCATGGAAGATCTGACGATGCCGTACTGCGGCACCAGCCTGACGGATACGTCCAAACAGCTTTATGAGTTCTTCAACTGCGGCTATGCACCGACTGGCTTCTATAATGTGTATCACAGGCAGACACCCGCAAGCTCGTTCTACGGCAGTGTACCGCTCAGCCTGACGAAATTTACGGTCACAGGCGGCACGGCGGTTCCGGGCGGATTCTTTGAGAATATGAAGGAACTGAAATCCGTGACGCTCCCGGAAAGCATCACCGAAATCCGCGGGCGCGCGTTCCGGCTCTGCGAGCAGCTCGAAACAGTCAATCTGCCGAAAAAGCTGACCACAATCGGAGAGGATGCGTTTTATAGCTGCAAGGCGGCTGCGTTCGGAGACCTGCATCTGCCGGATACGCTGCATGAAATCGGCGCGGCAGCATTCGCTCAATGCGAGGGCATCACCGGGCTGACCGTATCGGGCGACGGTGCGCTGACGATCGGAAACAGTGCATTCGGAAGCTGTGTGAATCTGCGGAAAGCAGTGCTCGGGGACGGTATCGAAACCATTGCAGCTCATGTGTTCAGCGGCGATGCTAATATGGAGGAGCTGACGATTTCGCGGTATCTGGTAAAGGGATACAGCGAAACACCGGTCGGCATCAGTTCATATTTCAATGCAGGCGCGCAGGAGGGCATGTATGAGGTTTACTGCCGCAGCACGCCGTCCAATTCGTTCCGCGGCTATGTGCCGGAAAAGCTGAAAAAGGTGACCGTCACGGATGCAGGCGGTGTGCCGTCCGGATTCTTTGCGAATATGAAGGCGCTGGAATCCGTAACGCTGCCTGCCGCATCGCCGGCAGTTGCGGCGTATGCGTTCAAAGGCTGCGAAGCGCTCGCGGAAGCAAATCTGACCGGCGAGGGCAGCTGGGACAAGGTGGACATCACTGAGACCGGCAACGAACCGCTGCTGCGGGTGATAAGCCAAATGCGTCCTGTTGACTATTTACTCAGCAATCCGCTCACCCCTGGCGACTATTTCTTCCGCAGCAAGGCGAACAATCGTTATCTCGATCTTGCAGCAAGCAGCTATACAACTCTGATCTGCTATGATTTCAATGCGGGACGCAATCAGACATTCTATTACCAGGACGGAGAAATGAAATCGGAACAGAACGGCAAATACGTCACAATGGGCGAAGCGTATTACGGCGGATTCAAGGCAGTTGCAGATGAGGATTCTTCTGTTGTTGAGGTATATAAGAAACCTGGCACTGAAAACTATTATTTTACAAAGTCGATTTGCGATGGGAATGGTGACTTTAAAACGTATGCACTGGAAGTGAAGAATCCGTCAGCATCCAGCTCCGTAGTGTTCTGGAACGAACTGCAGGTGAATAACGTGAACCAGCAATGGAGTGTTGAGGGCACATCCCATGAATATGGCAACTCTGATGTCAACATCCAGAACGCCAACAGCGGCCTCCTGCTGGACATGTATACAGCCAACGGCAATTTGCTTCAGTACGCAGCAAACGGCGGTGATAACCAGAAATGGCAGATTATTCCTGTTGACAACGGCCGCTGTCTGCTGAAAACCATGTGCGAAGCGCATCCGGGCTATATCGGCATCGGCAATGATGACAGAGCAGTCGTTGGCGAGAATGAAGTACCTGTGAAGCTGTTCGACAACCAGGATGGCACATTCCGTATTTATCTGCCCGGAACAAACAAGTTCCTGCACGTAGCGAATGATAGCATGGGCAATGCAATTGTAAAATGGGAACCTTATACGGGCACAGGCGGCTTTCACTGGAAGTATCTTTGATATTGAAATCTGTTTGCTGACAAAGACAAATTGAAAAACATCGCCGCTCGGGAGCATGTTCTCCCGGGCGGCGGTTCGTTTTATGATATGCAATTGCTGTACGGCGGGGCAGGGGAGTAACCGTAAGAGACGAGGGAGTATCCCAGTGAATGGAAGATTTGTTTTTGGTTACCTTCTGCCTTGTCCCAAAGGTGAAGATATGTACCATCTTTTACGCTGACATTGCTGACATCGACGTATTTACCGCTTGCAGGGTGGAGGAGTCTATACCAACCATTCTCAACATAGCCTTTCGTATACTTGGAGGCAGCAGAAGCGGCGATGGGACAGGCACATCCAAGCACAAGCACTGTCGCCAGGAACAGGTTGAAAGATCTCGAAAAGGCCTTCATGTTCATTTTCTTTTTCATGTTTTGCTGTCTGCATCCTTCTTCGGTTTTCTGAGTTTCTTGCCGGAAAGCCGAATACCAAGATTGCTGCAGTAAGAAATGTTTTCACGATTGCGGGAAATCTGATCGACTAGAACACGCTCCGGGTAATGACCGATACGCTTCTTATAGTTTGCAATCGCTGTTTTCAAAACGGCTTTCTCATTGCAGGCATCGAAGGAGAGCTTCTCAATTCTGCACATCCCGGATTGATCCACAGACAGATCCAGCTTGGCGCCGAACTCAACCGGAGATTTTGATTTCCCTCTGACGATCGGTCGGATATATGGCTGATACTGACGACCCGGTTTACTACTGAATGCATGTTGTTCGCAAACATATACTGCTGCTGTGCATACAACACCTGAAGCGTGTCAAGCATACTCGTTTGCCAATATGCAAATAATGCAGCTCTTTTATTTGCGATATTCCGTAATACTTAAGCAGCTGCCCCTACAGGCCGAAGACGTGAGCTGCCGGATTATCAAAGTTACTCAGTTTACTCGCGGAGGCGCAATGCTTGAAATGTTCATTTTCCCAGAAGACGCACACTGTCTGATTTTATTATCCGGCAATGTGCGCTTTGTTATGCTGTTCGGAGGATCATTCGGAAACGCTTTCTGCACGGAGCACGATCTGCGCGGGAGCTGTGTTTGCAGCGACTGAAAAAATTTTTTCTGTGAAGTGTAACCTTGCTGCTTTTCTTCTCGTTATATATATTGAAGGTGGTGGAAACCGATGAACACACAATCAGACAATCAGATCATTCAGCTTCTTTGTGACCGGGATGAATCTGCACTCAGGATTTTACAACATAAATACGGCAAACTATGCAGCAGTGTTTCACTCGGGATTCTTGCGAATCAGCAGGATGCCGAGGAATGCTGCAATGATGCGCTGATGAAAATATGGAACTCCATTCCGCCGAAGCGCCCTGAAAACCTTTCGGCATATGTGGTTACGATCGTCAAACATTTGTCGATTGACAGATATAAGGCCGGAAAGGCGAAATGCAGATGCGATTCTCAGCTGCCGCTGGCCATTGATGAACTGGAAAATACGGTGGTCGGGAAAGAGAATGTTGAATCTATTGTTGATCAGCACCAGTTGGTTTTAGCTATGGAAACATTTGTCCGTTCGCTTCCGCGTGAACACGGGCGGATCTTTCTGCTGCGATATCATGAGTATTTGTCGGTTCATGAAATCGCAAAAACCTGCGGGATCAGCGTTACAAATGTCAAAGTTATACTCCTGCGCACAAGAAAACAGCTCAGGAAGCATTTAAGTCAGGAGGGAATGCTTTGAAGGCCTTTGAAATAATTGATGCGATTGAGCAGATGGATCCGGATCTGGTCAGTTTTTATCTGCATGGGGATGCAGCAGGAGCTGAAAAGCCATCCGGATCATCTGAATTCACAGATTGTTCTGCGGATCTGCACAGGACTGCACTGCGGGACGGGCACGAACGTAAGATCCGCGTACTCTCAGCAGCCGGTGTTTTCGGCAGTATTGCCGCATGCATCGCGCTGATTCTGGGGTTCTGGAGGATTTCCAAACCGGATCCGATCTCTACAGAACAGTCTTCGGAAATTCTCAGCCTGGCTGAATCAGCTGACACAACGATGCCCGCATGGACTACCGTTTTCAAAACCGTGACTGTAACGGCAAACATCAATGCCCAATCGACAACGACAACGGTATCTGCGCCGAAAACGGAAAAGGTGTCACAACAGGCAGAGCAGAACGGCGCACAGGCTGATACTCCGTCTGCGTCTGCCGGAACACAGCCTTCCGGAATAACACAGGCATCGGGTCGTGAAACAACTGCAAAGAATGAACATCTGGTGGCTGTGCCGGATCTAGTTGGGAAAACAGTTTCTGAAGTCAACCAGCAATATGAAGAACGTTATATGATCAATGTTTTTTATGATCCATTTCCCGATGATATGAAAAAAGAGGATTATGATCCGGATAAAACGATTGTATATTCACAGAGTATTCCAGCAGGAACGATGATCCGCGATTACGATGTCATTACTGTTCATTCATCATTATCCGGTTTCCCGAGTTCAAGTGTTTCTTCTCTTGGTTCGGAAATTATAGGCATGCAGATATCAGATGCATCAGATATCGTTCACAATGCAAATTATAGTATGGTGGAAACATGGAGCAACCAATCGGATGAACCGTATGGAACCGTTTTTCATGTCAGCGAAGTAAATCCGATTGGATATGTCAGATGCCTGGTTTCAAACGGCATCGGCAATAAAATGCCGGAACTGAACGGAATGTCATATTATTACGCAACCCAATTATATGGTGAATCCATCCGAATTGTCGTGAACGGGTATGTCCTGGCAGGTGATTATGACCAGAAAGGAATGATTGTCAGTCAGTCGGTTGCACCCGGGGCACCGATCTACAGGGATTTTAACCTGGATGCTGTATCGGAAGATAATCTTACTACTGTTTATGTGACATTGACCAGCTCCAAAGAGGTAATGGATCCGCCTTCTATGCCGGATCTGATCGGGAGGGTACTTGATTTCCCGAAATATCCGTATTTTTCCGTTGATGTGTTTGAGCTTGTTCCGGATGGCGATGTGAAATTTCGGCATGATAAGACATCTGATCTCCCAAGAGGCACAATTATCGCACAGGATCCGCTGCCCGGCGAACCGGTCTGGCACGATAATAAAGTTACAATTACCCTGGCAATGCCTGATAAGATTTCCTTGCCGGATTTGATTGGTATGCATAGTAGTATAGCGAAAAATATTTTAATTGGAGAAGGGCTCGTTCCGTTTGTTTCGGAATCGCGGGAAAATTACTCCGATTTGCCGCACGGCACAGTTGTGAAGGTGTATCCGGAGGATCTGAGTGATCTGAGAGAGGGGATGGGCGTTCGGTTGTACCTGTCATCCGAGGATTGATGGCTTTACGCAAACCATGGATCCATTTTTGCAGAATATGATATCGAAACAACATGATGTTTTTGATACGGCATGATCATACAGATAAAACCTGTATGTTATGTAATACTATTTTTATTATTTGAGGAGGTTTCTTATGAAACAAACATGCAGAACACGAATCGGTGCACTCTTATTGTCCGGTATGTTAGCGACTGTCGGCGCAGCGGGGATGATTCCTTCCCTGAGCGCGATTGCGGCAGGAGATCCGAATGAAAAAACGGCTGATGATCTCATAAACAATGTGACGTATCATTACTATATAACCGGGTCAGATAGCTGCAAACTTGCGAGAGTTACGAACCTGGGTGAAAACTGGGCGCTGACCACGAAATCCGAGCTTACGATTCCGAGTAAGATTCCGAATACCAATTATACCATCAAAGAACTTGGACATAATGGAGAGGCTTTCATTCACAGCAACAATGCAAATGCGACACGCCTGAATGATCTAACACTCCCGAAGACTGTTGAAAAGATCAATGATTATGCGTTATGGGATACTGAACTGCCGAATCTGGAAACACTCGGTATTAATCTCAATAAACTGAAATACTGCGGGAATGCTTTTAGTTCAGCCAGTCATGTGAGTACGCTGAATGTTTTTGATTACAACACTGCGGATTATAATTCGGTCGAAACGGTTGAAGATTTTGAAACTTATTTCGATCTGACAAATATCAAGTTTAAGCAATATTACGCCAGCGGCATCGACAGTTATTATATCAGCAATAACGCGAGTTTGGATGGCGAGTTGTCATTCCTCAATGCAATCAGCAAAACGCCTTTCAGCAAACAGCTTGCATATAAATATGCACAAAAAATCGCAAATGAGAATAACTTTAATGATCCCAGCCTGTCAAAGCAGAAAAAACTCGAAATGATTTTCAATTATGTCCGGACACATGTCAGATATTCCACCCTCCATACAACAACGGGTGCTGTAATGGGCAATCTGAAAAACTCTGCTCTGAGTCCTTTAGCGCTGAACAGCGGTGTTTGCGGCGGATATGCCCATGAATTTGAAATGCTCTGCCGCGCAAGCGGATTCCAGATCAGTAATTCACCGCAAGATTCCGAGGTGATTTGCATCAACCTGCCAAGCCATGTAGCAAATGCAGTGCGCTTTTCTCCGAACGGGAAATATTATATCCTTGACTGTACGACGGAATATTTTTTAATGACCGGACATTACAGAAATCCTGCGGAAGCTACTCTGAGTACAGCATACAATTATGGTCTTGATGTATTTACCAACAGTATGACCTTTACAAAGGAGATGGTGGATCCGAATCATCTCAATTTCGGCGGAGATTCTTATATGATCATTGATAACCAGAGCGGAAATGATCTGAGTATCGAAGTGTTTGATAAGGATTATCCGTCCTGCATTTTTGCAGACTACATCTCTCATAAAGCACCTGCCAATCCGGGACATGTGAGCAGAAACATTTTGCAGTATCATGATTCCAGCAAGATCTGCACATATATTTCAAGCTACTGCTATCCTGCCATAAAGGTCGGCGGCGGTCAAACGATCGATCTGACCACGACTCCGCTTGTTTCGATTACTGTGAACGGTCAGCAATACATTGTGAAAAAGGAGATCCGTAATTTTGATTATGCATCCACGAACTTTCATCGTCCTGCGGAAAATGCAACGAATCTGACACAAGCTCAGGATCCGAAAGTTGCGTATGATAACTATTACTATATTACGATTACGAAGAAAAAGTAATCATGTCAGGCGCGGGTTCGCTGCCGGTACCATGGACTGGGGATATAACACCGTACTCACTGCGGCACACTGGAGTTCAAGAGCAACATTTCGAGAGGCGGTATTTCCGGCAGCGAAACGCATCTTGACCGGGTGACCGCCACAACGGCTCCGGTCACGAGCGAAAGCGGAACGGATACCACACCGGCTGTGACGACAACGACAGGCAGCGGCATCACACCGCCGGAACCGGACGTTCTGCCCGGTGACATTAATGAGGACGGCGAGGTCAGCGTCGATGACGCACAGCTGACGCTGAAAGCGTATACCAAGCGCATCGCGGGCAAGGACATCACATGGGAAGACATCCTGGGGGAAAAAGCCGCTTCCGCCGTCTGGCAGAAGACGCTTTTGTATGAAGCTGACCGGAATCTTCCGGACGGTGAAACAGAACCGCTGATCCGACAGCATCACAAAACCACCGGGCAGCGCCCGGGATACCGCATGATAAAAGGGGACGCTCTCTGTCGCAGGGCGTCCCCTCTGTTTTGTCGATCAAGAGGTATCGCTGTGCGATGGAGTTTGTAATCATTTTACGAACAGCGTGAGAGAAGTATGCTATAATAGAAGAAAGGACGCGATTCGCCCCTCCGAAAAAATTTTTTTCTGACAGGCTGTTACCTTTTCTGCTGACGTTCGTCCTAGTAAGTGAAAGGCGGCGATAAGCCGTGCGCACACAAATAGGAAATCAGCTCATCCAGCTTTATCCGAATCAGTATATGATCTTCTTTGATGAACTGCAATTCAGTAACGTTACCGAAAACGCGATCTGTGCACAGGATATTCCTGCCGGGACTGCGATTCCGGCAGCCGATGTCATTCGCTTACATCAGTCCTTCGGTCCGGCAACAGAATACCGAATGCAGTCGGCAAAGACGATTCATTAGACGCGGTGTTGACTTTTTTGCGGTAATGTGTTATATTGTTATCAGTGTCATTGAAAAATCAATCAGGAGCTTCCTGTAGAAGATAAAATTTGCAGGTTGCAAAAAAGAACACCTCGTAGTAGAATGTAGATACTGACGATGCGAAAGTTAGTACTACAAACTACAGAAAGGTGTTCCAATATGAATTATACACAAAATGAGAAGCTTTTGCAAGTGGGTGAGGAAAATTTAATAATCGGCATTGATGTCGGCAGCAAAAAGCACTACGCAAGAGCGTTTGACTGGAGAGGAATCGAGTACTCCAAGAAAGCATTTGCATTCTCAAATGACGTTGAGGGGTTTGCAGGTTTTCTGGAATGGATTTCAGATATTCAGAAGAAAAACGGAAAGGAAACCGTAATCCCTGGCATGGAGCCTACGGGACACTATTGGTTCGATCTCGCACTGTTTCTTCGGGATAACGGAATGAAGCCGGTACTCGTGAATCCGCTTCATGTGAAGCGCAGCAAGGAACTTGACGATCATCTGCCGAGCAAGAATGACATGAAGGATCCGAAAACGATTGCAAAGCTGATCATTGAAGGCAGATATGCCTTTCCGTATCTGCCGGAAGGAATCTATGCAGAGATCAGAAACGCATCGAATATGCGCTTTCAGGTCGAAGCAGAACTTACCCGGAACAAGAACCGTATTCAACGCTGGTTCGCCATCTACTTCCCGGAATACACAGAAGTGTACGGAAAGTTTGACGCAATCAGCAGCATGATGATCCTCAGGCAGGCGGCACTGCCATGTGACATCATATCACTTGGCGTTGAAAAGATCAATCAGATATGGCGTGAAGCGAAGCTGAGAGCAGTTGGCAAAAAGAGGGCACAGACCCTGGTAGAGGCTGCCAAGCGAAGCATCGGTCATACAGAAGGTCTCGATACAGCAAGAATGGAGATGTCACTTCTGCTTGAAGACCATGACAGGTTGCAAAACCGACTGAAACAGATAACAGAACTGCTTGAAAAGCTGGTCCGTCAGGTGCCTTATGCAGAGAAGCTTCTGCAAATCAAGGGCATCGGCATGAAGACCGTGTCAGGATTTATCGCTGAGGTCGGAGATATCAGCCGGTTTAACGATGCAAAACAAATTCAGAAGCTTGCCGGACAGGCCATTGTTGAAAACAGTTCAGGCAAGCACAACGGCAAGTCAAGGATCAGTAAACGAGGGCGAAAGCGACTCCGATATCTGCTGTTTGAAGCAGCCTTATCCCTGACAGCCACCAATCCGGAATTCAGAGAAATCCACAGGTATTACACAAGCAGGGAAACAAATCCGTTGAAGAAAAAGCAATCTCTGACGGTGCTTTCAAACAAGCTGATACGAGTGTTTTACACGATTCTGAAACACGGAACAGATTATGACCCAGCTAAATTAACAAGCGACATCAGGCGTCCTGAGAAAGTATCCGAAGCGGCATAAACAGGTGTAAGTCCTAATACGCCGAAGTTATAGGGAACGTCCGCCGAAAGGTGCTGTAACGGAAGCACAGCAAGCAAACAATAAAAGGAAGAGCCAGCAGCCGGCAGGGATATTCACCATGAGGCAAGACCTCGCATAGGAGCTGCGTCGGCGCCCGGTTATGGATAGGCAGGACGAAGGAAGTTGGGACTCCGCCGAGCGGATGATCCCGTTGGACATAGGAGGTTCGCTGCCGTAACGGAATGGGTTTGCAACAAGGCCTTTTTGAAAAATAAATCAAAGACGCTTGGTTTGTTGTACCCTAAAATCGTTATGATTCGCATTTGATGCAATGAATCATCCTTTACTATGCTCTTCCCTGACGTTTATTATTTTGAAAAACTGAGATATCGTTAGTATACGAGAGCAATCAAAAGATTCTATGAGGAGGT
>JAEEGL011091499.1_pt1 | contig 16613 bp, 12 predicted proteins | sample 9134231 | NCBI WGS metagenome assembly JAEEGL01 (sample SAMN16246548, study PRJNA631951) | gut metagenome | biome: gut microbiome; feature: rumen; material: fiber-attached | host: Bos | place: Iran: Karaj | collected 2018-10 | reverse complement strand
GCGCCAGCGAGGGCAGTCCCTTATAGTCCAGGATCTGATAGTACCAGGAGATCAGATAGGAGCGCATGTCGCCGCTGAGAAAGTACAGGACGTTCTTTCTGGCGTACAGCGAAAAGAACAGCAGGATCGCACCGGCGATCCACAGCAGGTGTTTTTCCAGAAAGGAAAGAATCTTTTGTTCGGTCTGTCTCATGGGAAATCCTCGTGATGTTCAGAATGTTATTTCTTATTATATCGCGCGCGCCGGGATCAGGAAAGAAGAAGGAATCAGCTGTTTCGGCGGGAAGCATATTGAAAGCTGTCGTCAGTTGCAATACTCTATAATCAGAAGTGAAATAAATACAAATAATCCATTATCAAATTACCATCAGGTAAAAACAACATGAAGCCGGATCTTTCGAAAAACATTTTGCGGTGGACGGCGGTGCTGATGATCGCGCTGCTGTTCACGTCATGCGGACAGGTCCCGCAGGAGGGACCGTCCGGCGGAGAACCGCAGGCGCTCCCGGAACCGGAGGTGATCCCCGATCCGGAGGTGTCGTTTTCCGCGCCGTCCGGATCCTATCCTGACGGTCTGACGCTGGAGCTCAGCGCTCCGGAAGGATGCGCCGTTTATTACACCACGGACTGCGCGCTGCCGGATGAAAGCGCGACACCCTATACCGGTCCGATCACGCTGGAGGGAAGCGGGGAAGGATGGCTCACCGACGAGACCGTGGCGATGCTGCATCCGGAAAATGTCCGTGAGATCTACGCGACGGAGGAACTGGCCGACGCCTGGGTCATCCGGGCAGTCGCGGTCAGAGAGGACGGAACGTGCTCGCCCGTCGTCACGAAGACCTACTTCACGGATCCCGGACTGGCGGAAGAAGCGCAGGGGATTCTCACGATCTCCATCGTGACGGAGCCGGACAGTCTGCTCTCCTATGAGGACGGCATCATGGTGACCGGCAGGATCTTTGACGAGTGGGTCGTTCAGGAAGGTTCCTCGGAGATCCTCGAGAACGACAGTCTGTGGCATCAGATCGTGGCCAACTATACGCAGAAGGGAAAGGAATGGGAACGCCCGGCGTCGATGGAACTGTTCGGGGAAGACGGCCTGCCGGACGCCGCGGAAGACTGCGGCCTCAGGATCCACGGCACCGCGTCCAGAATGATACCGCACCGGTCGCTCAGGCTCTATTTCCGCAAAAAATACGGAAGCGAATACCTCAATTACGATCTCTTCGGCGACGGTATCACCGAGTATGACGTGTTCGTGCTGCGCAACGGCGGCAACACCGGGACGGACCTCATCTTCAAGGACAGCTGGCAGCAGGATCTGCTTTCCGGCAGGCGGTTCGTCACATCGCGCTACAGGATGGTGCAGGCCTTCCTGAACGGGGAATACTGGGGCAATTTCTGTCTGCTCGAGCGGTATACCGTCCACGACATGCAGGAGCGCTTCGGGGTCGGGGACATCCTGATCGTCAAGGACGGCGAGTTCGAGGACGGAAACGAGGACCGGATGGATCTGTATGAGGAACTGATGTCATATCAGGAAAAGGACCTGACCGATCCGGCCGTCTGGGAGGCGTTCCGGCAGATCGTCGACGTCGAGGAACTGGCCGAATATCTCGCGGCGGAGATCTACATGGCGAACTACGACTTCTATCAGAGCAAGAACGATATCCTCTGGCGCACCGTCGAAGCGGACGGTTCCGCACCGTATGGGGACGGGAAATGGCATTTCATCCTCTACGACACCGATTTCACTTCCGGTCTGTACGGGAACAACACCCGCTGGAACACCGATTCCCTGCCGCTGATGACCGAGCGCTCCCCGCTGTACGCGGCGGTGCTGGAAAACAGGGAGTTCCGGGAACTGTTCCTGGAAGCGGTAAGGTCGATCGGTTCCGAGGATCTTGCCGCGGAACGGGTCAACGCGACGCTGGACGAATGGGCCGCGTTGTGGGAACCATGGATGCCGAAACAGTGGATGCGGTTCGAAGGTACCGAAGAGACGTGGAACGTGCAGATCGCCGTGATCCGCAATTTCTACACGAAGAGATATGATTATATCGTCCCGAGACTGGAGGCGTTGCTGGGGTAGACGGACGGAGATTCTGAAAAAAACAGGCGCGGAAGACCTGAAAAGTCTTCCGCGCTTTCTGTGTCTTCCTTCAGCGGGAAAAACATCTTCCGAATTGGTATAATGGAAAACAGAAAAGAAAAGGAGTCGTTCAATGCTGGAAAGAATCGGAGAAAAACTGCACGGATTCACTGTGACGCGGATCCGCACCTCGGAGGAGTTCACCGGACGCATGGTGGAGCTGGTCCACGCCGGGACCGGGACCGAAGCCGTCTGGCTGGACAACGGACTGGAGAACAAACTGTTCTCCATCTTCTTCAAGACGCTGCCGGAAGACAGCACGGGCGTGTTCCATATCCTGGAGCACTCTCTGCTGTGCGGATCGCAGCGGTATCCGGTGCGGGAGCCCTTCGTGGAACTGCTGAAGACCTCCATGAATACCTTCCTCAATGCCATGACGTTCCCGGACATGACCATGTATCCGGTATCCAGCCGCAACACGCGCGATTTTCTGAACCTGACCGGCGTCTATCTGGACGCTGTGTTTGCGCCGCGGATCCTGGAAGAGCCCAACATCTTCTATCAGGAGGGATGGCACATCGAGGAAAACGAGGACGGCCGGGTCTACAACGGCGTCGTTTTCAACGAGATGAAGGGCGCCATGAGCGGCGGCGCGCAGGTCGTTTCCCAGAGACTGCAGGAAAGGCTCTTCGAGGGAACGTGCTACGGATACAACTCCGGCGGCGATCCCGCCTGCATCACGGATCTGACCTATGAGCAGTTCACGGCGATGTACCGCAAATACTATCATCCGTCCAACGCCAGGATCTTCCTGGACGGCGACATCCCGGCGGAGGAGACCTTCGCGATGATCGGTTCCTATCTCGACCGTTTCGGGAGACAGGAATGCGATTTTGAGATCCCGATGGCCGTTCCGCGCGCCGTCGAGGACACCGTATACTACGAACTGGCGAAGGAGGAACCCATCGGGGAGCGGGAATTCCTCTCCGTGGGCATTCTTTACGGGGACTGGAAGGACCGCGCGAGGAACATGGCGGTGAGCCTGCTGAAGAACGTGATGTTCGACGCCAACGAATCCCCGATCAAGCGCGCGCTGCTGTCCTCTGGACTCGCGGAGGACATGTCCGCCGATATCGAGGACACCATGCAGCAGACCTATCTCGAGATCTCGGTGCGGAACATGAAGGCCGGAAAGGCGGACGAGGTGCTGCGGCTGATCCGGGATACTGCGCGGGCCGAGCTGGAAAAGGGACTCGACCGGGAGGAATTCCACGCCACGGCGAATCTCATGGAGTTCCGTCTGCTGGAACCGGACGAACCGCAGGGACTGGATGACTGCCTCAAGGCGGCTTCCGCCTGGCTCTACGGCGGCGATCCGATGAAATACATGCTGTACCGGAAGGAGTTCGCCGAGGTCCGGTCCATGATCGACAGCGGCGCGATGGAGGATCTTCTCCGGGAGCTGCTGGTGGAGAATGAGAACTGGGCGGTCGTCCACGGGATCCCGTCCTATACCTTCGGTGAGGAGGAACGCGCTGCGGAGGCCGCGCGGCTCGCCGCGGTGACGGACGCCTGGACACCCGAGGAGGCGGAGAGGAACCGGGAACTGTGCCGCAGGCTCGCCGACTGGCAGCAGACGCCGGACACCCCGGAACAGCTCGCCACGCTGCCGGTCCTGCCGCTTTCTGAGATCGGCAGGGACCGCAGGACGGCGCCTACCGAGCTGCGGGAACAGGCGGGCGTGAAAGTGCTCTTCCACGGGATCCCCTGTCCCGGCGTGATCCATTTCAAACTGTATTTCAACCTGAGCGATTATCCCGCCGACGATCTGTTCAAGATCGCGCGGGCAGGCAACATCTTCGGACGTCTCTCAACGGAAAAGTATTCCGCGCTGGAACTGCTGCGCCGGATGAAGGCGGTCATGGGAAGGATGGACGTCGGCTTCGACCTCAGCGCGAAGAAGGACCAGGTGAAGACCTGCACGCCTTATCTCGCGGTGACCTGCAGCGTGCTGGAAGCGAATCTGCAGGAAGCGATCGACCTGATCCTGGAAGTGCTCCTCAGGACGGATTTCCGTCAGGAGGACAAGATCAGGGAGATCCTGATCCAGTCGGACGAGGCCTTCAGGGCGATGGCGGTGAGATCCGGACATTCCCTGGCGGCAAAGAACGCCATGGCCCAGGCGTCCGCGGTCGCCGCTCTCAGCGACAGGATCTCGGGGTACACCGCGATCCGCAGGATCCATGAAATGGTGCAGAACATGGACGATGAGATCGGTCCCTTCATCGATCTGCTCGAGGAACTGAAGGGAAAGGTGTTCTGCAGGGAGCGCCTCACCGTGAGCATCACCGCCGGCAGCGAACCGTCGCTGGAACGCCTGCTCGGCGCGCTGCCCCTGGGAAGCGCCGTGCCGGAGGACGCGGAATACGTCACGGATCTGCCCCTTCATATGGGCTGCGTGATCCCGGCGAAGACCAGTTTCTCCGCGAAGGGCATCCTGCTGGACCGCAAGGTGGACCCCTGCGTCCGCGTAGCGGCGAACATCGCGTCGCTGGGTTACCTGTGGAACATGATCCGCGTACAGGGCGGCGCGTACGGCGCGGGACTGTCCGCGGGCAGCAGGGGAGGCGTCACGTTCTACTCCTACCGTGACCCGGATCCCATCCGGTCCCTGGAGGTGAGCCGCGGCGTACCGGAATTCCTGAGGGCGTTCTGTGCGTCCGACGAGAGCCTGGACGGCTACATCATCTCGACGCTGTCGGAGGACGAGCCCCTGCGCACGCCCAGAGAGGAAGGCGCCGCAGGAGACCGCATGTGGCTTTCCGGCACGACGGAACAGGATCTCCTGGAGGAAAGGGACAAGGTCCTGCATACCACGAAAGAAAAGATCCTGGAGAACCTGTTCGTGTTCGAGCGCTTCGCCGAGGACGGCAACTATTCCGTCGTCGGCATGGAAGAAGCGTTGAAGGATCAGGACAGTCTGACAGTCTGTCCGCTGCTCTGACAGAAAGAACCGCGTGAACATTGCTGCGGAAACGGGAGGAAAACACTATGTACGGGAAAATACTGGGCGGTCTGCTGGGAGGCGCCATCGGCGACGCGATGGGAGCCGCGACGGAGACCAGGAGCACGGATCAGATCATCGAGCGGTTCGGAGGACCCGTGACGGAATTCCTGACGCCGCCCGACGACGTCTTCGCGCGGGGTTTCGAAGCCGGCGCGGTGACGGACGACTTCTCCCTGGCGTACTGCACGGCGAAGGCGATCGTCGCACATGGCGGCGAAGTGGACGCCTCCACCGCGCGTGACGCGCTGCTGAACTGGTCGGAAACAAGGTACTTCTGTCTGGCGGGACCCACCACGGTAGGCGCGGTGAAGAAACTGCGCGGGGAGGAGGTACCGGACAGCAAGAACGCGTTTCTCACGGTGGACAATTCCAAGGGCTCCAACGGCAGCGCCATGAAGATCGCGCCGGTGGGACTGTGCAGCAAGGGAGACGTGAAGAAAGCGATCCGCGACGCCGTCACCATCTGCATGCCGACCCACGGAAACTCCACGGCTCTGGCCGGCGGATGCGCCGCGGCGGCAGCCGTTTCCGCGGCGTTGCACGACGGCGCGACGACGGACGAGGTGATCCGGGCGGGGCTTGCCGGCGCGGAACAGGGCGACGCATGGGGAAAACGCATCGGCAAGGAACTCGCCTGTCCAAGCGTATATAAGAGGATCCTTCTCGCGGTGGAGATTGCGAAGCGGTTCGACGGCGATATGGACCGGACTATGCGGGAACTGGCCGACATCATCGGCACCGGTCTTTCCGCCGCGGAAGCGGTGCCGTCCGCGTTCGGACTGTTCTACGCCGCAAAAGGCGATCCCATGAAAACGATCATCGCCGGCGTCAACATCGGCAACGATACGGATACCGTGGCGACCATCGCTGGCGCCATCGCCGGGACGTACGCCGGTACGAACGGCGAGATGGAGCGGTATCTCGAAACGCTGGACCGGGTGAACGGCTACGATCTGCGTGCCCTCGCGCGGGAGATCGAGGCGCTCTGAAGCCGGTATACCGAAATAGAAGGGAGAAGAACGATGCGAGGAAACAAAACAGGCCTCGTGCTCGCCGCAGCGCTTTTTGCGGTGCTTCTGCTCACATCCTGCTTCGGGCAGGGAGACGGCAATATGCCGTACGAGCCGGACACACCTGCGCCGGCGCCGCATGAAGGCGTCTTCGTTTCCGACTGGGGCACCATGACCTTCAGAGGCGACGGGCAGAACTTGACGATGACGATCGGCCCTGAACTGGCGGAGATCTTTGGCCTTCCGGAGGGGGAATATCCCGGGACATATGTGTTCCTGTCCGGTGATCTGCCGCCTCACGGCAGTATTCCCGTGCGGTACGATATTGCACACGAACTGAAGATCGAACTGAGAAAAGGCGGAGAGGGATCCGCGCATGTTTTCGCCGTCGGACTGGCATCGGATGACGGTTCTTCCGGGACCGTCGGCGTCGGGATGGTCACGCCGGAGCGGATACCGCTGCTGTTCTCGGACGGCGGTTTCCGGGACGTGCAGTTCTTAAAAGGGTGACCGCATGGCGGCAGAAAGAGAAGAAGGCAGGACGCTTGTCCTGCCTTCTTCCTTATGTCCGGCGTTTCCAGTCTGTTTTACGGAGCGTTTCCGTCCCTGAGCCGGATCAGGATCCTCGTCACGTTCTGACGGCTGTCCGCGACCGCGATCTGGGAGATCAGGTATTCCTCGTAGGCGTATTCCCCGAACCGGAGATCCTTTTCACGCGCCCAGGCGACCATTTTTCCGTAGGTCTCCAGCAGCGCGCTGTCCGGCCCGAAATGGTATCCGACCAGATACTCTCCCTGCGGCCTGACGATCTCGGCGTCCGGATGCCGCTGCGGATTCAGCTGAAGATACAGGTAATCGCACTGGTCCCCGTTCTCGATCCCCGCGAGGATCTCTTCCATCCGCACGGCGCCGGTGAGGGTGTTGGAAAAAGCGCCGTACTGCCGTCCCATGCGTTTCCAGAAGCGGAGGAAATCTTTTCCGAAGGCTTCTTCCACAGTGCGTGTGCGCACGCCCCATACGGCGTCCAGACGGATTGCCCGGAATCCGTCCTGCCCCGAAAGAGCGTCTTCCGCCTGGGAGAGGGAGAGCGTCATGGAGTCGATCATGTCGTAGAGACGGGCGATCTCGCCGCGCGCCTCTTCGATCTGCCGGTGCAGGAGCTCCACATAGGAGACCGGCGTCCTGGTATCCATGTACGCGCCGATGTCCCGCAGTCCGATGTCCATTTTTTTCAGGTTCTGGATCTGGGTGAAGAGCCAGATCTGTTTCGGCGCGTAGTAACGGTAGCCGTTCTCCGCCACGTAGGCGGGCCGGAACAGACCGATCCGGTCGTAGTGGAGCAGCGTGTCCTTGGTCGTGCCAAGGGCTTCCGCAAACTCCGCGACCGTGTATGAATTTTCAGGACGACTCATAACGTTACCTCTTGACTCTTGTGTTACTCAGTAGTTTAGCATATTTTCTGGAGGAAAAACACAGCGCTGCGGGCAACGGGGCCGGGCAGCGCAGGCAAAGAAAAAAACCATGAAAAAACTGATCCATACCTATCTTCCTGACAAACGGTTCTTCCGGCAGATCCTTTCCATCGCGATGCCGATGATGATCCAGAACACCTTTACCAATCTCATCAACCTCGTGAACAACGTCACGGTGGGCGGACTCGGAACGGAGCAGCTCGCCGGCGTCGCCGTGGCGAACCAGCTGATGTCGGTCTATATCATGTGCATCTGGGGCGCGATGTCCGGCGCGGAGATCTTCGGCGCCCAGTTCCACGGCAAAAAAGACACGGACAGCATGCGGAACACTTTCCGTTTCATGCTGCTGGTGGCTTTCCTGGTCTCCGCCGTTTCCGCGGCGATCTTCCTGGTGTGGGGCGAACCGCTCGTAAAACTGTATATCTACAGCGACGCGGAGGGATCCGATACGGCGCTGGCGCTCCGTGAAGGCACGCGCTATCTCCGTCTGCTGCTAGTCTCCTTCCTGCCTCTCGGGCTGAACATGGCGTATACGAGCATTCTCCGGGTCAACGACGAGAACATGATCCCCCTGTATGCCAGTATCGCGGGCGTGCTTTCCAGCCTGACGGCCAACTTCCTTCTGATTCCCCGGATCGGGATCTACGGGGCCGCCATCGCTTCGATCCTGTCCAGATTCATCGAGGCGGCGATCAACATCGTCTGGTGCCACACGCATCCGGAAAGGATGACGTTCCTGAAAGGAGCGTTCCGGCATTTCAGGGTGCCGCGAAAACTGGCCGGGCAGATCCTCCGGACAGGGATGCCGCTGACGGTCAACGAGACGGTGTGGCAGCTGGGAGTCGCCGCTATCACCCAGTGCTACTCGGTGCGCGGTCTGAGTTCCGTGGCGGCGGTCAACATCGCCAGCACGATCCAGTTCCTCACCAGCGTTTCCGTTTTCGCGCTGGGCGCGGCGGTCGGCGTGGTGATGGGGAACCTTCTCGGCGCCGGGGACCGGAAGGGCGCGGAAGCCGCCAGCAGACAGCTGCAGGGTTTCTCTGTGGTGGTCGGCCTGTTCGTCAGTCTGCTGCTGACTGCGATGGGCACGCTGGTCTCCTTCTTTTATCCGAACCTTCCGGCGGAAGTGCACGAGATCGCCAAATGGCTCATCTGGGGGGAAGCGTTCGACGCGATCCTCAATTCCTACTACAACTGCTGCTATTACATCATCCGCTCCGGCGGGAAGACCGTCACAACGTTCCTGTTCGATTCCGGCTTTATCTGGGGCGTCAGCGTCGTGGCGGCGATGATCATCGCTTACCGCACGTCCATCGCGATCGTGCCCTTCTACTGGATCGAGAAAGCGCTGGACATCTTCAAGTGCGTCATCTTCTTCGTCCTTGTGAAACGGGGCTCCTGGATCCAGATCCTGTCCGGAGCCGATCCGGCCGAAGAGACGGCGTAACGAAAGAGATAAACGAAAAGGATGGGATGCTTCAGGCATCCCATCCTTTTAATAAAGGAAGAATCCGGAACGTCCCTTTTCAGGAAACGCCCCGGACTCCCCGATACAGAGGAGCAATGTTATCGCGGACGGGCCGTTCAGGACGCGTCCACACTGTCCACGATGTTTTTCATCCAGCTGCCGCCCGCAACGAGTCCCGTTCCGATCAGACACTTGATCCCTTCCACCATCTTGACGCAGAAGTAGACCCATACCACGCTCAGCGCAGTGAAGTGCGTCAGGCAGTAGGCTGTCGCGGCGCTCAGGAACCAGATACTGCCGCAGTCGTAGATGAACGTAAGCACCGTATTGCCGCCGGAACGCACGGTGTAATAGGTCGCGTTGCCGTAGGCGCGGAACGGCGCTCCGGCTGCCTCGCACCAGATGAAGATCCGGGCGAGACGCCGCACGTCGTCGGGCTGGCTGACATAGAGCTGCGGAACGATAACACCGACACCCAGAAGCACAACGCCCACCATCATCCCGACGAACAGGGACAGAACGAGGAGTTTGTTGTCCGTGTCCCGCGCTTTCTCGAGGTCTCCGGATCCGAGGATGGTGCCGAGGATGATGCCGATGGCGACGCCAAGTGAGAAGAAGGCGGTGTTGACAAGGCTGGAGATGGTGACCGCCATATTGATCGCCGCAACTGCCGGGACGCCGTGATAGGAATAGGACTGCGTGATCACCGTCTCGCCGACGGACCAGAGCGTCTCCGAAAGGATGAGCGGCGCGCCTTTGATCAGCACGCGTCTCGCAAGGTCCGGCGGAACATGCATGGTGTCGTAGGCGCCGTATATGAAGGGCACTTCCTCGGGGAACCGGTGCGTCCAGAGGATGTTGATGCCGCATTCCACGAACCGGGAAACGACGGAAGCCGCAGCCGCACCCATAACGCCAAGGAGCGGTACGAGGACGATGTTGAGCAGTAGACTGAGGACCAGCGCGATCACGCTGGAGATCATAGGGATCCTCGCACGGCCGTTTTCACGGAGCATTTCGGAATACGCGGAGTTGACGCTGTAGGGCAGGAAACACAGGCACATGACGGCCAGATACCGGTATCCCTCGGAAAGCGTCAGGTCCGCGACGCTGCCGCCGTCGTGAAGGAACAGCCGGATGAGCGGCCTGCCGCCGATCCAGAAGAACAGCATCCACAGCACGCTGAACGCGGTCGAAAGAAGGATCATCAGGCGGAACACATACCGTTCGCCGTCGTAATCTTTCCGTCCGGCGAACTGCGCGCCGAAAAGACCCGTGGCGGAGATCGCGCCGAAGATGCACAGGTAGTAGATGGAGATCAGCGTGTTCGAGATGGCGACGCCTGCCAGCGACTCGGTGCCGAGATTGCTCACCGTGATGTTGTTCACCAGACTGACGGAGTTGGTGACAACGTTCTGGATCATGATCGGGACCGCGATGCGGAACACGGACCGGTAGAAGGATTTCGTGCCGATAAACTTCATGACTGTGACCAAAAAATAATACGTTATATTACGTTACTATAATCAGCATACAGGAAAAGGGGGAATGAATCAAGAGCGGAAATGGTCCGGCGCGGTCCGGAGAACAAAAAAACCGTGTCTTCCGGAGAAGACACGGTTGGGATGACGGATCGGGTATTACAGCAATGAGACGAAGGAGGAATAGAGACGGAACATGCTGGGCTTGTAATACAGTCTGCTGAAGAAGATCGGCTTGTGCGAGAAATCCCAGTGAAGGTCGTCGATGACAAGGATATTGTCGTCCGTCTTCAGATCCAGGAACGACCGTACATTGGCGTCCGGCTTGCCGCAGTCGTAATAGCGTCTGCCTTCGATCCTGGTGCTGCCGTACTGTCTGACGAGAAGCGCGTACAGACCCGCTTCCCATTCCTCGCGGGAAGCCTCCATCAGGCTGCCGTATTCTTTCGATACGTAGTTGATCTCGTAAAGCAGCGGCTCGTCGTCCACGAAACGCAGACGGCACACCTGATTGGCCATGGAGCCCGGTTCGATGCCCAGGAATTCCGCGATTTCCGGATCCTCCATCGGAACGGACCAGAAGGAGATCACTTTGGTTTTGGGAATGTGGCCGTCCCGGATGCAGCTGTCCGTAAAACCGGCAAAGTCATTGACGGACAGATTCTTCAGTTCCTTCGTCACGAATGTGCCGAGGCCCTGCCTGCGGACCAGCTGACCCTTGTCGACCAGTTCCTTGATCGCCGCGCGGATGGTGATGCGGCTGCAGCCGAACAGTTCCATCAGTTCGGGTTCGGTGGGGATCCGGTCGTTGGGCTTCAGGTTGCCGGCGGAGATGTTCTGGGAGATGATCTTCGCGATCTGCCTGTAGCGCGCTCCCTGCGTGGACAGATTGTATTCTTCACGGTCGAAGTTCAAAGTCATAAGCCTGATAAACCTGCTTTCATTTTTGATCCAATAGATAGGATGTCACACTGTGCCAAATCATATCATGAGGAACAATACGTTTCAAGAATTATATAACGTTCTTTTTCGTATAAAAATGACAAAATCGGAAAGAAATTCTGTGAAAAGCGGAAAATATGCTACAATAATGCTGACATAACGATATAGAATGACATGTATGGACGGAAGGAGAGAAAAAATATGATCAACGCGTACTGTCTTGGAGCGAACAATGTGGATATCTACCGGCACATCGAACGGGTATTCGCCGGCGGCATCCCTTTCAACGTGGCAGTCAATATCGTACGGACGGGAAACAAAGCGTCCGTGGCGACCATTGTCGGCAATGATGAACTCGGCAAGCTGCAGATCGATTCCTGCGTCGCGAACGGCGTGGATACTTCCCACATCCAGGTGCGGGACGGTCAGACCGGCTGGTGCTGGATCAAGGTCAAGGACGGAGACCGCGTATTCGGCGTTTCCGGCGGCACGATCCGGGACATCAATACCGTGGATGCCGACATGACCAGACCCGGACTGACCGGAGAATATGATCTGATCTATATCAACGCCGAAGCGGAATATACGGAAGAAGCGCTGGAACTGATGCGGGAAGGCGATGTGCCGATCGTGCGGGATTTCACCAACTACTGGAAACCGGAGGATCTGGCGGCATTCGCCGGCATCGTGGATTACTATTATATGTCGTTCGACGGTCATGAGGAGAACGTGGAAGAAGTCCTGAAGACCTGCGTGCATGAATACGGCGCGAAAATGGCCGTCGGCACCATGGGAATGAACGGTTCTCTGGTCTACAACGGACGGAGATTCTACCGCCAGAAGGCGTTCGCCATCAAACCTGTGGACACGCTCGGCGCGGGAGACACCTTCCTGTCCACCTTCACTTCACTCTATTTCAGCGGCAGGAAACTGCTGCGGAGCTATGAGAACGTGACCGGTTGGGGAGACGGCAACGAGCACGTCATGGAGTGCGAGGACAAACTCATCGAGCACGCGCTGAGCTATGCGGCGATGGGCGGCGCCTACGCCTGCATGTCCGAAGGCTGCTACGGCTTCAGCATCCCCTATGATCACAGCCTGATCAGCAGAAGCAACATCGACATTGAAAAAGCGGTCGCCTATTTCGACGCGCTGTGACCCTCTGAGGAAAGGAGAAGAACATGAAGGAATCTCAGCTTTCCATCGGCAACTATGCCTATTCTCTGCACTCTTTTGATTACTTCCTGAACTCGATGGAGGAGATGGGCGTGCGGCAGATCGAACTCTGGGCCGCCGAACCGCATCTCTATTTCGGGGATTTTACCCTGACGCAGGTGGAAGCCCTCGGGAAAAAGATCGCCGGCCACGGCATAAACGTGTCCTGCGTCACGCCGGAACAGTGCGAATACCCGATCAACATCTGCGCCTCCAACGTCAATGAACGGCGCAGGAGCGTGGATTATTTCAAACGCGCCGTGGAGGTGGCGGAGATCCTCGGAGCGCCGAAGGCCTTCCTGACCGCGGGCAGACACGTCCATGACGAGAGCCGCGAAGAAGCGTATCTGCGCGGCGTGGATTCCCTGAAGGAGCTGGTGAATTACGCAAGATACAAGGGGATCGGCCTCGTCATCGAAGTCAACCCCTTCGAACTGGAGGTCCCCAACAACGTGGCGGGACTCCGGCAGCTTCTCGCGGACGTGGACGGCGGAGATTGGCTGCTTCCCGTCTGGGACATCGACTGCGCCGCGCGCAGCGGGGAGTGGGGAACGGACTATATCAGCGCTTTCGGGAACCGGATCGGCAACGTGCATTTCTCGGACGGCGTCGGGGAACACTACAAAGGGCACCTGGTCCCGGGGGACGGGACGCTGCCGCTGACGCGCTGTCTGGAGGAACTGGACGCCGCGGGCTATACGGGAACCGTGGCCGTGGAGGTCATGAACAGCAGGTACGACGCTGATCCGGATACGGCGATGCGCAGGACGCTGAAATGGTTCCGCGACTATATGGCTGAACACTGAGGGAGGGAAAGAAGATGAAAAGAGAACAGTTCTCCGTCGGAAACTATACGTATCCGCACCACTCCTTCGAGTATTTCCTCAATTCCATGAACCGGATCGGGGTGGAGACCATCGAGATCTGGGGCGCAACGCCGCATATCCATTTCGAGGATTTTTCTCTGGCCGAGGCATCCGGCTTCGACGCCCGGATCAGAGCGCACGGACTGAAAGTCTGCTGCGTCACGCCGGAGCAGTGCATGTATCCCATCAACCTCGGCGCAGCCAACCCGGACACCCGGCGCAGGAGCATCGACGTGTTCAAGAAAGCGGTGGATCTGGCGACGGTCCTCGGCGCCGAAAAAGCGCTTTGCACCTCCGGGCACCGGCTCTATGACGAAGACCCGTCCGAATGCTGGAAGAGATGCGTGGAATCCTATCAGGAACTCGCGTCCTACGCGAAATCCCGCGGCGTCTGCATGGTCCTGGAACCCCTGACCAGAAGAGGGATCGATATGATCGTCTACGCGGAGGAAGAGAAGCGGATGCTGGACGACGTAGGCGACTATGACGGCATCAAAGCGATGATCGATACGGACGAGTCCTTCCGTGTGGACGAGTACCCGAAAGACTTTACCGACCTGTTCACGAAAGAGCAGTTCGGGCACGTTCATATCGTGGACGGAATGCCCGGCGGACATCTCGCTTTGGGAGACGGACTGCTGGACCTCGACCGCTGCTTCAGCGATCTGGAAAACGCCGGATATGAGGGATATATGACTCTGGAGGTCATGAATCCCAGATATTACGAGGAACCGGAAGCCGCGGTGAAGCAGAGTTTCGACTGGTATCTGAACTGGCTGGAACGGAAAAACGGCTGAGACGGTCAGAAAACAACGGCAATAAGAGCGGAAAGAGGAGAAAGGCTTTTCTCCTCTTTTTCTATGGTTTATTCCTTCCGGACCCCCGTCCGCTGACGGCCGGATGCCTGCCGCCGTTCGTCCGATCCCGTTCAGACAGCGCGACATGAACGAAATCGGTCGATTTTTGCAATATAACGTTATATAAGGTATTGATTCTTCGGCCGTTATCCATCATAATAAATAAAGCAGAAACTAATTCAAAGCCATATAGATCAACTATAAAAACGAGAATGTGAGGGTAAGAACGAATGAAGACACTGAAAGAAGCTTATGCCGCGCTTCCTGAGTTCCGCAAAAGGCTTGAAGAGATCCTGGACAAGGAACTGGAAAACGGCATGAAGAACATCTTCCTGGTGGGAACGGGCGGCACCTACAGCTATGCGATGCCGATGACCTATTTCGCCAAGAAGACCTCTGATTTCCCGGTATACGCCGAGAACGGCAAGGAACTGATGACCAACTGCCACAAGCAGCTGGGCGAAGGCTCCCTCTGCTTCTACTGCTCCGCGACCGGCAACACCAAAGACATCCTCCAGGCGATGGAGTACACCCGCAGCAAGGGCGCGAAGAACCTCGCTCTTGTCAGTGTGGATGAGAATCCGATGCAGCCGCTGGCGGATTACAACTTCGTCGCGGAAGGCGGATCCGCCATGTTCATGACGTTCATGTTGCTGATCCTGACCTATGTGTTCCACAAGAAAGGCGATTTCCCCGGATACGCGAAGTTCGCGGATCAACTGGCGGAATGCGGCGAAGCGTTCGACAAGGCGCGCGAACTGCAGAACAACGACGCCATCTACTATGCGGCGCGCAACTCCTTCGCTCCCTTCCACTTCCTGGTAGGCGCCGGCGCCACCTACGGCGAGGCGTACTGCTACGGCATGTGCATCATGGAAGAGATGCAGTGGATGTACACCAAGATCATCAACGCTGCGGAGTTCTTCCACGGCGCCATCGAACTGGTGGAGAAGGATACCCCCTGCATCCTGTTTAAGGGTGACGACGAGGTCTCCCGTCCGCTGGTGGACAGAGTCGAAGCTTTCCTGAAGCCCCTGACCGACGAAGTGATCGTTTTCGATACCGCGAAGGTCGAACTGCCCCTGGACAAGGAGTTCCGCGAGTTGGTGACCCCCATCGTGGCTTCCTGCCTGGTGAGCCCGCTGTCGAAGGCCTTCTCCGTGGAGCGCAACCACGACCTGAGCGTCAGACGCTACTACCGTCAGATGGAGTATTAATCCGTAAACCATACGCGACATATAAAAAGAAAGGAACAGTACAATGTCTCTTGAAAACTTTGCGAAATTCCCTGAGTACCTGAAGAAAATCGAAGAGATCGTTGACGGCGAGGTCGAGAAGGGCCTGAAGAGCATCTTCTATGTCGGAACCGGCGGCACCTACTCTTATGGTCTTCCGTTCAAATACTATGCTGATCAGCTTACTGACCTGCCTGTCTTCAATGAGGCGGCTCCTGAACTGATGCACATGAATCACAAGCAGCTTGGCGAAGGCTCCCTGTGCATCTGGACCTCCGCGACCGGCAACACCAAGGACGTCCTCAAGGGCATGGAATTCACCCGCAGCAAAGGCGCGCGCAACCTTGCGCTGGTGGAAGCAAAAGAAAGCCCGATGGAGCCTCTTTCCGACTATTTCTTTAAGGAAGTTCCGGGCGAAGTCATGCACGCCCTGATCTTCTTCGCAGAACTGCGCGCCTTCTTCAAGAGAGGCGAGTTCCCCAAATACGAGAAGCTTGCCGAGCAGTTCGCCAAATGCGGCGAAGCGTTCGAGAACGCGCCGAAGCTCTTCAATTCCCGCTGCATCTACTATGCAGCCCGGAATCATGACGGCAACATCCCGCACTTCGTGGTCGGCGCAGGCGCCACCTACGGCACCGCGTATTGCTGGGGCATGTGCGTCATGGAAGAGATGCAGTGGATGCGTACCAAGATCATCAACGCTGCCGAATTCTTCCACGGAACGATCGAGCTTGTCGAGAAGGACAGCCCCTTCATCATCGTCAAAGGTGAAGACGGCGGACGCGAACTGTGCGAACGCGTTGAGCGTTTCATCGCCCCTCTTACAAAGGAAGTTCTCGTATTCGACACTAAGGAGATCGATCTTCCTGTCGATGCGGAATTCCGTCCGCTGCTTTCCTCGCTGATGG
>JAEEGL013316791.1_pt1 | contig 16614 bp, 12 predicted proteins | sample 9134231 | NCBI WGS metagenome assembly JAEEGL01 (sample SAMN16246548, study PRJNA631951) | gut metagenome | biome: gut microbiome; feature: rumen; material: fiber-attached | host: Bos | place: Iran: Karaj | collected 2018-10 | reverse complement strand
TCATGTGCTAAATAAACATTAGCCATTCCACCTTCACCCAATGTTTTTATAATTTGATATCTATCATTTATTTTGGATCCTTTAACTATCACACTATTCACCACCAAATCTAACACAAGCTACTGTTATATTATCGCTACCCCCACGCATATTAGCTTTCATTATCATTTTTCCAACTTGACCTTCTAATTCTAAATCTTTATCATTTAATACTTTTTCTATTTGTTCTACAGTTAACATATTTGTAAGTCCATCACTACATAGGAAAACTCCATCTACGTCTCTTTCGACATCAAATATGTCCATTTCAATAACTTCTGCTGCTCCTAAGGCTTTCATAAGTACATTCTTTTGTGGATGTACCTTAGCAGCGCTTTCAGTTAATTCTCCATTTTCTAAAAGTATATTAACTAAAGTATGATCTTTAGTAACTTTATATAATTTACTGTTTTTATATACAAAACCACTAGAATCACCAATATTACCAAATAGAAGAAACTCAGGTGTAATTATAGCACAAACACAAGTCGTACCAAGACCACTTGCATCGATATGCTCCTCTGCATATTTTAGTATTTTAACATTTACTTCATCGATTATTTCTTTTAACCAAATAACCGCTTCTTCCTTTGTTCCTATACTTGATAGATTACTAAATCTTTTTGATAATTCATTAACGGCAAGAGAAGATGCAACTTCTCCGGCTTTATGTCCCCCCATTCCATCAGCCACAACCAACAAATATTCTCCACTTGCATTTTCAACAATATTTACTGAATCTTCATTATGACTTCTTACTTTTCCTGGATCGGTTTGATAATATGTTTTCATATTAATTTGTCCTTTCTACAGATGCACGTAATTGTCCACAAGCAGCAGATAAATTACCACCCATTTCTTTTCTTATTGTCACATTAACATTATTCATTTTAAGTATATCATAAAAACTTTTTATTTTAAAGTCATTACTTCGTTTCATTGCAAAATTTGAAGTTTCATTATAAGGTATTAAATTTACATAAACTAGTTTGTTTTTAAGTAAGTTTGCTAGTTCATAAGCGCAAGCATCACTATCATTGATTCCCTCAAGCATTATATACTCAATTGTTACCCTTCTATTTGTCTTAGAAATATAATAATCAAGGGCCCCCATAATGTCTTCAATTTTATATGCTTTATTGATTTTCATTATCTTATCTCTAATCTCGTTATTTGGAGCATGTAAAGAAATTGCTAGATTAACTCCTGTTTCTAAATCAGCAAATTCATATATTTTAGGTACAAGTCCACAAGTAGAAATAGTCAAATGTCTTTGACCAATACCAATCATTTTATTATTTGTTACAACACTAATAAATCTTTTAATATTCTCATAATTATCAAAAGGTTCTCCAATACCCATTACAACTATTGAAGATATTCTTTTGTTTTCATTCTTACTAACTGCAATTACTTGGCCAACTAGTTCGCCTAATGTTAAATCTCTTACCTTTTTAAGTCTTCCACTTTCGCAAAATGAGCATCCCATATTGCATCCAACTTGGCTTGATACACAAAGTGAATATCCATAATCATGATTCATTAAAACGCATTCTATTTTGTTTTGATCACTTAACTCTAATAAGTATTTATTGGCTAGTTTACTCTTTTCAACTGTTATAATTTTTAAATCGCCAAATATAAATTTTTCATTCAAAAAAGAAATAAGATTACGACTTAAATTAGTCATCTTATTAAAGTCTTTAACGTCTTTTTCATAGATCCACTCAATTATCTGAGTAGCATTATATTTTTTAAATCCATTTTCTATTAAAAAACTTTCTAATTCTTCTAATGTAAAATCATATATATTCATAACTCATCATTAAAATTATAACACAATAAAAAAAGAATTAAAACTTTTGGTTTTAATTCTATTTTTCTACAAAATATAGTAAATCAGTTGTTTGTCTTTCTTCTCCATAACTATTGTTAACTGATTTAACTTTACCATAGTTATCAAAGTACCTATAAAGTGATGTATCATTTCCTTTTTTATATGATTGGAAACAACTTCCACCACCATCTAAGTTAACAGCCCAAGTACATCCATAATTATAGAATATAGCTGCGATAGTATTAAGACTAAGGCCATGATAATATCTGAAATAATCACCATATTGATTGTTATTTGTTCCTGGAGTCATTGTAGTTTCAAGAACTATAAAGTTATTCTTATCAATTTGACACAATGCAGTTCTTGATGCAAGGTCAGTACTAGTATTGTTTATAACCATTTCTCCATTTACTTTTTTTAACAATTGTCCAGTACCAAAGTTAAATGTATATTTAACTCCATCTGCTGTGATTGCTTCTTTAAGTTCCTTGTTCTTTTCTGCGTCTTTACTAAAATAGTATGTTTTGAATTGATTATTCTTAGTAAGTCCATATACTTTTTGAGTACCAGTTGGAGCATCATATAATACAATACCTTTTCTTCCAGCTACATAACTGTAAAACTGAGGAGAAGTATAATCATCTGATTGTGCTTTATAAGAAACATATGAACCATTATTATCTGCATTTAATACATAAGAAGCGGCGATATCTCCTATCTTATTTGGATACTTAAAGTTCCAACCAAATCCACTAGCGTTTACTGCAATTAAACCTTTATTTTGATATCCATATCTGTTAATTGCATTGTTAAGCATAGTTAGTGGATATGTTCTTTTAGCTCCATTATTTATGATTCTAGAGTGTGTTGTCTTAATTTGATTATAGGCATCATCAACCCATATTCTAAATAATAAATATCTTTGTTCATTAGATTCTAATGCATTAGGTACTTTAACATTTGAACCATAATTTGAAGGTCTTTCAACAAAATACTTTAATGTTTGACTATCATATTGATCAACTATATCGTATTGTGTTATTACTATATTTGCAATTGCTGACTTACCTGATTCAGCATTTTTTGCAGTTATTTTAACAGCACCTGGTCCAAGTGCTTTTACTTTACCATTTGCATCAACAGTAGCTACTTTTGTATTACTACTTGTCCATGTTAATGTTTTATTTGTAGCATTACTTGGTGTTATTGTTGGGGTTAATTTTACTTCTTTGTTATCAGTTGTATTTAATCTTACGAATGTTTTATTTAAAATTATTGATTCAACTGGAATATTTTTTTCACGAACTGTTAAACTGATACTAGCTTTAATATTGCTGTTTTCTTTTGATGTGGCTGTTATTTTAACAGAACCATTGGCTATTGCTTTTACGACTCCGCCGGAAGTTACCGTTGCTACTGTTTTATCACTACTTGTCCATGTTACTGCTTTGTTTGTGGCATTTGTTGGGTCATATTCAACGCCAAGAGTTACACTTCCACCTACATATATAGATGTAACATTACTTGTTATTTTAATTGATTTTAATTTGATTGTTGATGGTTTTACAGAAATAGCACAAGTTGCTGTTTTACCATTTGAAGACTTAGCAGTAATTGTTGCATTGCCTTCTTTTACTCCAGTAACTACGCCGGAACTAGAAACAGTAGCTATATTTTTATTACTACTTGTCCAAGTAATTGTTTTATCTGTTGCTCCACTTGGTGTTATTGTAGCTTTCAATTCAATAGTTGAGTTTACTTTTACTGTTGCATTTGTCTTATCAAGAGTTATTCCAGTTACTGCTATTGTTTTTGCAGTAACTTTTACAATTACTTCACTTTTAATATTAGTATTTGCTGCAAGTGTTGCTGTTATCTTTGCAGTACCAGGTTTAACTGCTTTTACTGTTCCAGCAGAATCAACTGTTGCAACTGCACTATTACTACTTGTCCAAGTAATCTTTTTAACTGTTGAGTTTTCTGGATAATATTTAATAGATAATTTTTTGCTCTTTCCTTCTACAAGTGAGAACGTTCCTTCAACTATTTCTATCTTTGTTGGGACAATTTCATTTACTGTTACCTTACATATTGCTGTTTTACCATTTGAAGATTTAGCAGTAATTGTAGCAGATCCAGGTTTTACTCCTTTTACTACACCTTCAGAAGAAACAGTAGCTATATCCTTATTACTACTTGTCCAAGTAACTACTTGATTTGTTGCATTACTTGGATTAAAGGAAACACCTATCGTTTTTGTTTTTCCTACATCAATACTAAGTGATGATGGTTTTAATGCAATTGATATTACTTCAATTGTTACATCAGAAACTGTTACTTTACAAGTTGCTGTTTTACCATTTGAAGACTTAGCAGTAATTGTTACAGTACCAGCCTTTTTACCAGTTACCATTCCATTTTTATCAACTGTTGCAACCCCTGTATTATTTGACGTATATGTAATTGTTTTATCTGTAGCATCACTTGGATTTATTACTACTTCTAGTTTTGCTTTTTCATTTGTTTTTATATTAACACTACTATTTTTAAATGATAATGATGTTACCTCAACTACTTTAGTTGATACGATTACTTTACAACTAGCTTTTTTACCATTTGTGCTTGTTGCTGTTATTGTAGCAGAGCCATCTTTAATTCCTTTTACTATACCACTGGTTGTTACAGTAGCAACACTTGGATCACTACTCTTCCATGTTACCTTTTTAGTAGTTGCATCATCAGGACTAACTGTAGCACGTAATCTTTCACTTTCACCTACATAAATAGATGTGCTAGTTTTATTTAATTTAACTGATGTTACTTCTACAACAGAAGATTTAACAGTTATAGTTACATCTGATTTAATACCATTTTGTGTTTGAACAGTTATCTTTGAAGTACCTGTTTTAAGGGCTTCAATGTATCCCTTTTCATTAATACTTACTACACTTGGATCACTTGTTGACCAAATAAGTGTATCTACATCTGCATTTTCTGGTTTAACTTCATAAGGTAATTGAATCTTATCTCCTATTGTTAATTCAAATCCTTTATCTTCAAGAGCAATAGATGTTGGCATTTGTTTTCTAACAACAATGCTTACAGAGGCACTAATTCCATTATTTGTTGTTGCACTTATAACTGTACTTCCTTTAGAAACACCTTTAACTACTCCATTATCAACTGTTGCAACTTTAGTGTTTTCACTCTTCCATATAACAGTTTGATTAGTGGCATTTTTTGGAGATACTGTATAGTAAATAGTTCTTTCTTCACCTTCAGTAAGTTCGATATAATCATGATGAATTTCAATACCAGTTACTGATATATCTTTTACTACTACTGGTTCAACTACTGTTGGCGTTACAGATTCTTCTTTTGCTATTTCTTTATCTTTTATAACAATATTACAAGTACATTTTTTTCCACTACTATCAGTAGCAATTATTTGAACATTACCACTTTTAATTGTAGTAACATTACCAAGTTTATCAACATTTGCAAGTCCTACATCTGAACTTGTCCATGTTACTTCTTTATTAGCAGTTAATTTTATTTTGCTACCAGTTATTAATACTTCGTTATATGAACTAATTACTAGTTCGCTTTCTTCTTCTTTTACTAAAACTACACACGATGCATCAAGACCAGTTGTAGTCTTAACAGTAATAACTGCTCTTCCTGGTTTTTTAGTAGTTATATAACCATTTTCATCAACAGAGGCAACACTTGGATCACTACTAGACCAAATCAAATCTTTTTCGCTAACACTTCCTGGTGTTAGATATACAAATATTTTTTTAGTATTATTTGGATTTAATGATAGTTCTTTATCACTTAAAGTAATTTCTTGAATATCTTCTTTTGTTTCACTTACTACAACTTTAGTTTCACACACTATTCCATTGTATGAACTAACCTTTAATATGGCAGTACCTGCACTAACTCCTGTAATGTTTCCAAGTTCATCAACAGTCATTACATTTGGATTACTACTTTCATATTTTAATTTAGTGCTAACATTATCTTGATCGTTTACTTTAACACTAACTTTTTGACTTGAATTTTTAGAAAGATTAATAGTCTTTACAACTTCTAATTTTTCAACCTTTATATCAGTTACATAAACAAGCATACTCTTTTTAACATAATCATTTTTAAATCTTACATTTATGTTTGTTTCTCCTGATGATTTAGCTGTTATTTCACCATATTTATCAACGCTGGCAATTGATTCATTTTCACTTTCAAATACATAATTCTTATAATCAAAGTAATCAGCATTCTTTGGTAAAAGATCTATTTGATATGTAGAACCACTATCAATAGCTACTTCTTTATTAACAATATATACTTCATAAATACCAGTATAAATTGAATATCCAAAGAAGCAAAGACCTATGAATAAAAAGAAATAGAAAACTCTTGGTAACCATCTGTTTTTTCTATGTTTCTTCATAAATTCTTTTTTATCCATGTATCTATAATGTCCAGTCTTTGGATCCTTTGCAAATACTAGATTACTATTATAATAATTATTATTCATTTTAAATCAACTACCTATCATAAACATTATACAATATTAATAATCAAAAGAAAAGAGAATACATGTGTATTCTCTACTATTCTAGTACAGCCTTAATTCTTCTAATACCAGCACTGCTTGCTTCTTCTTTAACAATTCTAAAGTGTCCAAGTTCACTAGTGTTTTTAACATGTGGTCCACCACATAATTCTTTTGAAATATCTCCGATTGAATATACTGTAACAATGTCTGGATATTTTTCAATAAACATACATTCTGCTCCGCTGTTAACAGCGTCTTCTTTATTCATTTCTTCTACTCTAACATCTAGTCCCTCACCAATCCACTTATTAACTAAATCTTCAACATTTTTCTTTTCTTCATCAGTTAATTTATGATCACAGTTAAAGTCAAATCTCATTCTCTCATCTGTGATATTACTTCCTCTTTGGTGAATGTCCTTGTTAACTACAACCTTTAGGGCAGCATTTAGTAAGTGTGTTGCTGTGTGATATCTTGTTTCAATCTCACTATTACCAGCAAGACCACCTTTAAACTTACCTTGTGAAGAAGTTCTTGATAGTTCTTGATGTGCCTTAAAGTTTTCTTTAAATCCATCAATGTCAACTTTAAGATTTCTTTCTTTAGCTAATTCTTCAGTTAATTCAATTGGGAACCCATAAGTATCAAATAAATGGAATGCTGTTTTACCATCAATGTCTTTATTTGCTATTTTTTCAAATTCACGAAGTCCCTTTTCAAGAGTTCTATTAAATTTAATTTTTTCATTCTTTAATACTTCTAATACAACATCATAGTTTTCAACTAATTCCTTATAATAGCTCTTATATTTATCAAGTATTAATTTAGCAATTTCACACTCCCAGTCACTATTAATATCAATACCCAACTTCTTAGCATGTCTAATTGCTCTTCTAATAAGTCTTCTTAAAATATATCCTTGGTCAGTATTACTTGGTTTAATACCTGATGGATCTGCTGAAATAAACACAGCAGTTCTTAAGTGATCAGCAATTATTCTCATACTAACTTCATTTCCTTCATAAGGAAGATTAGATATTTTAGAAATTAACTTAATAACATCACTCCATATAGATGAAGCATAATTATCATTTACTCCTTCTAAAATTGAAGTTGTTCTTTCAACTCCCATACCAGTATCAACATTTTTCTTTGGAAGTTCGCTAACATTACCTTCACTATCTTTATAATATTGCATAAAAACATTATTCCATATTTCTACCCAATTATTATCATCAAGGTCAAAAGTTTCAGGAACATTTTCACCTCTATAATAGAATATTTCAGTATCTGGTCCACAAGGTCCACTTTCTCCTGCTATCCAGAAATTATCTTCTACTGTTTTTTGTATTCTTTTTTCATCAATGCCAAGGCTTAACCATTTATTATAACTTTCTTCATCAAATGGTATTAAATCAGACCCTGCAAATACTGTAACAGCTAAGTGATCTTTATTAATCTTTAAAACCTCAGTTAAAAATTCAAAACTATAACTAATACTTTCATCTTTAAAATAATCACCCAAAGACCAGTTACCAAGCATTTCAAAGAAAGTGTGATGAGTTGTATCACCTATTGAATCCAAATCATTAGTTCTAACACATTTTTGATAATCACAAAGTCTTGTTCCATATGGATGCTTTTCACCCATTAAATAAGGAATTAATGGTTGCATACCAGCAGTATTAAATAAAACACTTGGGTCATTTTCAGGCACTACTGGAGCACTAGGTATTTGCTTATGCCCTTTGCTTACAAAAAAATTAATATAAAGTTCTTTTAAATTCATAAAAATTCCTCCAATAAAAAAGGATAGCACAAGGAGTCATAAAGACGGTACCATCCTTTAATTAACTTAATAAATTATAACGTAATTAACGTGAGTTATTAACTCATAAGAGAAAGTAGCTTTCAGATATTTTATTTATTAATTTACACCAACCATTAACTCTCTTTAAAATAAATATACCTTACTTTTCTTTCAATACATAAGATTTTAACAAATTTTAATTATTTTTTCAAGAAAAAATAACTAGTTTCCTAGTTATTTATTGAACGTTTGTATTTATTGGCTCTTGTGGCGCTGGTGCTACAGGTTGTACAGGTGTTACTGGTGCAACTGCTGGAGCAGGTTCTGCTGGCGCAACTGGTGCAGGTGCAACAGGTGCTGCAGGCGCTACTGGAGCTGGTTCTACAGGTGCAGCTGGTGCTGCAGTTTCAACAGGCGCTGCAGGTGCAGGTTGTTGAATTGTAGGATCAGGGATAACTAAAGTTGGTTCAGCTGGTGCTGCAACTGGTTCTGCAGGTGCTACTGGAGCAGCTGGTGCCTCAGGTGCTACTGGTGCTACTTGTGCAGCTGGATCAGGAATAACTAATGTTGGTTCAGCTGGTGCTGCAACTGGTTCTACAGGTGCAACTGGTGCTGCTGCTTCAACTGGTGCAGGTTGTACTGCATCGATTGGTGTTACAGGAGCAACAGGCGTTTCTGGAGTAACTGGTGCTACTTGAGCAGGTTCTGCAGGTGCTACTGGAGCAGTTGGTGCTGCGGCAGGTTGTGCAGGAGCCATACCAGGTACTGTTGTGTCAACATTAGCTTGTGCTTTAGCTTTCTTCTTTCCTCCCACTATAAATCCAATTAGTGCTATTAACAAAACAACACTAATTATCATGAATATCATATAATTATCTCCTAAAAAGTTTAAAAATGCTTCCATTTTGTTATCCTCCTTATTCTCTACAATATATTTTATCATTAAAAATAACATAATTCAATAAAAAGATTAAATATTTCTATTTAATCTTTTCAATCATCTTTTCTTTTGCTTCAACAGGATTTGCTTTTCCTTTTGATTTTTTCATAACTTGTCCAACTAAATAATCAAGCATATTTGTTCTACCATTATGATAGTCTTCAATTGCTTTTGCGTTTTCACTTATTACTTCATCAACTAAAGCATCAATAAGTCCGCTGTCTTCTATAACTTCCATATTATACTTTTTAACAATTTCTTTTGGTGTTAAATGCTCTTCTAACATATGAGCAAATACTTCTTTACCCTGATTATTTGTTATTTTCTTTTCATCAATCAACTTACATAGTTCATAAATCATACTTGGCCTTACAAATACATCATCAATTGTAAGTTCTTCTGATTTATTAACTTCAGCAAGTACTCTTGTAGTAATCCAGTTGCATGCACTTTTTGCATCACAACCAAGACTTATGCACTCTTCAAAGTAATCAGATATCTTTCTACTTTTAACTAGTACTCCTGCATCATACTCGCTAAGACCATATTCATTTATGTATTTTTCTTTTCTTTCATGAGCTAACATTGGAATACTTTTTCTTATTTCTTCTTTCCACTCTTCAGTAATTCTATATCTTGGAATGTTTGGCTCTGTAAAGTATTTGTAATCTATAGCATCTGCTTTACTTCTCATATGAATTGTAGTTTTTGTTTCATCATCCCATCTTCTTGTTTCCTGTACTACTTCATCATATCTTCCAGCCTCTTTTAGTTCACTTTGTCTTTTAATTTCATATTCGATTGTTTGTTTAATAGCATCAAATCCATTAACATTTTTTGTTTCAACCTTTGTTCCAAGTTTAGTATCATTTTCATCCATTATTGAAACATTTACATCTGCTCTTATTTGTCCTCTTTTAGTGTCGCAATCAGAAATATCAGCATATTGATATATACTTCTCATTTGTTCTAAGAAATAAACTGCTTCTTCAACTGAATTTAAACAAGGTTCAGTTACAAGTTCTAAAAGTGGAACTCCTGATCTATTATAATCAATATTTGATGTGTTGTAATAATGGTCAAGTGATGCTGCATCTTCTTCTAAGTGAATGTCATGAATTAAAACTTCTTTTTTCTTTCCATTAACATCAATTGTAATTTTTCCATTTGTTCCAACAGGATTAAAATATTGTGTTATTTGAAACCCTTTTGGTAAGTCTGGATAGAAATAATTCTTTCTATCAAATTCCATATATTCTGGTATTTTACAATTAAGTATAAGTGCTGCCTCTATTGCTTTTCTTACACATTCTTTGTTTACCACTGGAAGTGTTCCAGGAAAAGCCACATCAAGAGGTCTTACATACTCGTTTGATTTTTTAGAGTATCCATTAATTGCATCAGAGAATACTTTTGTGTGAGATTTCATTTCACAGTGAAATTCAAGTCCAATAACTGCTTTATACATGTTATTTTACCTCCTTTGCAATTTGGTTTTTATAATTCATTGTTCCTTCAAGAGCATAAGCTATATTTAAAACATTCTGGTCATACTTAACTTTACCAGTAATATTTACTCCTACTGGAAGATTACTTACAAATCCATTTGGTATTGTTATACTTGGGAAACCTCCAAAGTTACCAATTTGTAATAATTCTTCTAGTGGTGTTACATCATCACTAATCATGTTTTTATCATTTTCTAAATACTTTGCAGGTCCTGTTCCAACAGGAGCAATCATAGCATCATACTTACTAAATAACTCATTCATCTTATCAACAATTAATCTTCTAACTCTCTTAGCATTTAAGAAATATTTTTCTTGGTTTTCACTTTGTAATACATATGAACCAATTACAAATCTTCTTTTAATAAGTGGGCTAAATCCTTTAGTTCTGTGATCAATCATCATTTCTTCAGGACTATTTCCTTCCCCTCTTGGTCCAAATACAATACCTGTTAGGTTTGACATGTTACTTGTTGCTTCAGCACATGAGATAACTACATATACAGCACTAATAGCATTAAGTAATTTTTCATCAAAACTTACTTCCTCTACAACGATACCAAGACTTTCACATTTTTTAATTGTCTCTTTAAAATTTTCTAAGTGACTCTTTAATTCTTCACTTGGATTTTTATAATTATTAATATCACAAACTTCTTTTATATAAAATAGTTTTTTACCTTTAACATCATCATTTAAATCTTTATATAGATTGATATTACTAGAATCCCAAGAAGTCATATCTTTTGTGTCTTTTCCCTTCATACCATCTACTACTATTGCTGCATCTTCAACACTTCTTGTAAGCACTCCTACTGTATCAAGAGAACTTGCAAATTGATACATACCAAATCTAGAAATCATTCCATAAGTTGGCTTGTATCCAACTATTCCACAGTAAGCAGCAGGTTTTCTAATTGAGTCTCCTGTATCGCTACCAAGAGCATATGGATAAACTCCACAAGCTACACTTGCTGCACTACCAGAACTACTTCCTGCACACATTCTTGATAAATCCCAAGGATTGTGAACAACTCCTGTGTGTCCTGTTGTACCAGTTCCACCCATTCCAAGTTCATCCATTACAGTTTTAGCAACACCTACAGCACCATGTCTAGTTAAGTTTTCAACACAAGTTGCTGTATATATTGGAACATAATCTTTTAGTGTATTTGAACTTCCAGTTGATAATATTCCTTTTGTTGCAAATATATCTTTAATACCATATGGAATACCAGAAAGAAGATCTTCTGTTACTTTTTCACCCTTAGCATTATCTATAATAGTTACAAATGAATTTGTCTTTTCTTGAATAGCATGACATGCTTCAATAGATTCATGAACAAGTTCATCGCTAGTTATTTCTTTGCTCTCTAGTTTTTCATGTAATGACTTAATATTATCACTTATCATTATGCCACCACCTTTGGAACTTCTACTTCTCTGCCTTCTACTCTGTCACAATTTGATAAAAGATCATCAATATCGATTTTCTCGCCTTCAACATTATCATCTCTTAATTCTGTTGCTTCCATTTCAAAAGGATAGCTTTGTGGTTCAACATCTTTAATATTTGGAATCTTATTTATTAAATCCATATTTTTTTCGATTGTATCAAACTCACTTTGAATCATATCTCTTTCTTGTTCAGTTAATCCAATAAGAAGGTCATGTGCATATTTATCTATTTTTTCTTTTGTAAAATTACTCATAATTCCTCCTAGTAATCACAATTATTTGGAGTTCTTGGATATGGAATTACATCTCTAATGTTTTCAACACCAGTTAAGTACATTATTAATCTTTCAAAACCAAGACCAAATCCAGCATGATAGCAACCACCAAATCTTCTTAAATCAGTATACCAAGTAAGTTGACTATCATCTACACCTAATTCTTTCATTCTCTTTATTAACTTATCATAATCATCTTCTCTTTGACTTCCTCCCATTAACTCTCCTGCTCCTGGAACTTCTAAGTCAACTGCTGCAACTGTTTTATTATCATCATTTAATTTCATATAATAAGCTTTAATATCTTTTGGCCAATCGTAAATGAATACTGGTCCATTAAAATGTTCAGTAATATATTTTTCATGCTCTTTAGCAATATCTTCACCATATTCTGGTTTAAACTCCCACTTAACTTTAGCTTCTTTTAATAATGTAATAGCATCATGGTGAGTAATTTTTGTAAATTTACTTGTTAATACTTTGTTTAGTTTATCAAGTAAACCATTTTCAACAAACTTATCACAGAATTCTAACTCTAATGGGCATCTATCAATTACATACTTAACAACAAACTTAAGCATATCTTCTTCAATATCCATTAGTTTATTTAAATCGCAAAATGCTATTTCTGGTTCAATCATCCAAAATTCATTAGCATGTGTTTTAGTATTTGATTTTTCAGTTCTCATTGTTGGACCAAATGTATATATCTTTTTATATGCCATAGCAAATGTTTCACCATGTAGTTGTCCACTACCAGTAATAAATGTTTGTTTTCCAAATAAATCTTTTTTAAAATCTACATTTCCTTTATCATCTTTTGGTAAATCATTAAAGTTAAATGTCGTTACTTTAAACATTTGATCAGAACCTTCACAATCTGCTCCAGTGATAATTGGACTATGAAGATAAACATAGTTATTACTTTGGAAATATTCATGTATTGCTTGAGCAGCAACACTTCTTACTCTAAATACAGCATAAAACAAATTTGTTCTTGGTCTTAAATGAGCAATTTCTCTTAAAAATTCCCTTGTATGTCTCTTTGGTTGAATTGGATAATCATCACTACAATCACCCATCAATTCAAAAGAATCTAATTTCATTTCATGACTTTGGTTAGCTCCTTCACTCTTAACAATAGTTCCCTTTACTCTAAGAGCAGCACCAACTTTAATCTTGCTCATTTCGTCAAATTGTTTGTTATCTTTATCATAAACTAATTGAAGTGATTTGAAGTATGTTCCATCATTAAAATCAATGAATCCAAAGTTAGATTGATTTCTATTATTTCTAACCCAACCTTCAAGAGTTACTTCTTTTCCTTCATATTTTTTAATGTCTAAAAATAAATCCTTAATATCCATAATATCCTCCTAAAATAAAAAGAGATAGTACAAGGAGTCATAAAGACGGTACCATCCCTTATTTTTCTTAATTTTTATAACGGTTTTACCCGAAAATGATTACTATTATTTCACCATTCTTCTTCAGTGGTGTTATTCATATATATATCTTGTTAGTTTACACCTTCCACTAACTCTCTATAAAGACTCTATATATTACTTGTCCACATCTACAGATTTACGTCCTTAATTATATCTTACACGTAAGTTATTGTCAATAAAACTATTGCTCTAATTTCATTACTTTTTCATTTTGTGAAAGTTCATATAACTCTAGTACTCTTTCACCATAATCAACTCTACCAAGCGCTATTTTAATATTAGCGATTTTTCCTTTATCTTGAGTTTCATATATTAATAAAACACTTTCATCATCAATTAATGCTACACTATCATAATCTTTCTTATCAGAAATACAAATAGTATTTTTAAAAAGCCATATACATAAATCATCAGTTTCTAAAAATGATTTAAAAAAGCAAAAAGCTTTAACTGTTTTATTCTCCTTATAATCATTGTAATAATCCATTAATAATTCTTTGTTCATAAAATTACCCTCCTATTAAATTATTAATATTACTAAGATCATCTATGCTTAGTTCAAGTTGTGAGCCATCTATCATATTTTTAAGAGTGACTATATTATTTTTAACTTCATCTTCACCAATTATAATTACATATTTACAACCTATTCTATTAGCATATTTTATTTTTTGCTTAAATCCTTTATCAATAAAACATATGCTAGAAGAAATATTTTGCTTTTTAATTTCGTTATATACTCCATATATGTATTTATAATCTTCACACATTGGCAATATCATGATGTCACAGCTACTAGCATTTTCTACTTTAACAATACCTGCTTCGATTAGTTTACTAAATAATCTAGTAATTCCAATTGAAACTCCAACACCAGGTAATTTTTTATCTGTATAGAATTCTGCTAAATTATCATATCTTCCACCAGAACATATACTTCCAATACCTGGATAATCAACAAGAGTTGTTTCATATACACTACCCGTATAATAATCAAGTCCTCTTGCAATTGTTAAGTCAATTGCATAATTATCTTCGCTAATACCTCTTAGTTTTAAATCATTAATAACACTTTCTAGTTCTAAAACTCCAGTATTAAATAATTCATTATCACAATAATTATTCTTAAGAGTATTGATAATGTCTTTATCAAGAGTAATAAAATTAATTATTTTATCAATTGTTTCATTATTAATATTAAACTCTTTTAATTCTTTTTTAACTTCATCTTCACCAATTTTTTCAAGTTTATCAATTATTCTTAAAATATCAGTTACTTTATCACTAAGATTTAAACTATCAAAAAATCCACTAAGTATTTTTCTATTATTAATTCTAATTTTAAATTTACCAAAATTTAATTTAGTAAATATATCATTAATAATACTAATAATTTCACTATCATATTTAATTGATAATTCTTCATCTCCAATTACATCTATATCTAATTGATAAAACTCTCTAAATCTTCCCTTTTGAGGTCTTTCACCACGGAAAACTTTACCACATTGGAATCTCTTAAATGGAAAAACTAGTTCATTATATCTACTAGCTACATACTTAGCAAGAGGAACTGTTAAATCAAAACGAAGTGATAAATCATTATCTCCTTTGTTAAATCTATATATTTGTTTTTCAGTTTCTCCTCCGGCTTTTGCAAGTAATACTTCAGAGTATTCAATTACTGGAGTATCAAGAGGATAAAACCCATAACTCTTATAAGTTTCAACAATTGTATTTTTAATATTATCAAATACTACTTGTTCAGCTGGATATAATTCCATAAATCCACTTAATGTTTTAGGTTCAGTCTTATTCATAATTCACCTTCCTTTTCTATTTTATCAAATTTATTAATTTATTAAAATAAAAAGATTATATGAACACATATAATCTTTAATAATCTAATTATATGATTCTAATTTTATATATGCAAAAAGGGTTCATTTTCATGAACTTGATGATTATTATGATTTTGATTAAACATTATTTTCATAATATTCCCTCTTTTCTTAATTTAGAATGATACATTAATAATTACTATTTGTCAATAAATAAACTGATATGTTACTACTCCGTTATGCTCAATGATAATAATTCTTTCACCTGAAATACTAGCAATATGTGTAACTTCTTTAATGTCTGCTAGTTCTAATCCAACACTACTATTATAAATAAACTGATATGTTCCATCTGTTGCTATAAAAACAACTATTTTTCCTGCTTGATTAACTTTTATATAATAATCAATTTCATTTCTACCTGTTAAATCAAGACTTTTACCAGTACAAGATTCACACCTAGAATAAATCTGTTCAGAAGTTTCATACATTGAATCATTCATCCAAGTTTGATTAGCTACTTTGTATATTGTTTTAAGTTCGGTCTTAAATGAGTTTTCTTTAGCTTTATTAAACATTGTCATTATATTTGGAAGCGCAATTAAAACAAGTATTGACATAATCGCAATAACAGCTAAGAGTTCAACTAAAGTAAAACCATTCTTACCCTTCATAACTTCCACCTATTTTAATATTATCATAAATAAATAAAAAAGACTATTTTAGAATAGTCATTTTTAATAAATCATCTTCAGAAATAATCTTAATTCCAAGCTCATGAGCTTTTTTATTTTTTGTTGACATAGATGTTACATCATTGTTTATTAAATAATTCACTTTAGCTGATACAGCACTTATTACCTTACCACCACATGATTCAATATATTCAAT
>JAEEGL016211115.1_pt1 | contig 16615 bp, 11 predicted proteins | sample 9134231 | NCBI WGS metagenome assembly JAEEGL01 (sample SAMN16246548, study PRJNA631951) | gut metagenome | biome: gut microbiome; feature: rumen; material: fiber-attached | host: Bos | place: Iran: Karaj | collected 2018-10 | reverse complement strand
CTTTCTCGAATTCAGGATGCTGGTTGTACACGTCCTCAATCGAGATTAACACCTCACGAACAGCCTGCAGGTACTCTGCCTCTCCCGGATGCTTGCGTTCCAGGTCCTGCATAATCTTCTCAACGTTCATAGTACATTTATTTAGTTAATAGACTTAATGCCATATTGACAGTTTGACAACGCAAATATAGGGAATTTCCATGAAACTACCAAGGAAATTCCCTATTATTTTTCCAAAAAGGTTACATTTTGTTAAATGTCGCCCTGGTTTTAGAAGATATGCATGGTACCTAGCAGGTAGAGCAGGGCATAGCCGAGCACTATTCCAAGTAAACCCATGATGAGTCCCATCTTCGACATGTCCTTCTGCTGCACCAGGTTCGTCGCATAAGCCAGCGCGTTCGGCGGTGTCGAAATGGGCAGCACCATGGCCGTCGAGGCTGCAATAGCCACGCCGATGAGCACGGTAGGCGTGCCGCCAATGGCATCCAGCTTGTCGCCCATGGCTGCACAGACCACCGCAAGGATGGGCATCAGCAGTGCCGCCGTTGCCGAGTTCGAGATGAAGTTCGACAGCAGGTAGCAGATAAGCCCTGAGAGCAGCAGTATCAGCAGGGGCGAGAAGTCGCCGAAGGGGATGCTCTTCACGGCGTTGGCAGCCAGTCCCGAGGCGTTCAAGCCGTAGCCCAGGGCGAAACCGCCTGCCACCATCCAAATGACACTCCAGTTAATCTGTTCCAGGTCGCGCTTCGTAATGACGCCTGTCAGGGCAAACACCACGAAGGGCACCAGTGCCACCGTGTATGAGTTGATGCCCGTCACCGTGTCGAGCAGCCAGAGGGCTACCGTCACAAAGAACGTGACAATGACGATATACGTGTGGGCATTCTTCTTCATCTCGCCCTCAATCTCCAGCTCTACCGTCTTCTGCGAGAAGGGGAAGATGGTTTTCAGCAGCCACCACCCCACGAGCAGCAGTACGATGACCAGCGGCGTCATGAACATCATCCACTCGCCGAAGCCCAGTCCCAGGTTCAGTCCCTCGGGGTCGTTCAGGTACTTCAGGGCTATGGTGTTCGGCGGTGTACCGATGGGCGTACCCATACCGCCGAGGTTGGCGGCCAGGGGAATCGACAGGGCCATGGCAATGCGCCCCTTGCCCTCTGGCGGCAACTGTCTGAATACGGGCGTCAGGAACGTCAGCATCATGGCCGCCGTCGCCGTGTTCGACACGAACATAGAGAAGAGTCCCGTGATGAGAATGAATCCCAGCAGCACGTTCTCGCTCTTGTTGCCGAAGGGTTTCAGCAGCACCTTTGCCAGCTGTGCGTCCAGTCCGGTCTTCGTCGCCGCAATGGCCAGGATGAAGCCGCCTATGAACAGCATGATGACCGGGTCGGCAAACGTCGCCATGACCGACTTATACGATAGCAACGTGCCCACCTCTTCCGGGTTGCACATCCACTTGATGCCGCTGTCCGATGCAAACAGCAGCATCAGTCCAATGATTGCCACCGACGTGGCCCACGACGACACCACCTCCATAATCCACATCAGTGTGGCAAAGGCAAAGATGGCAATAATACGCTGCTGCACCGTCGTCAGTCCTTCAATGCCGAAGGCCGACGTCGGCAGATTCCACAGCAACAGTGTGACAATTAACACTAAGACTGCCTGGGTAGTCTTTTTAAAGGCACCGCTTGAATGAAAGCGGCGCCCCATACGCATGTTGTGGTAGGCTTCTACAAGCTCATACCCCTTGTAAATGTGAAACATATCTTATGATTTGTGCTCTTCTTTGGCCGACCCCTCCGAGTCAATAGCCTTGATCTTATCGCGTACCAACTGGACTTCGTCCTTCAGCTTCTGCACCTTCCGATTCATCTCGTCAATGAGCGAATTACCCTTCTTCGAGGAAGCGTTCAGGAAGCCCAGGTTGTTCTCGTAGGTCTGTACCTCCTGCTTCAGCTGCTCGTACTGGCGCATCAGGCGGGCACGCTCGTTGTCTATGGCGTTCTCGCCGCGCTCAGCCACCTGCTTCAGGTTATCCTTGAACTTGTTCAGGCGGCGCTTGGCCACGGTGATGTTCAGGTCCTTGTAGAGCTTGTCAAGCACGGCATGGTACTCCTCGTAGAGCTTGTCCTTCTCCTTGAAGGGGACGTGACCGATGGCCTGGTACTCGGCAACGAGCTTCTGTACGCGCTCCTGCAGGTCTTCGCCGGCTTCCTCGGTGCCCTCGGCACCGACCTTGCCCATAGAGGCGGCGGCCTTCAAGCGGGCAATGACGTCGCGCTTCTTCTCCAGGTTGTCGCGCTCCTCGTTGCGTGTGCCGGCACCTGCGGCATTACGGGCCTCGAAGAACTTGTTGCAGGCGCCGAGGAACTCCTCCCACAGCTGGTCTCCCAGCTTCTTGGGCACCATGCCGATCGTCTTCCACTCCTTCTGCAGGTTGATGAGCTTATCGCTGGTCGACTTCCAGTCAGTAGAGTCCTGCAGGGCCTTGGCCTTCTCAATAAGCGCACGCTTCTTCTCGGCGTTCTCCTTGAAGGAGTCCTTCAGGCTGCGGAAGTACTCTGCCTTCCTTCCGAAGAAGTCGTCGCAGGCAGCGCGGAAACGCTCGAAAATCTTGACGTTCATCTTCTGCGGAGCGAAGCCAATGGTCTTCCATTCCGACTGCAGGTCGATGATGTCCTTGGTATGACGCTCCCAGTCGCCGCTTGTCTTGTTCTCCTCGGCAGCGATGGCTTCCACCTTCTCGCAGAGCACCGTCTTCTTCTGCAGGTTCTCCTCTTCCTTGGCGCGCAGGCCTTCAAAGTGCTGCTGGTGGCGCTTGTTAATGACCGTCGAGGCTGTCTTGAAGCGCTGCCAAATCTCTTCACGCAGCTCCTTGCTGACCGGACCGGTCTCGCGGTACTCCTGGTGCAGCTTCTGCAGCTGGTGGAAGGCGCTGATGACGTCAGCCTCCTCAGCCAGCTTCTCGGCAGCCTCGCAGAGCTTCGTCTTCATCTCAAGGTTCTTCTTGAAGTCGTATTCACGGGCCTCACTGTTCAGCTTCAGCAGGTCGTAGAACTGCTCCACGTACAGCTGGTAGTTCCGCCACAGCTCGTTGGCGCGCTCGGCAGGAATGTTCCTAATCTCCTTCCACTCGTCCTGCAGGGCCTTGAACTCCTTATAAGACTTGTTGGCCTCCTCGGGCGAGGTGACCATGGCCTTGATCTTCTCAATGATGTCAAGCTTCTTCTGCAGGTTGTCCTGCTTCTCCTGCTCCTGCTCCTTGAAGAGCTTCTGGCGCTTCTCCTTGATGAGCACCATCTCGGCCTTGAAGGCCTCCTCGTCGGGGTCAGGGGTAATCTGGTACTGCTCCGGGTCGCCGCCACCGTCGATATATTCCTTCAGCTTGGCTTCGCGCTCGGCAATATGCAGTTTGTAGAACACCGTCTTCAGGTAGTCCGTCTCTTCCTTCTGGGGACTGTCCTCCCCATGGGCAATCTCCCTGACGCGCTCCAGCACCTCTTTCTTGCTTTGGTACTGCTTGCGCTCGGGTTCCTGCTCGGGTTCCTGCTCGGGTTCCTGCTCGTCGGCAGGCGCTGTCTGCTGGGGTTCCTGTTCTGCTACCGGTGCGGCCTCTTCGGGCTGTTCGGCTACGGTTTCTACGTTACTTGCCTCGCTCTGACCTTCAGGCTGGAGAGCTTCTTGGTTTACGTTCTCTGACTCGACAATCGGAGTGTTGCTTGCATTCTGCTCCTCGATGGGAGCTTTTTCTTGAGAGTCCATCATTCTTTTGGTTTTAGTCAATGACTGGGTTATTCATACAAAATCAGGCTTCAAAGGTAGGCAAAAAATTTGAAATGACCTAATATTTTTCAAAAAAAGTGACTAAATAAGGCGTTTGTGGCGGAAAACCAGCAGTGAAAGTACCGAAATTGCCACCGAAAGCACGATAGCGATGACGAAACCCACGGGATTGTTCTCCATGCCGTTGATGAGGTTCATGCCGAAAAACGACGCTACCAGCGTGGGCAGCATGAGTATGATAGTGACAGAGGTCAGCGTACGCATGATTGTGTTCATGTTATTGTTAATGATACTCTGGTACGTGTCCATGGTAGACTCGAGGATGTTCGAGTATATGCTGGTTGTCTCGCGCGCCTGGGTCATCTCGATGTTGACGTCTTCGATAAGGTCGGCATCGAGTTCGTCAATCTGCAGTTTGAACTTCAGCTTCGACAGCAACGTCTCATTGCCGCGGATGGACGTGTTGAAATAAGTGAGCGAGTCCTGCAGGCGCGACAGTCCTATCAGGCTCTCGTTATTCACCTCACGGTCCAGGTTGCGCTTGGCCTTGTCGATGAGCATGCTTATCTGCTTCAGTCGTTTCAGGTACCACACGGCGCTCGAAAGGAAGAGTCTGAAGATCATGTCCACGTAGTCAGTGAAACCTTCCCCTCTCTTCTGCTGGAACGAAACGAAGTCAATCATCATGTTCGTCTCGTAAAAGCACACAGTAATGGTGACATCCCTCTTGTGTATGATGCCCAGTGGCACGGTGGTGTACGGCGTACGGCTGCGTACCTCCTTGACATAGGGTATACGTAGGATGATGAGCATCCATCCGTCGTCGTATTCATAACGGGCACGCTCATCGGTATCGCTGATGTCGGAAAGGAAGTAGTCGGGAATCTGGTACTCCTCCTCCAGCATCTGCTGGTCTTCTTCTGTCGGACACGTCACCTGTATCCAGCAATTGGGCTGCCACTCGTCCAGTTGGCTGAGCCCCCCTTGGGTATTCCAAAAAGTCTTCATCTTGCTAATCCCTAAGTGTTAGTGCATGTCTGTCCATGCATGATTAAAAACTCTTGCGGCAAGAGGATTAGCGGTCTTGCCTGCTATCCCCCGCCTTTACGAATTGTTAGTTTCCGCCGGGTAATCGTCCATATTATTGTTGTGTTTAATGTTTGTCGGCTGCAAAGTTACGAAAAAGCGCGCAAAGCGCCAAATTATTTAGGCACGGATTACGCGGTTTTCACGGTTTTTATGGTTTTTTCTTCCGCTTTCCGTCCGAAACCGCGTCATCCGTGCCCGAAAGTTACTTCTCTGGAATGTCGGCCAGGGTCTTCTTCAGGAGCTCCCAGAAGGGCGCCACGGTCTCGATGAGTGCGCGCTCGGTGGTGGTGTGGGGAGACTTCATCGTAGGTCCTAACGAAACGACATCGAGGTGCGGGTACTTGCCCAGTATTACTGAGCACTCCAGTCCGGCATGGTCTACCTGTATGATGCCGTCCTTGCCGAAGAGTTCCTTGTACTCCTTCAGCAGCAGGTGTAGAATCTCGGAGTCGGGGTTGGGGTCCCATCCGCCGTAGCTGCCCGCCGTCTCCACCTTCATGCCGGCCATGCTGAAACAGCTCTCGAGCATGGTCACCACGTAGTCCTTCATGTCCTCGCGGCTCGAGCGGGCGAGGATCTTGATGCTGGCCTTGCCGTCGCCAATGCCGATGATGGCCAGGTTGCTCGAGGTCTCGACGACGCTGGGGTAGGCGGGGATGAAGCGTATGACGCCGTCGTGGCAAGCGTAGATGGCATCTACCAGGTTGTCCTGAATCTCGGGGGGAACCTGCTTTGCCGGCGTGGCGACGTCGTCGACGAGCACCTCTACGCCCTGGGGCTCTATGAGCTTGAACTCGTCGTTGAAGGTGTCCTGCCAGTCGGCGGCCATCTCCTTCAGGGCTGCAACGTTCTCCTTGGGCAGGGTCAGCACGGCCTCGGCCTTGAAGGGAATGGCGTTGCGCATGTTGCCGCCGTTCCATGCTGCCAGGCGTGCCTCCGTCTCGGCAATGGCCTGGCGCACGACCTGTACCAGCAGCTTGTTGGCGTTGCCGCGGCCTTCGTTGATTTCGAGTCCTGAGTGTCCGCCGCGCAGGTTCTTCACCGTGACGCGTACGGCAGCGTCCTCGGGGTCGGTGTCCACCTCCTGGTAGTCGAGTGTCGCCGTGACATCGATGCCGCCGGCCGAGCCTATCACGAACTTGCCCCAGTGCTCTGAGTCGAGGTTCAGCAGGATGTCGCCCTGCAGCTCACCCTCGGGCAATTCGTTGGCGCCGTACATGCCCGTCTCCTCGTCGCGTGTGATGAGGGCGTCGATGGGGCCGTGCTTTAGTGTCTTGTCCTCCATGACAGCCATGATGGCAGCCACGCCCAGTCCGTTGTCGGCGCCCAGGGTAGTGCCCTTGGCCTTGACCCACTCGCCGTCAACCCACGGCTCTATCGGGTCGTTCTCGAAGTCATGCTTTGACTCGGGCGTCTTCTGCGGCACCATGTCCATGTGGGCCTGCAGGATGACGCCTTTGCGCTTCTCCATGCCTGGCGACGCGGGCTTGCGCAGCACGATGTTGCCTGCGGGGTCCTTGAAGGCTGTCACGCCTGCCTGCTTACCGAAGTCAAGCAGGAACTGTTGTATTCTCTCGAGGTGTCCGCTGGGTCGCGGTACTTGTGTCAGTGCGTAGAAGTTCTTCCAGATGCACTGCGGGTTCAGTTGCTGAATTTCGTTAGCCATATCAGTGATATTTTAGGTTTCTGCCTGCAAAGGTAATAAAAATTCCGTCACTTGCCATGGCTCATTCCTTAAATAATGTTAACCGCCGCGCACCCCGCCGTTTCGCCCTTCTTGATGACACTGTGACAAGCGCCCAACAAGCGCTTACCTCCACCCCTGAACCAAGGTAGATCCACTCTTGCTCCAATCGCCTGGGCTGGAGCTGGGCTGGAGGTAGGCTGGAGGTAGAGTGGAGCTACGCGGGCTTTGAGCGGGCGTTAGGGGGAAGGAAGTGTTAAGGTAAGTTAAAGCTTCACAGGCTTTGTGAAGTTGAGTGCCAGCCAGGCGTAGATACCTAGCAGTACGACGAGCATGGTCTGTACGGTATGTACGATGAGGACGAAGTAGAGCGCCTTCTCATCTGCCACGCCGTAGAGTATGAGCATGGTCTTCACTGCGAAGTGCCAGGGTCCTGCTCCGTTTGGCGTGGGCACGATGACGGCTATGGACCCGACGATGAATGTGACGAGTGCGCAGCCTATGCCGAGGTTTGCCGTGAAGTCGAAGCAGAAGAAGGTGAGGTAATAGTGGAGGAAGTAGCTCAGCCAGATGCCCAGCGTGAAGCAGGTGAAGAGCGGTATGTTGCGTACGTCCTTGAGCGAGATGACGCCTTGCCAGATGCCGCGTAGCGTGGCGCGCACCTTGTCGTAGAACGACAGCTTGCGCAGCAGGAAGTGCAGCAGTATGAGTATGGCCACGGCGCAGATGGCCACTACCAGGTAGCCTGCCCATGAGAAGCGGTGGAGCAGGGCTTCCACGGTCGTTCCGGTCTGGCGGAAGAAGGTGCCGAAGGTGCTCATTTCGAGCAGCAGCACGGCGGCCGTGATGCCCATGACGAGCAGGGAGTCGATGGCCCGCTCGGTGACGACGGTGCCTAGCGCCTTGGGAAACGAGACGTCGTCGTACCTTTTCAGCACGCCGCAGCGGGTGAACTCGCCCACGCGGGGGATGAGGAGCGACACGGCGTAGCTGAGGAAGATGCTGTGGACGCTGACCGAGGTCCGCGGGTGTTCGCCTACGGGTTCCAGCGTCTGGCGCCATCGCCAGCCCCGGAAGGCCTGTGCCATGATGCCGAAGGGGAACGACAGCAGCATCCATGTCCAGTCCATCTCGTCGGTCATGACGTGGAGGATGGTCTGCCAGTCTTCGCCGCGGTACATCCAGTAGAGTATGCCCGCGCCGAGAATCAGTGGCATCAGCACTTTTAATATGATGTGGCTTACCTTCATTCTGACGCTTTGCTGTCGTTTTCCGGGTGCAAAGGTACACATTTGCGCGATATTATTGATAAAAATACTAAAAAATTGAGAGATTCTTGTTGTAAATGATGTGAAATTGGGGAAAAATGACTATATTTGTGGGCTGAAAAAAGGGAATTGTTTAACCAAGCGTCCGTCCGCAGCGAACCTTAACCTGTCAGCTGCGGCGGTGGAAGACGATGAGACTGAAGGCTAAAACTATCACCAAAACCCTTTCAACCAAGCTGAGCCTGATGGTTGTAGGTGCGACGGTAGTGCTGCTCCTGGCATCACTGGGTGTCATGCTCTACTATTCCCGTATGGCCGTCAAGGATGAGGCCATGCACAAGGCTTCGCAGACGCTCGAGGCCACCATCCTGCAGATTGACAACATCCTGCTGGGCGTAGAGCAGGCCGTGGGCAACACCTACTTCTCGATGCTCGACCACCTGGACCAGCCGGACATGATGCGCGACTACTGCCGTGAGCTGGTGCAGGCCAACCCGTCGATCATCGGTAGCGCCATCGCCTTCAAACCCTACTTCTACAAGGACCGCGAACTCTTTGCCGCCTGCGTATACCGTGAGACCCCTGACAGTCTGGGCTTCAGCGACTCGCCCGTGATGCTCGACGACGTCTTCGACAACCGTCCCTATACGCAACAGCAGTGGTTTACCGCCCCCATGGAGACGCAGAAAGGACTGTGGATGAACCCCTTGAAGGGGAAGACCTACGCCGAGTTGCCCTTTATCACCTTCGCCGTGCCGCTGATGGGGGCCGACGGGCAGTCCGTGGCCGTGCTCGGAGTGGCCGTGTCGGTCAGCGCACTGTCGCATATCGTACTCGCTGCCAAGCCCTCGCCGAACTCCTATTCGGTACTGCTCGACGGCGACGGCACCTACATCCTGCACCCTGACACCACCAAACTGCTGCGCCAGACAGCCCTCGACCAGGGGAGCCGCTACGATGACGACTCGGCGCAGCAGGCCGCCGAGGCCATGGTGTCGGGACAGACCGGGTACAAGGAGTTCCGCCTGGGAGGCGCCGACTACTACGTCTTCTACAAGCCTTTCGTCCGTAGCGAGGTGGCAGGCCGCACCTTGGAGCGCCTGGGATGGAGCGTCGGCATCGTCTTCCCCGACGACGACATCTACGGCCGTTTCCAGCGCATGTTCCTCAAAGTGCTGGGCATCAGCCTGGTGGGCATCGTGCTGCTGCTGCTGGCGTGCCGCACTTTCGTCCGTCATGAGCTGCTCCCCCTGCACATGCTGACACGGTCGGCCCAGCGCATTGCCGACGGACACTACGATGAGAGCATTCCCGACAGCCGCCAGAAAGACGAGATAGGACGGCTGCAGGACAACTTCCAGCGCATGCAGCACTCGCTGTCGAGCCATGTCAGCCACTTGGAGCAGCTCAACGCCGTCCTGCGCGAGCGCGGCGAGGCCCTGCGCATAGCCTATGACCATGCCCAGCGCGCCGACCGCATGAAGACGGCGGTGCTCCATAACATGACGAACCAGATGATGGAGCCGGCCAATAGCATAGACAGCAGTGTCACGGCACTGTGCGACCGCTATACCGACCTGACGCAGGCGGAGGTCGACAGGCTGGCCGACGACATCCAGCTGCAGGGCCGGATCATCACCGACCTGCTGAGCTTCCTGCTCACTGAGTCGGACGACAGCAAGCCTGCCAAGGACGCCCCCACGGGCGACAGCCAGAGAAAGGAGGGTGCCCATGCGTAGGATTAGTCTCTCGCTGAAACTCGGACTCGGCACCCTGTTGCTCGTGGTCATCGTCTTCGCCGTCTCCTTGGGAACGCTGTTCCTCCAGTCAAGGAGGGTGGTGCGCCAGGAGGCCCAGGAGCGTGCCATGAACGTGCTGAACACCACCATGCAGCGCTTCCACCGCCACATGCACACCGTTGAAACGGCGACAGACATTAACTACTGGTTCATCATGCGCTACCTGCGCCCCGACTCGCTGCTAACCATCTCGAACCGTGTCGTGCGCCTGAATCCCCATGTCGACGGATGCTCCATAAGCATGGAGCCCGACGTCTTCCCACAGTACGGCCGCTACTACTCAGTCTACACGGTGCGCGAGCCTGACAGCATTACCACCGTCGTTGAGAAACAGTACGAGTACTTCGAGAAGGTGTGGTACAAGACCCCGCGCATACACGGCAAAGCCTGCTGGGTGGTCTATTTCGACGAGGCCGACTCGCTGGAGCTGACCATTGACGGCATGGTGGCGTCCTACAGCAGACCCCTGTTCGACGCTGAACGCCGGTTCAAGGGCGTCGTCAGTACGGACTTGTCGCTGCGCCGGCTGTCCGAGATTATCAACGACGAGCGGCCCTATCCAAACTCGTACTATGTGATGACGGGAGAGGACGGATACTATATCCTGCACCCCGATACGGCGAAGTTGTTCACGACGAGCATCTTCGACGGCGTGGACCCGACCGTCAATGCCGACCGTATTGCCCTGGGACACGAGATGACGTCAGGCTCGGAGGGCAGCATGCACGTGATGATAGACGGGCGACTGAGCCTGGTGTGCTACAAGCCCGTGGCCGGCACGCCGTGGAGCCTGGCCGTGGTATGTCCCGACAGCGACATCCTGCAGGGGTACTACCGCCTGGGCTATATACTGCTGCCGCTGGTGGTCATAGGGCTGCTGGCCATCCTCTTCATCTGTCGGCAGAGCGTGACGCACGCTATCAGGCCCCTGAGCAAGCTCGACGAGCAGTCGAGGCTGATTGCCGACGGGCACTACGACGCACAGCTCATACGCCATACCCGCAGGAGCGATGTCATTGGGGCACTGCAGAACAGCTTTGCCACCATGCAGGAGTCGTTGGCGCGACACGTCAGCGACATCCACCAGGCGGGCGAGGAGACGAAGCAGCGTAACGAGGAACAGGCCCGTGCCACGCAGCTCGCCGAGGAGGCCGACCGCCAGAAGACGGCGTTCCTGCAGAACATGACGCACCAGATCAGGACGCCGCTGAACATCGTCATGGGCTTTGCCCAGGTGCTGCGCGACAGCCATGAGACGGGGATGCCCGAGGAGGAGACGCGGAGCATCACCAATATGATGAAGCATAATAACGCGCTGCTGGTGCGCATGCTGCTCATGCTTTACGACAGTTCAGACAGGGGAGTGACCGATGAGCTGAGGAACCTGCGCCTTGACAGCGTCGCCTGCAACGACGTGTCGCGCGAGAGCCTGGACTTTGCCAGCCGCTTCTTCCCCGAGGTTCACTTCGACTTCCACTCCTCGCTGCCCGATAACGTCTGCATCACGACCAGCGGCCTGTACCTGAAGCGTTCGCTGCGCGAGCTGCTGTCCAACGCTGCCAAGTACTCCGACGGCAAGCACATACTGCTGAGCAACGAGCAGACCTATACCACGGTGCGCTTTATCGTGCAGGATACCGGCATGGGCATGCCCGAGAACTACCGCGAACGCATGTTCAAGCCGTTCACTAAGGTCAACGAACTCTCAGAGGGCCTCGGCCTGGGACTCTCGCTGTGCCATCGCCATGTGGAGAATCTCGGGGGTACGCTGACCCTCGACACGGACTATCGGGAAGGGTGCCGTTTCGTGATTGAGCTCCCGCTGAAATAATGATTTCTTCTGGTTTCTACCGCTCAGCGTCAATGATGACGGTGGGCGTGTCATGGTAGCGCCCTGCCACCAGCAGCGTCTTCTGCGTCTTATAGCGGTAGAGGCCCGCGAAGGTTGTCACGATGAGCTCGTAACTTCTGCCGATCTCTAGCTGGTCAAGGGTCAGCAGACGGGTGTTGTCGTTCGCACCCTTGGGCTTGAACTCGTAGAACACGCAGTCGGGGATGAGCACTGTCTGAGGGTCGTCAAGGTTGAGGGCAGTGGTGAAGGTGCCCTCGGGTGAGCAGATGCCGCTGAAGATGAAGTGTACATCAGTGCCGCAATAGGTCCTTAGCAGCTCGAAGCTGGCGCTGAGGCTGTCGACGTCGCTGACCATGATGCAGCGCAGGCCGGGCCAGAGCTGGCTTACCATCTTGGTGCCGATGTGGTGGTCTTCCATGATGTTGCGGATGGCGTCGGCCCTGGCCTGGTCGGGCTCGATGTAGGGATTGCCGTGTTCAATGTCGTCGGCCAGCTGCGGCCAGTGCTTTTCTATGTGGCGCAGCAGCTCTATCATGTAGGCGTAGTGGTCGCAGATGGCCAGCGAGATGTGCTTTTGCTTCAGGGCAAAGAGAGCCTGCAGGTAGAGGATGTCGGTCAGCTCGGGCTTGTTGGCGACGTCGAGGGGAATGACGTATACCTGGTCATTGTTGAATTCGCGCTTCGTCAGCAGACGCCCCAGCAGGTTGCCCTCGGTGAGACCTGAAGGCAGGTACGCCGTGCTGTTGTCAATCAGGTTGAGGGTCATGCCGTCGGTCAGGAAGCCATGCTGGCCTGCAATGTAGAAGCCTGAGCAGAAGCTGTAGTCATAGCTGGCCTGGACGCTCCACCTGGAGTGGGGCAGGCGCTTGTAGCCCGACAGCGTGGAGAAGTGCTCGGTACGGTAGGTCGTCAGGATGTTGCGGTCGTCGTTGACGATGCGCTCAATGTAGGGCACATAGTCGTCGTAGCTGGTCAGCGGGACATAGCGGCGGAAGTCATCCATGGTGCGGATATGCTCGAAGCCGTGCCTGACACCGTATTCGGTTCTGGCATTCTCGCGTAGCAGCCTCATGAGGAACTCTTCCTGGCTCCGCATGGGGTTGTACGTGATGTCTTCAAGCCTGTTCCTGACCTTCAGTCCGTCAGCCCACCGGGCTTCGTTAACTATCTTGATCACTCTGTCGTCCATGACGATATAGTTGTTCTGTTGCCTTGATGATGCTCTGGTATTCCGTGTCGACTTCGTAGGGCTCTACGGAGCCTTTCATGTTGAGACTTAGCGTGGCCTTGGCCGACGTGACGTCAAGCGTGCATGGAGCACCCACGATGAGGGGAATACAGCTGTTGCTGCCCACAGGGAACCCGCAACAGACGGGGATGTCGTACTCGTGCAGGTGGGCAATCAGCATCTGTTCGACGCTGCCATACTGCAGGTCGTATTTGATGGAGTTGAAATTGCCGAGGATGATGCCCTTTACCCTCTCGAAGTCTAACTGCAGACGGAGACGGTAGAACAGACGGTCTATGCCGTGCAGCGACTCTTCCACCTCCTCAATGAAGAGTATGATGTCCTGTTTGGAGGGCAGCGGAAACCTGGTGCCGGCTATGGCAGAGTAGCTTGACAGGTTGCCGCCGACGAGGATGCCCTCGGCATGGCCGCTCCTGTTATAGGGGTTGCCGGAAAGATGATACTGCGGCAGGGTGCCGAAGAGGATTTGACGCGTCATAGAGGTGGCCGGCTCCTGGCCGCTGGCTATCTGGAAGGCCATGGGACCGTGGACGCACATGACGCCGGCACCAGCCATGGCATAGAGCAGGATGGTGATGTCGCCATGGCCTATGAGCCACTTGGGGTGTTGCTGGAAACACTCCTGCGGGATGCGGTTCAGCAGGTGGATGCTGCCGTAGCCGCCGCGGGAGCAGACGATGGCTTTGATGCTGTCGTCCTCAAGTGCCCAGAGCAGGTCTGCGGCACGCTCGTCGGCTGTTCCTGCGTAGGCGTTGACATTAAGGTTGTTGGTGTGGGGCCCGATGACGGGTTGCAAGCCCCAGTCACGAATGGTGTCTGCGGCCAGCTGCAGTGCCTCCTGCGGCACCCAGTAGGCCGGGGATACGAGAGCAACCTTGTCCCCGGCCTTCAAGTAGGGTGGTTGAACAATCTTCTTACCTTGGTACATGATTTGATATTTTGTGCAAAGGTAGCGCTATTCCTGCAAATGGACAACAGAGGGAGGGGACAGGGCGCTATTTTTTGTTTTGCCTGAAAGTGATTTTGTTAATTATGAGTGTGAATTGTAAATTCTAAGGGTGATTTGTAAATATTGAGAGTTGGAGAGTGCCCATTGCTTGTGATGTTTATTCGTCTGTATCGTCGTCGGTGTTGAGGCTCGCCCGGTATTCGGCGGGGGTGACACCGTAGCAGCGCTTGAACTGCAGGCGGAAGTTGGGGGCGGTGAAACCGACCTCGCGTGCCACGTCGGTAATGTTCATCTCGGGGTGGTTGGTCAACAAGTCGTAGGCAACCTCCATGCGAATGGCATTGATGTACTGGGGGAATGACATGCCGTCGGCAAAGGTGTTGAGCTGGTCATTCAGGTGATGGCGACCGATGTTGAAGCGCTTCATGACGTCTTCGCGCATCAGATTGACCTGAGCATAAAGACGTTCCTGACGAATGACGGCGTCAATGGTCTTAAAGAGTTCCTTGTCCATGGTTCTTGCTTATTTGCGATGCAAAATTAATCAAAAAAAGAGATATAAGGAAGAAAAACTATGCACGCATTTGGTAGGTATCCCAAATGCGTGCATAGGTAACGGTATGGAGCCCGTTATCTGTTATAGATTTTGTCTGTATTCGACGGGCGTCATGCCGTATTTGCGCTTAAACTGCTCGCGCAGGTTGGCAGGGGTGAAGCCTACGTGGGTGGCTATGGCCGAGATGGTAGTGGCAGGCTCGTCGCGCAGCAGACGGAGGGTCTCCTCGAGTCGGATGGTGTTGACGTACTGGGGGAAGGAGAGGCCGCCGGTATGCTCGGCGAGGATGTCGTTGAGCATGTGGCGGCTGATGTTGAAGCGTTCGCAGATGTCCTGGCGCTGTAGGTTGACGTTGCGATAGAGCTGCTCGCTGCGGATGGTCTGGTCGATGTGCTTAAAGAGCGCTGCCGATTCTGAGGATGACGTGGCGGCAGGGGCTTCGGCCGACGGTGTTGGCAGCGTGTTGTTAATCATGCGGATGAGGGCATGGTTCTTCTCGCTGACGATGCGCTTCTGACGGAAGAAGTAGAGGGCGAAGGCGATGGCCAGCAGTGCGATGACGGCAATAGCCAGGATGACGATATGCATGCGTTTGGTCTGGGCCTCTTTCTGCTGAATCTCCAGCTGCTGCTCCTGGGCATGGTAGCGGGCAGCATAGTCGTGGGCCTCGCCCTTGTGCAGGCTGTCGCTGACGACCTTCGAGAGCTCGGCGTAGCGTTTCTGGTAGTCCAGGGCCTCGGCGATGTGCCCTTTGGCCTGGGCAGCAGTGGAGCGGGCACGGAGAATGAGGGCATAGTCGGCGTTGAGGGTGTCGCCTGCCATGCGGCGCTCCATTTCATCGTAGGTGGCCAGTGCCTCGTCATACATGCCCAGTGCTACCTGCGTGGGGGCTATCATGCGGCGGCCGGCGAAGGTCTTGCCGTAGCCGCTCTGGTTGAAGAGCGAGAGGTAGTGAAGGGCATCCCCATGGGAGGCTCTTTTGGCGTATGCCTGGGCCACGAATCCCCAGGCTTGGGCGCGGCTGAAGTCCAGATAGCGGTCGCGGTCGGTAGGGCTGTTGCTCCAGGACAGACGGTAGCTGTCCTCGGCATAGTCACTGGCGTGCTGCTCATAGTGGTTGAGGCGGTCGAGGATGCGCTGCCCCAGTGTGATGACCTCTTCGTAGCGGTTCAGGTCAATCAGGGCGTTGATCTTGCGCTTGACGGCAACGATAAAGGCATCCATGCGGTCGATGCTGCCTGGGGCGTCGAGGTGGCTGATGGCTTCGTCGAGCTTCGCAAGGCCCTTGTCGACCTGTCCTAAGTGGGTCATTACCAGGCCGATGTCGGCCCCGGTGCGCCAACGCTCCGTCTCCTCGCCCTGCTGCTGGCAGAGTGCTGCCTTCTGGGTGGCCCACTTCAGGTACTGCTCGTAGTCGTGTTTGCCACGGCTGGTAGCGATGAGCATGTTGAGGATGTTCTCTTGCTCTGTGGGTTCGTTAAGCACGGAGTCGTGGCGGAGCAGGGTCTGGCAGATGGTGATGGCTGAGTCCAGCCGCTGCTCTGCGAGCGACATGCTGTAGATTCTGGCACGGATGAACTGGGCGCGATAGTCGCTGATGTTGTCCAGGAGCAGAGCTGAGTCGAGTAGTGTGAGGGCACGGTCAGGCTGGGTGGCGTAGACCACCAGTATCGAGTCAGCCTGGTAGGGCGTGTCGCCCAGGTGCTCCAGGTGCCTTGGGGTAGGCGTGCCGCCACAGCCTGCCAGAACCATGAGGAGGCATGACGTGAAGAGAAGTACGGATTGTCGTTTCATACCTTATATTATTACCTTAAAGGAGTTAAATCTAGAGATTTTGCCACAAAGATAGGTATTAATTCTGGAACTGCCAAGAATTTTGACAGGAAAACGTTGGGAAGACTGTGGGACATGCATGGAAACGGGACAGTCTTGATAATTGATAAGTTTTCCTCTTTTTCCGTTGGTTATTTCAAGAAATATGCGTACTTTTGTGGCACAATAGAAGCGTATGATGTTTAAAGTATCAGTAGTGAAGAATACAAACAGAACGGGCTTTGCAGCGGTGGTACTGCTGCTGGCATTGTTGATGAATATCGCGTCGTGCCAAAATGGCAGGCTACGAAACGGTGACAAGAACGGGAGTGACTCGCTGGTCTTAGCAGCATGTGAAACGATTCGCCAGGTGGCTGTGACGGGCAATCTGGAGCGCACCGAGGAACTTATCGACAGCTTCACCCGTCTGAACCTGTTGCCGCCCATCAGGGCCGACTTCTACCGGGCTGTGGCTTGTGGCAACAAGGGTGATATGGATAACTATTACGCGTATCAGGAGAAGATTCTCAGTGAATATGATAAAGCCGATGGAGAAGCGAGG
>JAEEGL015910362.1_pt1 | contig 16615 bp, 12 predicted proteins | sample 9134231 | NCBI WGS metagenome assembly JAEEGL01 (sample SAMN16246548, study PRJNA631951) | gut metagenome | biome: gut microbiome; feature: rumen; material: fiber-attached | host: Bos | place: Iran: Karaj | collected 2018-10 | reverse complement strand
ACAAACCAGAATAATCCGTCTGTTTTCGCGGCAAAATGCCCGGTTCGAAAATGTGTATCTTTCAAATACATACCCTCTTATTACTTCAATTTAAATTTCAACTTTGCAAGTTTATCTTCTTTTAGAAGATTCTGCAAATCGGATTGTTTTTCATCATAAGAAAAAATGCAATCATAAGAAAACTTAAATATTAATTTCTTTTGATTGTTCTTTAATTCCATACATACAAAAGGATCCTCGGATTCAAAATAAATCTGGTTATCCGAAACCACTCTTCCGTTGTGAGAAAACGCTACCTGCCTGCCCAGTTCATCACAGATTTCTTTTACGGTCAATATTCCCGCACATTCTGCCGGATCAATACGAAGTGCCTTTACATTTGGCTCAATTTCAATCTCCAGTCCGGATTTCTGAACGTTTCGTCCACCCAAGGTCTCTGCATGTTCTTCAGAAAATCCCTCTCCATAATCCCGATAAATCTTTACTCTGGTATCCACCGGTTCGGCATACCGATAATTTCGGGTCTCCAACAGGATTTCATGGGCATTTCGTTTGTCATACACCTCTATTGCGGATGCACCGGCCTTTGACGAACCGGAATCATCTTTGGTCTCAGCCAAAAACTCCTCTTCCATTTTACCATATAAATCCAGTTTCTCTTCAGAAAAGCCAAACTCACGGAAAAGCTCCTCCGTCAAAAGATGCATACGATAGTCTTTCGAATAGAGATAATACCTTAAGATACGATAAATGACAAATTCTACGGGAATCTGCTTTTCAAAACTCCACTCTGCATCAATGATCCATTTCTGCCCCTCTGCATCTACAATGACATTGGACATTAAAAGATCCAGGTCCGCAAAGGAAAGCATGCCATCCTGCTGCTTTAGTTTTTTTACTTCATCCACAAAGGCATGAATCTTATTTAAGCACGCCTTTTTCCCTTTCGCAAAAAGTGCTTCATCACAAATCTGATCATAGTTTTTTCCTTCGATAAAAGGATAACGAATGCCCTTCTCCTGCTTTACTCCACGGCACACACGAAATTCCGTATTCGCGCATACCCGCTCCATCTTCTCCTCTATCTCTGTAAGACGAGCGGCATAATCCTTGCCTTCAGGGAACAGCGATGCTTTTAGAGCATACTTTTTTCCATTCTCCCTACCCAAAACGGTTTGAATGGCAAACTCTTTTTTTCGATTGTCGGAAAACTTGATGTAGGAAACATCCTCCTTTGGATTTAATTCCACCAAGAAGTAATTTGCAAATGTACCAAAGCAATCCTCACCGGATAGTTTATGCATCACATCGCTTTCCGAAAAAAGACTAAACTCTCTCTCATCATAACGGGGATTTTCACACAAAGCATCATCCGACTTTGGTCCCCGCTCATCCGTAAACAAATACTCCGTCATCCACACATCCGGGTATGGGTAATAAAACTTTCCTTTGACCTTGGCAGATGCCAATACCTCTTCCACCTGAGACTTCGTATAAAAGGAATGCTTTGATTCCAACCCCAGTATCGGCACAAAATAATTGGTTTCTTCCTTTGGAAAAGCTCCTGCAAAGTGAGAAATTCCCAGAGCATTTTCTACCAATAGAAACAATCCGTCAGCGTCCGTATTCGAGGTCATCCAATTCTGAATGCTTTTCGCATCCAATTGGTACCCATCCTGGCCAATGATGCATACCCGATTATTCTGTTTTTCCAGCCACTGTACTAAATCCTTCATCTTTGTTTACCATAAGTAAAATTTATTTGGTGCTGTCGTTAAATCTTTTCGTTGATATCCCATCTCGTCACACCACTGTGCCAAATCCTTTGCCTTATGATCCTCGCTTTCCATCAACCACTGAGGTGCATCAAAAAGCATGGTCCCATCTTCGTCCAGTACATAACCATAGAAACTAGCCGGCATCAAGGAATTCCCATGATGGCAAAGGTTTACATACTCACTTCGAAGTTCCTCTCCATAGGTGTCAACCATCCACTGACCCACCGTAGGTGCATACATATCTCCCATAAACAAAACGGAATCATTGGGCGTAGAAACCCGAAATACCAAGCCGCAGTTGTTTGGAATATCCTCTTGATAAAGTTCCAATAATTTTTCATCATAAGTATTATAAAACTTAAAATGCAAGCCATCGATATCCAACTCATCCCCACGCTTGGGATGGTGAATATTTTCCTTTGTTCCGCCATCGGTTAACTGCATATATAACTTAAATGTATCGGGATCATCCCAAGCCTGATATTCCTCCAAAAACCGATCATAATAACTGTCGTAATTTGACGCATAGATATCATCGATTATAATCCCCTGAGGATCCTCATATATCGCATTAAACGCATCGATGTGGTCCTTGTGAAAATGGGTCAGAATCCAAGCCGTCACATGTCCACCATATCCATTGATGACTTCCCGCAGTGCATCCTCATTTACGGCCCAACCGCCATCGATGACAATAAGCGTTCCGTCATCCTGATTATAAAAGGTATAAAACAGAGCCTGATTTCCACTGGCATCCGGATGCTGCACCATCTCCCAGGTGGTACCCTTTTTGTAATAAAAGTAGTTTTTCGTCTCCGTAGCCAAGGAATAATTGTTCTCCGCCATTACCTGATCCAGCGTAGCCAAGCTCTCGTCCGACAATCTGCTCCTTTCTATCATCACATATGCAGAATCACTTTCCAATCCGGATTGTGCGATAGAAGCGGGATGATTCTCATCGGTACCGTAATCTCCCTCATTTGCATAGGAAACCGTTGCAGATACCTCTCCAATCTGAGCCGCCAATCTTTCCGGAAGGAGCACCTTTTCCTCTCCAACGATTTGAACTACATTGGATATCTCTCCATCCACCTTGTCCCCATTTACCGGGAAGGAAATCCGCCCCACAGAAAGTAATATGGGAGATGTAAGTCCAATCAATAAAAGTGCCGTAACTCCCACAAAAAATCCGGGCTTTACAAATCTCCCGAAGTTTCCGGCTTCTATCTTTTCATACAGTTCCACTACCACCATGCCAAGCAAAATCGCAGTCGGCAGAAGTTGGAATAAATAAGTTGCATCCTCTGTAGGATTTAATCGCTTTAAAAATCCATTTGCTCCGGGACACAGTAAAAGCAAAAAGAGAACCACAGATGCACGAAGCACAAGTCTCTGAAATGGCACCTCACCTTTTTTTCGCTTCCATCCCAAATAAACCAGATAAATGAGGGAAAACAAAAGGATAATTCCTTCCGTTCCGCCATTCATATAAGAGGAAAATCCATTGATTCCGTAAGTAATAATTTCTTTCATGGGTTCCTCCTACACAAGAATCATGGCCAGAACAAAGAGTATTCCGCATAGTCCTGCGCCAAAATCTATCATCAGTTGAGATACCAACAAAACGCACAATAACATCAATGCATTTCGAAGACCCTTCCAACTCAACAGTTTTTCCTTTTTCCGTAATGTCGCAAATTTATAGCTGTATACCAAAGTTAATGGGACCAAACAGCTGATAAACAGGGTAACAGGATTCCAAATATTCTGTGCTACCCCAAGTCCCAAATGAACATTTGCCACACTCATCAACGCATAGAATAAAAAGATAAACAGCAAAAAGACCTTTTGCTTCTTTTCCTCTTTGTATAAATTACAAGCCACCACGTAATAGGTCGCCACAAAAAACAATAGCAGTCCAACGGCCGCTCCGTAATGAACCGTAGAAGCAAGAGAGAGGCCAAAGATTCCTGCGGGAATCGTATAGAACAATTCCGGATAAGAAAAACCGGTCATCTCCATTTTCTCTGCCAGTTCCAAATACAGAGGCTCCCGCTCTCCAAAATCCGCTCCCTGTTCTTTTAACAGTGCTATATCCTCTGCCGTGGGTGCACGCAACGTATCATAAGAAATCAAAACATTTCCACGCTCAATCAACGCATCCGCTTTAGAAGGAACCACAAATAAAACTGAGCAAATGACAAACGCCAACCCCACAAAAACAAGTGGATTGGATTTCAAATTTTCTTTAAAATCCGCAACCCATTTTTTTAGCACAGTCACTAATGTCTTGTTTAAAATTGCAATACAAGCCACAAGCAAAACCACCAGTGCCAACTTCCAAAGACGTACCGTCTTCCAATAAGAAAAGTTTAAAAACTTCCGATACTCAATAAACGTTCCCACAAAAAACATGGAAAGCCAAATCAAGTATCCTTCCACATAGGTATTGGAAAGTTTTGGATTCTTTTTATTTTTAATCTTATTCCATGTCATGCCTAAAAAAAGCGGTAACAAAAGAAACCAACTTTCTGACAAAACCAATCGAACAACCGTCATATACTTCTCCAAAAGCACTACTTGCACTGATAAACCAGGTACCCCGGCGTCTCAAATCCGGGTTCATATCCCTTTTCGGCGAAGACTTCTTTTACCGAATCCAAATTTCGGACAATCATAAATTCGCCGCCGTTTTCTTTCATATTCTCCAGAATATATTCCACGTTCGGAGTCTCTGCATCCAATTCCTGGGCAAAGGTACTTCCGTCCCGAGTCCCAACCAAAAGATGAAGGGATGCATCATACTGCCTTGCCATGTAGGACAACCCCGCCGGCATGGCAACGATGGGATTGTCATCTATACTATCCATATAATCACACATCTGAATCAAATCATTCGGAATCTTATATGCATTTTCTGATTTATGATAAGGGTACTCCGCATTTCGATACACGAATCCGGAGCCGCAAAGAATCAGGCATACACATATCAATCCGGTGGCAATCAGTTTTCTTCCCTTAGGCAAATCCTGAATCAGTAGCACACTCACATATGCCACCGTGTAAAAAATCGGAATCAAAGAATACTGACGCCCCATATATGCCAAATATGCATAGGTATTTTTTTCCACCAAAAAACCGCTGATGTAAATGGTAAGCGGATTTGTAAGTACACAAAGAACAATCACCGGATACCAAAACAGTACATGTTTCTTTCGACTGTCTTTTGTCTTAAAAAACACAACCACCAAAGCTGCATAAAACAGCCATCGGATCCATCCGTGATTCCAGTGGGTATCAATTATATAGGAAATTGTCATTAAGTATTCAAACATCGCTTCTTTCAACCACGCTTTCCTATTTCATCAAAAAATAACAGCCGCCGATTAGCAAAGGAAATGCCATCACCGGCAAGCAATACAACAATTCTTTCCACTGTTTTTTCTGCAATGCAGACAATCCGCAAAGAATTCCCGGAATTAAAATCACAGGAAGCAGTGCTCCCATGGATAAAGACATGGCCGCCAAAGAAATCATTCCCATATAGCCTGCATTCTTCCATGTAAAATCAGCATCCAAATACTTTGGAACCACCGCCAGTAAAAACGGAATCATTACCACTGCAAGAATTGCTTTTCCCTGCCAAATCACACCAAATAAGCGAAAAGTCAAAGAATAATGGGAATACAATCCAAAAAGATACAACACGGATAAAAATATCAAAAAGATCATCCGATTATCCCGGTCGCTATCCTTTGGAAATAAAAATCGGGACAATAAATAAAACGTACCATACGCCATTAGTAAGAACAGCACACTGCAAATACTATGTTCAATGACTGCCACACCAAGCCCCGTCACGACCGATGCATAGGCATAAAAAACATAAAGTTCGGAAAAGGCATACTTCATATAAATGCCATCCAATAATTCTCCGGTCACTTCATCCGTATAATAGAATATATCATCGAAAATTCCTGCTGTGGAAAGCACCACATAGGTCCCATCATCGGAAGTCCATCCTCCCAAATCACAAAAAGCGGTAACATACACAGTCCCCAACAGGACTCCTGCCAACAGGATTACATAGACCCATTCATATCGACTTAGTTTCTTAATGTAATCCTTCATCTCGGCATAATAAGCGGTAGCAGAAAATCGACCTCCCTGCGTTTTCATTTGCAGGAAAGATAATGCCGCTAGGCCAAGCAGAAGCACCGAATACACAATCATCTGGATGTGAAAGGGAGTCTTTGTCAGTACCATTGGAATACCTGCGATTTCAAACACCGCAAGAACAGTAAAAAAACCACTGATATATTGAAACACCATGCCATCCGAAACGGTATTTTTCCAAAGCTGTCCATACAACAGCGGAAGCACTATAAAGAATAAACATGTCATCAAAATATTGTATAGTATCACGTCTTTATTCCTTCGCTAACATCTCATCAAACAGCATCTTATGCATGCTGACAAACTTCTCGTTTTTGTAATCGGTCTCCACCATCTTGCGAGCTGCTGCTCCGTATCGGAGTCTCATTTCCTCGTCGGATACCAGTTTATCCATGGCATCTTTTAATTCCTCCACGTTCTCCGGCTCCACCGTAATCCCTGTCACCCCATCCGGACTGACGTAGGGTACACCGCTGGGGAGACTGGTGTTGATTACCGGCTTTCCAAAGGCCATTGCCTCAATCTGCACCAAAGCAAACGCCTCCGCCTTTGAAACGGATGGCAATACGAGAAAATCACAGTCTTTAATCTGCTGCATCTTTTCCTTTTCCGAAACCATACCTGCAAAAAAAGTACGATCCGCAATTCCTAAATCCTTTGCCTTTGCTTTCAATTCTTCCTCTAGCGGACCACCGCCCACCAAAGTCAGTTTGCAATTCTTTTCCTGCATTTTTGCAAAGGCCTGAAGAAGAAATTCGCATCCCTTGTACCAAACCATACGTCCTAAGAAAAGGATATTTACCGGTTGATCCTTTGGTCTTTGCTTTGTTTTGGCACAATACTTTGCACCTTCCTCAAAGTATTCATCGCTAACCGCAAAAGGAATCACTTTACATTTGTCCTTGAAAGGCGAAAGCAATTTGGAATTGATGATATTTCCTTCTGAAGAAACGATAATGACATCTGCCTTCTTTAGGGAATGTCGCACCAAAGGTGCATAGACCTTCGCCAAAAATCCGTACTGCTCAATATCGCAATGCCACCAGTATGCTAGCTTTTTGCTACGAACTTTTCCAAAAAGAATCGCCAAATCATTCATGGGATAGGGATGATGGCAGACTGTAAGATCCGCATCAGAAGTCTGGCGCTTTGTCTCTCTTAAGTATTCCGTACTTAAAGGCGTAGACGCCACATCTGCCCACTGGCGGCAACGGGTCACCGGGATTCCTCCGAAAGAATCCCATACGGCTTTCATCCCCGGCTTACGCTGGCAGGTAACGATAGCCTGCTTATGATTTTCCGACTTCATTCCATCTGCGATGGACTCCGCCACCCTGGCGATTCCGCCACCGTTATCCGGCCAATAAATTTTCGTTAACTGAACTATCTTCATATACACTAAACCGTTTTGCGCCAATAATCCAATGTTTCACGAATAGTCTGCTCCAAAGGAATCTTCGGTTCCCATCCCGTGGTGCTTCGAAGCTTTGTGGTATCTGCCTCAATCACCGGCACATCCACAGGGCGGAATTTCTCCGGATCCTTTTCCACGGTAATGTCTGCCTTAGACTCCGCTAAAATCTTATCCAAGATCTCCTGAATTGCAATGGCATGACCGCTGCCTACGTTATAAGTCTCCCCCGCCTTACCCTTTTGCATAATCGTTCCATAAGCGCGAACCACATCACGAACATCCGTAAAATCGCGACGGACAGAAAGATTTCCCACCTTCATCACCGGCTCCTGATGACCGGCTTCAATATCAGCCACCTGCTTACAAAAATCCGCAACCACAAACTGCGGTATCTGATTCGGTCCGATATGATTGAAGGCACGTACCATCATCACATCCATTTGATATGCCTCTGCATAAATTGCTCCAAGCAGATTCTGGCACACCTTGGTCGCCGCATAAATATTTCCGGGACGAACCGCATTTTCTTCCTTAATGGGCATCTCCTCGTTTTTCACATGTCCATATTCTTCTCCGGATCCGATCAAAAGTACACGCGCCTTCGGAACCGTATCTCGGATGGCATCCAACACATTGACGCCACCCTTTACATTGACATCTACGGTAAGGGCCGGATTTTTCCAGGAAACCGCCACGGAAGACTGCGCTGCCAGGTGAAAGATTTCATCCGGCTGTATCTCAGACAGCAATTCGCAACTGGCATCCTTGTCCAAAATATTTAAATCAAAAACCTTTACGCCTTCTTCACTAATCATTTCGTGAGGCATCTTGGTCACATATACTTCGCGACCTAATTCGTCTCTAAGATGACGAATTAAATATGGTCCCACAAAACCGGCGCATCCGATAATTAATGATTTCATAACTATCTCCAAATCTATTTAAATCTTATAGTAACTCTGTGCGTCCTTGTGCCTTTAGTTCATCTACCAAAAGCTTTACATCCTGAGCACGGGATTTATCCACCACCATAATGGCATCATCCGTCTCTACAATGATCAAATTCTCCACGCCTACGGTAGAAATCAAACGCTTCTTGGAATAGGTAATGCAGCCCTTGGTATCAATGGCCAAATGATCTCCTGCAAACACATTTCCATCCGCATCCTCATCATAAAGTACACCAAGATTATCCCAGCTGCCCACATCATTCCAGCCCATTTCCGCAGAGATTACATTTACGATATCTGACTTTTCCATGATACCGTAGTCAATGGAAATGCTTGGAATGGTGGGATAGATCTCATTGATTACACGCTTCTCATCCGGTGTGCCCATGGCATCTCCCATTTTTTCAAGACATGCATACACATCCGGCAAAAGCTTTTTAAACTGATCTAAGATTACGGAAGCTTTCCATACAAACATTCCGGAATTCCAGGAATAGGAACCACTCTTTACGTATTCCTCTGCGGTCGCCAAGTCCGGCTTTTCCTTAAACTCCTGAACTTTGCGAGCCACAACGGAAGTATCGGTTGCAGCCTTACCTACTTCGTTTTTATCAAACTTAATATATCCGTATCCGGTGCATGGGAAAGTAGGTGTGATACCAAGTGTTACCAGGCAATCCTCCTTTTCCGCAATTTCAACCGCACCCTTAAGTACACGGGTAAAAGAAGCCTCGTCCTTGATAAAGTGATCTGCCGGGAAAATGGTCATTACACCATCTCCGTACTTCTTTACGATTTCCATCGCCGCATATCCTACGCAGGCTGCTGTATTACGGGCAGAAGCTTCGGATAAAATATGGTCCGGCTGGACACGACCGGTTACTGCCTTTTCCATTCCCGGTACCTGGTCCACGTTCGTTACAATAAAAATATCCGACTTGTCAGCAATAGTAGAAACACGATCTACGGTTTCGTTAATCATCAAATCCTTTCCGGATAAATTTAAAAGCTGCTTTGGCACTTCATGACGACTCATTGGCCAAAAACGTGTTCCGCCGCCGCCTGCCATAATCACTCCGTATGTTTTCATGATTTAATTCCTCCTACACTTCCATCGGGAAATGTTTTCTGTATGTTTAAATATTTGTCACTATGATTTCGCAGTCCCCTGCAACGTGAACCACTTTTCGTCCCGCAGAGATAAAGAAGCTTTCTCCCGGCACCGCATCCATGGACTCGCCTGCCGTAAAAATCTTAGCCGTTCCGGACAGGACCACAATGCTCTTAAAAGACGAGTCGTCCATCTTTATCAATGCCTCTCCCTTAATCTTATACTTGGTAGATTCAAAATACTTGCACCGGCATAGGGTCTGCACCAGAGCATCTCCCTCACGATATTCCTCTCCAAGTCCGTAAGCATTCTGCTCGTAGGCTTCCGTATCCACCACGTCCATGGCCTTTTCCACATGGAGTTCGCGGGGATTGCCATCCTTATCCAATCGACCAAAGTCGTACACACGATAAGTGGAATTAGAAGACTGCTGAATCTCGCAAATAAACAGTCCCGCTCCGATGGCATGAATGGTTCCCGCCGGGATGAACACCACATCTCCAACATGAACCTCCACTTTATTTAAGATCTCCGTCACCGTATTATCCGCGATGCGTTTTCGAATTTCCTCAATAGGAGTTGGTTCTTTCAGTCCGCAGTACAAAAATGCACCGGGCTCCGCATCCATCACATACCAGACTTCGTTCTTTCCAAACTCACCTTCATTTACAAATGCATAATCATCATCCGGATGAATTTGAACGGAAAGGGAATTCTTGGCATCAATAAACTTAATTAGGATTGGGAATCGATCAAAGGTCTTAGACTTCCATCCGCAAACTTCCGCACCATGCTTAGACACAAAGTCCAGGAAATCCATTCCGTCAAACTCTCCACCCCGTATAATGGAAGGTCCCGCCGGATGGGCGGATAATTCCCAGGACTCTGCCGTAATTTCGTAAGGCGAATCCTTTTTATACATGGTCTTTAATCGCTGACCACCCCACAGATAGTCCTTAAAGGCGGGACGAAGTCGATACAAGGAAGGCATACTGCTCTTTTCCTCATCCTCATGGATCATATCTCGCTCTTCAATCTCCGCTCCGGTATCCACTTCGATGGCAATCACCGGGTGATCCGTTGCGTTGTAAAGGCGATGCATCATAGTGGGCAAAATATTTATGCCGTCACCCTGTTTTAATATGACTTCGCGTTTCTCTTTTCCTTCTCCGATTTCAACGGATAATTCTCCGCTTACTACGGAATAGTTCTCATTTCTTTTTTCATGAGAATGCTTGGAAAGTGTAGCTCCCGGATAGAGCATGACTCTTCGCACCCGATATCCAGCAGATGAATGAATCACCTCTCTGGTTCCCCATGGACGATAGCCCACCGGACCATAATTAAAGAAGGGATCAAACTCCTCCGTGTTTCCGCGAACAATCTCTTTGATATCATTGGCATTTTCCTTGGATGTGATGTAGGTAGCATCATTGACATTCACCACCAAAAGATCAGATACATCATTGGTCACCACCACATGTCCATTATCCATGTTAATAACGGAAGTATTCTCACTGTTTTCCGTAATGGCAGGTCCCACAGATCCGCCTAGAAAATCCAGGTATGCCTTGAAGTCAGAAATATCCTTCCAGTCACAGCGGAGGCGAACTACGGAGATGTGCTCCGATTCTTCCAAAAGGCACTTTTCAATACCCGTAGCCTCAATTCCGGCAAAGAGTTCTTTTCCGAATCGAAGGGTCTTTAAGTCCACGATAATTCCCTGATCTGCCACAGGCTTTAATGCTTTGGTCAGAGAACGGGCGCACTTTTTCATTTCCTTCTGGAGCACATCATTCTTTGCAAGAATCATTCCACCGTTCCAATACACATCATCCTCTGTAAAAAGACTCTGTGCCATTTCTTTGGTAGGGTGTGCAATAAATCTAGTCACCTTGGAATCCTGATGTCGAATATAACCATAGGAAGTAGAGGCATCTTTTGGCATTACACCAAACAATACTATCTCGCCTGCGGCCGCCAATTCCTTTGCTTCATAAATCGCATCGGAATAGTTCTCCCCTTCCACCAATAAATCGGAAGGAAGGATCAGCACATCTTCCTCAGCATTAATCAAAAGGGACATCAAATAAATCGCCGTCGCGGTTCCCTTTCCCTCTTCTTCCAAAAAGATGCGGTAATTTATACCCTGAAACTGCTGCATCTGGCCTTCCACGATTTCATGATATGTCTCATTAGTAACGATAAAAAACTCATCGCAAAACGGGATGTTTTTCGTCACCGTCTCCTGAAAAATGGAAGTGCCGTTTAATGCCATAAACTGCTTCGGATAGTTTTTTCTGGACAAAGGCCAAAGTCGGTCTCCCGCGCCTCCGGCCAATAAAATACACTTCATAAAAAATCCTTTATTTAACTACACAAGGAGCCGACACGTTTCGCACCGGCTCCCACAAGATACATATTGATACTATATTAGTCTTCTTTTAATGCTTTTTCTCGCTTTGCAAGCTTCCAGTCATGCTCTGCCATAATGGCAACCAATTCTTCGTAAGTCGTTTCCTGTGGATCCCAGCCAAGCTCGGTCTTTGCCTTTGTAGGATCACCCCAAAGATCAACTACATCTGTAGGACGATAGAAGGCCTCAGATACTGCAACAACAGTCTTTCCGTTTGCCTTATTGATACCTTTCTCATTTACACCTTCACCCTGCCACTCAAGTTCAATGCCCACATGAGAGAACGCCAAAGTAACAAACTCACGAACAGTATGCTGAACGCCGGTAGCGATAACATAGTCATCCGGCTTATCCTGCTGAAGGATTAACCACATACACTTAACATAATCCTTTGCATATCCCCAGTCACGACGGGAATCCAAGTTTCCTAAGTATAAGCAATCCTGTAATCCCTCTGCAATACGTCCTGCAGCAAGAGTAATCTTTCTGGTAACGAAAGTTTCACCACGACGCTCAGACTCATGATTGAAAAGAATTCCGTTTGCTGCGAATACACCATAAGCATCACGATATTCTTTCATCATCCAGAAACCATACTGCTTTGCAACAGCATATGGACTGAATGGATGGAACGGAGTCTTTTCATTCTGAGGTACTTCCTCAACCTGTCCGTATAACTCGGAAGTAGATGCCTGATAAACCTTGCAAGTCTTATCCATACCAAGATTATGAACCGCGTCCAAAATACGAAGTACACCGATGGCATCCACATCACCGGTATAAATCGGCACATCAAATGAATTCTGAACATGTGACTGTGCAGCCAGGTTGTAAATTTCATCCGGCTTTACTTCGCTGATGATTCTGTAAATACTGTTTGAATCAGACATATCGCCATCATGAAGAGTAACTGCATTCTTCGCAATCAAATGATCGATACGTGCTGTATTTGAAATAGAAGCACGACGGGTAATTCCGTGAACCTCATATCCTTTTTCCAATAAAAACTCTGCTAAATAGCTTCCGTCCTGTCCGGTAATACCGGTAATAAGTGCTTTCTTTGACATAAAAAACTCCTTTATAAATTAATAATTATTATAAGCCATAAGCAAGTGCATTATACCATAAGAAAGAAGCGGATAGCAAATCGTATCCGCCTCACTTTAAGTCTAATACGCCTGAACCAAAGGTGGCATAACATCGCATTCGGAAACATCATAGATACGGAAGTAATACTGTCCCTCATAGAGGTTTAAACACTCCTCTGTTTCCTCCATATCCAATCCATAATCCCAGGAGGTAATTACATAATCGATCTTTCCCATATCATCATAAGAATAAGGAACTAATGGATAATACAATCCCATATTTTCCAAGTTATCAAACGGGATTTCTCCTCCATCCTGCTGAATCAGATAGGCATTTCCTGCAGATAACACATAGTTATTGGTATTGCGATCGTAGGTATCCCTGGCACGAACAAACCGATCCTGTCTGCCATTTAAAATCAAAAATGTTTTGTCCGGATGACTACTTTCAAATTCCGAAACCATTTCAACCGAAGCCAACACGTCATCCGGCAGTTTATATCGCCCATACTCGTAAACACCTAAACAATTATTAGCAACAGATACTATAAGTAAAAATGCCACAAAAACTGCCAGCAACTTATCTCTTCTAAAATGATAAATCACATATGTAACCAAGAAAAAAACGGCAACAAATAAGGAGATATGTGAGATTCGTTCCAACGTCTCATTGTTTACTTCCAGATAATTTAAAAGGTTATCATCCACTCCGGAAATATCCCATGCACTCCAATGCAACAAATGCATGATATAGGTAAATCCCAGTAATACTACTACGTCCAACACCATCCTTTTTCTACCGATTCTGTCCGAATCATTTTCCAAAAGATGAGCGAATATCAGCACGCATGGAAGATACAAATATCCTAAATATCTGGTGTGCGTCCGATTAATCTCTACTGGATAGTCTTCCCGCAGACTTATCATAAACGCAACAATCAATGCCGTTCCCAGTACCAGAAGAATCACAAACAGAAACAATCTCTTTACTGGTCTTTCAAGTTTATCAAACTTTAAAAGTGGAAGGAGTACAGATATCCCGCCGAACGCAAGCACCATACTCGTTATGTAATAAATGACGGAGCGGATGAAATAAGTCAAATGATCCGAATCTGTCAAAATGCCCAATCCATACAATTGATAGGTGCTCTGTTCTCCTCCAAAGAGAACATCCTCCATAACATATCTGACGATCAAAAAGACTATCACTTGTATTACCAATGCTATGATCTGACGAAGCAGTATCTGTTTTTGCTCACCTATATCTATAGAGTCCCTTGTCATTAGGAAGCAATATGCGTTTGTAAGAATCACAACGGCAAAAAAACCGGCAAGAAAAACCAAGCCAACTTCTTTTACATAGTAAAGAATCGTAGCTGCCACACCACTAATCAGATTCATCAGAACATGTTTTTTCATGGAATCCGATAAGTCAATATTGATCGCATAATCATAATATAGGCACAGCAACAATAACGCCAAGGGAACAAACAAAGCTTCACTCATAAATGTCATGGTAAACACCATGTCTGCACCCATAAAATACAACACAGACATCAAGACATGGGTAACCGGTTTCTTTAGCATCTTTTTTGAAAGATGATACACCGGAAACACACCCAAACTCATAAGCACACAATTAATCGCCTGCACAATTCTTGAAATAATATGCGGATTTTTAAAAAGAAATGCCGGTGCCAAACATAAGCTATAAAAAACCTTATGATAATTAGTGTCTCCATTATAAATGGAGACACCTCTTCCTTCTATCAGGCTCTTTGCCAAAGAAACATAATTCAATTCGTCAGAATACACAAAGAGATTCTTTGTGGAATTCCCAATCAAGAATCTTCCGATAACACTTCCAAAAAACAGAAGCCAAACTATTCTTATTGCTTGTTTTTGATCAATATTTCTTATCTTTTCTATCATTCTTACTGATTTACCGCTTCACTGATGGTCTTTGCCATATAGTCAATCATCTCATCTGTCATGCCCGGATATACGCCTACCCAGAAGGTATTCTCCATGATATGATCCGTATTCTTTAAATCTCCGACGATACGATAACCTTTTCCGGTTGCACGCATCTGGTCAAAGCACGGATGCTTGGTTAAGTTTCCGGCAAAGAGACGTCTGGTCTGAACACCATGGTCTTCGATATATTTTACTACTTCAACTGCGTCTACGCCTTCTTTTACGGTGATTAAGAATCCAAACCAGCTTGGGCGAGAGTTCTCACATGGTACCGGAAGAATCAACTTATCCTCTACACCTGCAAGTCCTGCACGAAGTCTGTCAAAGTTATGACGACGACGCTCTACAAAGCTCGGGAATTTTACAATCTGCGCACATCCCACAGCCGCCTGCATATCTGTCGCCTTCAAATTATATCCGAAGTGAGAGTATACATACTTATGATCGTATCCTAACGGAAGTTCGCCATACTGTTTATCAAAACGATGCTGGCAAAGATTGTCCATACCGGATGGGCATACGCAATCACGTCCCCAATCACGGAAGGAACGAATGCACTTATTCAAAAGAGCATTGTTGGTATAAACAGCTCCACCTTCACCCATGGTCATATGATGTGGCGGATAGAAAGATGATGTTCCGATGTCACCAATGGTTCCGGTAAACTTCTCTTCTCCATCGATAGTATAACGGCTACCAAGTGCATCACAGTTATCCTCGATTAACCAAAGATTGTGCTTATCACAGAATTCTTTTACTGCTCTCAAATCAAATGGATTACCAAGAGTATGAGCTGCCATAACAACTTTTGTCTTATCAGATAATGCAGCCTCCAACTGAGTCACATCAATGTTGTACTGAGGAATAGTTACATCCACGAATACAGGTATTACACCATACTGAATTGCCGGAGTCACAGTGGTCGGGAATCCTGCTGCCACTGTAATCATCTCATCTCCCGGAAGGACCTGGCGATCACCTAAAAGCGGAGAAGTAAGCGCCATAAATGCGTTTAAATTTGCAGAAGATCCGGAGTTTACCAAAGATACATACTTTACGCCTAAATACTCACCAAACTTCTTTTCAAATTCATCCGTATAACGTCCGGATGTTAACCAGAATTCTAATGCAGAATCCACAAGATTAACCATCTCATCATGATCATAAACTCGTGATGCATAGGTGATTCTGTCCCCAGGCTCAAAAGGTTTCTTTTTGTTATGGAAGGTATCGCAATACTCTGCTACCAAATCCAAAATTTCTTTTTTTGCCTGATCTTCTGTTTTGTTTTCAAAACTCATACTCTTTCTCACTTTCTTTTTTGTAATTCTATCTACTATTAGTAGTTTTCTGCTTTAACTTCAAAAAACGCCTGTGGATGATTGCAAACCGGGCATACCTCAGGGGCCTCAAGTCCAACCACTACATGTCCGCAGTTTCTGCACTCCCACATGGTCACGCCACTTTTCTTAAATACTTCCATAGTTTCCACGTTATGAAGCAGCGCACGATATCTCTCTTCATGCATCTTTTCTATAGCTGCCACGCCACGGAACTGCTCCGCCAAATCATGAAATCCTTCTTCATCGGCCTCTCGCGCCATACGCTCATACATATCCGTCCACTCAGCATTTTCACCTTCCGCTGCAGCAAGAAGGTTCGCAGGCGTATCGCCAAGTTCACCCAAAGCCTTAAACCAAAGCTT
>JAEEGL011341348.1_pt1 | contig 16615 bp, 17 predicted proteins | sample 9134231 | NCBI WGS metagenome assembly JAEEGL01 (sample SAMN16246548, study PRJNA631951) | gut metagenome | biome: gut microbiome; feature: rumen; material: fiber-attached | host: Bos | place: Iran: Karaj | collected 2018-10 | reverse complement strand
GCGCGGAGCGCGGGCGCTGGTTGACTCCGCAGGAGTGCGACAGCAGGAAGATACCGATTCGCAAGGTGATGGACATCCTGAGGCCGCGGATTTTCAATGCGGTGTGCTACCGTAAGCTGGATGCCATGGGCTATGCCCGGCTGTTGAAATCCGGCGAAGAGACAAAACAGTAGGAATTTTTTTTCGAGGTACGATTGATGAAGAACGAGTCGGAGATTCGAAAGCAGCTCGAGGAGCTGTATGCACGGCGGCTGGCGTTGAGGATTGACCGGAAGACCAAGCGCGGATGCAGGAACTGCACCCGCGGCATCTGCCGTGAATTCGATTTGGGCGATTTCGGCACGATGAGCCGATGGGAATGCTCGGACGGGCTGCGCATGGAATCGGAGCAATGCCGCTTTGAATGCAAGAACACCCCGGAGGAAATCGAGCGCGAGATGCTGTCCGACATCGCCGATCCGTCGATTTGCGGGGCGAAGGAGCAGAAGATCGCGATGCTGATGTGGGTTCTGCACGGCGGGGATGCCGCCGGCGGCTCGGGCGACAGTTCGTCAAGTTCTGCCGAGGAAGACGGCATTTTCAGCAAACTGTGGAGGATTTTCAAGTGAGCGACGGGGGGTGGATAGCATTCATGCTGAAGGACCGCTTCTCTACCAACGAGGAGAAGACGCGCCTGTCGAAGGAAATCTGTTCCTCCCTGGAGCGTTCCGAGGAGGACGTCTGGTGGGTGCCAACCGACCAGAATGGCGGTCTCGGATACTATCTGTTTGTCCGGGAGCGCAACGCGGACACCGATCTTGATGCCGTCTTGTCGGTCAGAAGGGAGTGCTTTGAGAATCGCCAGTGCCATTCGAGGGTGCCGTCTTCCGAAATGGATGAGATGATTCGCCAGACCAAGCGGGTGGTGGTCGGGTCGGTAAAGTTCGGCGACGTGGTGAAGGTGCGGCGCGGGACGTTCAGCAATCTCCATGGAATCGTGCTAAGGACGGCTTCGGTCGGTCGCGTGTTCGTGGGGATGAAGTTTTGTTTCGGAACGGTCGTGGAGTCGATCGAGGAGAAGAACCTCGAACTGGAAGGGAACATTTTCAACTATATAAAGGTGCTGAAGTAGCCATGGAAGAAAGGGATTTTTCAGTTGTGCCGGAGTCTCTCCCGGAAGGCGACTTCGATGACGCCGATGTCATGTACTATTCCGCCGGCGACGGGGATTTTGACGAGGACTGGAATGGCGAGACGCTTCCGGACGGATTCTCGGAGGAGACGGAGGACGGCACTTCGGCGGTCAACCGCGACCTGTACAGCAACTGGGAGGTCAACGAGTGCCTCAGCGGATATTTCCGGTTCTTCGGGTCGAAGGACATGGACATCATCTACCTGTATTTCATCGCCAAGAAGAAGCAGGAGGACCTGATGAGGATTCTGGGCAAGAGCCAGCCGGCGGTGTCGTATGACGTGACCAGAATACGCGAGCAGATCGATTTCGTGGTGAAGATGGTGTATGCCATCGACGATTTCATCATGTTCATCACCGATCCGGCCAACACCATGCCGACAGCCGACAAGGAGATGCTGACGCTGTTCTTCTATTCGACTTCAATCGTCAAGACGAGCCGGCTGATGGGGATGAACAACATCACTTGCCGGTCGCATCTCAACACGGTGATCAACCATCTGCTTGGGACGCGTCCGGACATGTACCATTTGTTCAAGCATATATTGAACAATCTCAACAACATAAAAAAGTATGTCGCGAGACCGGCCAGTTCGCCGGACGAATCCGAAGAAGACGAATGACCGCGGCGTGCTTTTTGTTTATGTTTTAACCAATTAAAGAAGGATGTCGAAGGCCTTTGCGGCCGGAGACGGGTTTTTAGATGCTGGAGGCGTTGATTTGCAATGAATATCTTCGAGGACTACAACTGGCATAGCTCCCTGGAGCTCGGAGAGGGCATCAGGGGAAAGAAAATCATCCGCAAGGTGACCGCGTCCCGCCAGAATGCCAGCCGGTTTCTGCGGATCGCCAGCAACAGCAATTTCTGCATCCACAAGGCGACCAAGGAGCTGTGGAAGTTCAGCGATGACGGGAAGTACATCGAGGCGGTGTTTCCCGACGACGTGCTGACCGAGGATCAACTTTAATTAAACTGGAGGAACCGCGATGGGACTGGGCGACATTGGTGATTTCATTGACGAAAACTGGCACGGCGGAACGATCGACGGGGACTTCTACAGCCATCCCGAGATGCCGATCGAGGAGAATGCCGATGCGCCGAAGAAGTCGCCGGCTCCGGTGTGGAACTGGGAGGCCGTGCTTTCGCGAGAGCTGATGAGGGGCCTTCGCGCGGATCAACTGCTGAAGAAGTATTCCGTGCTGGCGGAGAAGTTCGGCGTGTCCGACGAGGTGAAGGCGTTTCTTGACAAGTATTACTGCGTGCTCGGGTGGTTCCTGGTCGACGTGTCGAGGTTCGACGACGGATTCGGCTATTATGACATCCCGTCCAAGATGCGCTCTTGCAATCTCTATGCGGTTGGCTCCACGGAATTGCGCGAAATCATCAGCCGGAGCCTGGTGAGCGAGAACGACGGCTCGTTCGACGGGCTGTTCGGGGGCGACCATGTCGAGGAGACGGTCGTCTACGAGGACGAGAAGACCGGACTTCCATGCATAGAGAGCTGGGACGAGATTTGCGACGACGGCGACGAGCGCCTCTCTTCGATTGCCGACCGGTTCTTCAGCTGGGGGTGGATTTCCCAGTCCGAGCGCGACGCGTTCGATGAACGCGAAGGGAAGCTGGGCTATCTGGTCGGGGTCGTCCGCCGCGCATCGGCGCCGAAGTCGAATGCGACGGGCAAGTTCGACGACGTTGTTTCGGACTACGGCGTGAAGGACCAGGAACTGGAGGCGGATTCCGAGAAGGCGATCAAGGACGCCGACGTGAAGAACATCCACGAGCTGATGGTGGACGACATCGGCGAGGTAGGAATGCCGGAAAAGGTCGAAGTCGGAGACGTGCGCGATATGGTGGTCGACGACATCGGCGACATCAGGAAGCCGGAGGCGGTCGTCGTCAGGCGCGAGGTGAGGCCGTCCGATTTCGAAGAGGATGTCGATGTCCGCGACTATGCGGGGACGCCGGAAGTCACTCTTCACGAGCTTTCCAGGAGAGACTACGATCCGGATATCGAATTCGACAACATGTCGGATTTTGTCATCGAGGACCTCAAGGACATGAAGGACGACGAATTCGACTATGCGGATTTGAATGACGGAAACATCGACCTCGAGGAGATGGTTGAGGAGGACGCTCCGGGCGGTGAGCTGGACATCGATGCGGCGCAGAAGCCGTATGAGGTGTCGAGCAAATACGATTGGAGCTGGTAGTTTTTCATCACATGCTGATGGAGCGTTTAAGACGATGAGCGGAAGCATCAAAGTCGCGAAGGAACTGCTGAGGCTGGCGAAGGATTTGGCTGCGGTGGAGTGGCTGGAGCCGGTTGACGGCAGGAAGTCGTTCCACGACAAAGCCTATGTCGATGTTGACAAGTTCGGCCACGAGACTCTCTACAGCTATGGCGCGCCGGTCATGAGGAAGGATTCCGACGGCTCCTATGTCTTTTATTCCGGGCCCAACCATCTTTCTGCCACGACGCTGAGGCACATCAAGGCCTGGACCGGCATGAACAAGGCCCAGGTGATGGAGCTGCCGTTCGAGTTCTACTATGAATACGAGCGCCGCGGCGGCACCGAGATGCCGGAGGACAATTGAAATTCGTGATGCGACATGTCTGAACAGGAAAGCAACAGCCAGCCCATTGTCAAGGCAAATCCGAAGCCGCTGCCGCGGAACCGGTTCATCGCCGGCGCGGACATCGACGCCTATCGAGACAGCCTGGTGGAGGACTATCTCGGGAAAGGCCACTGCAGCGTCCTGTCGAAGGTGAAGGAGCATGACGAGGCGACCACCAGCGACGAGATCCTTGGATTGATCATCGAGGAAATCCTCGAAGGCGGCCGGGACATCCTGGGCACGCAGCTCATGCTTGCGGAGGAAGGCAACTTCCGCGACTCGGCCGCGGCGGTGGTCAAGCGGACGGAAATCCTCCGCTCGGTGGCGGAAATCGTCGCCAAGCGCAAGGAGCTGAACCAGCGCGCCAGCGACATCGACCTCAATTCGCCGGCGTTCCTCATTTTCCAGAAGATCTGCTTCGACAAGCTGATGGAGGTTCTTGATTCCCTGAAAATCGACGAGGAGATGGTTGCGCTTATCGTGTCGAGGTGGGCGGAGTCGATGAAGGACTGGGGAAAGCTGCTGAAGCAGCGCCTGGACGAAATCAGCCAATAGATTGCGGGAGAGGATTATGGATGTGACTTTTATCCGCATTGCGAAGAGTATATGCGCCTTTAATATGGTTGTAGATTTTGGTAGATTTTAAGTTACGGACGACATCAGCTCCGACGGAAGACGGCATAAGAAATTCTGAGCAGGTTGCGTTGACAGGCCGACGCGGCGTAGAATAAGATGGCGCGTCTGGCGCTCCGCCGGACTGGTTCCGGCGTTTTTTATGCCCGGGTTAAGCAAGGATTATGGCTTCGATAAACAACAAGAAAATCAATACGCAGTATCTTCAGGATGTCGCTGACGGATATCTGAAGGGCAGGTCTTCCGGATCGACGGTTGACGTGATCAGCTTTGTCGAGGCGAAGTGGGGGCTGAACATGACGCTTTTCCCGGCCCAGAAGTTCATCCTGAAGACCTTCTACGGCATGGAGCTTGACGACCGTGAGAAGAGCGTCCCGGTCTTCGACGAGCTGAAGAGCCGTGAAATCGGCCATTTCACCGAACAGGAGTTCATGCAGTTCCTGATCGACACCGGTCGTACGAATCTCCGTGAATACAAGCCCGGTCATCCGCGCAGGGAGCTCATCCTGAATGTCGGCCGAAGGGGCTCGAAATGCCATCCGGTGGACGCGCAGATCTTCACCACTGACGGCACGATGACGGTGGCGGAATTCATGAAGAGGAGGGCCGGCGGTGACGGCGTCGGCCTTTTCACCTACGACAAGGACGAGGTGGTGGCGTGCTATGACGTCGCGGTCGAGGACAACGGCGTCCGCGAATGCATGACGGTCGAGACGGACTGCGGATATCGCGAGTCGACGACGATGAACCACCCGTATCTGGTCTGGAGGGACGACATGGCGGAGCCGATGTGGGTGCCGGCCGAGCATCTCCGCCTTGGCGACATGGTCGCGGTGCCTAGGCGCGTTCCCGGGTTTTCGGTGATCGGCGGCGTCGGCGAGGAGTCCGCCCTGCTGGCCGGCAATTCCGCCAAGAGCCTGGATGCCGTGCCGGAGAACATCCTCAATGCGTCGCGCGACGCCACCGCGGCATTTCTGAAGGGCGTGTTCCTGTCCTGCCAGGAGCGTTTTTCGCCGCAGTATGTCGAGCTGATAATCCCGAGCAGGAATCTGGCCCATGGCGTGCAGCGGCTGCTGCTCCGGTTCGGGGTGCTCTCGACGCGGTGCCGGAATGCCGAAAGCGATGAAAGCAACCTGTTCATCGGGGACATCCAGAGCGTGGCGTCGTTCTACCGGGTAATCGGAAGGGCGTGCGGCGAGGACGAATCGCTGATGGAACTGCATCGGGAGTCGGCGGAGCTGGAGAACAAGCCGAGCGCGCTGATGCAGACGGTCGCATGGGAGAAAAGCCTGTTCTGGGACAGGGTGCGGTCGATGAAGTCGATCGGAGAACGCCCCACGGCGGCGATCGAGGTGGCCGGCACGCACATCATCGTCAACGAGATCGTCACGCACAACTCCTCGATCACGAGCTTCATCTCGCTTTACGAGATATACCGGCTCATGAAGATGGGTAATCCGCAGGCGTATTTTGGATTCCCGGACGGGCAGGAGATATCGGTCTGCACGACGGCGCCGACCATCGAGACCGCCAGCACGCTGTTCACCAACATGAAGAACTACTGCATGAACTGCAGCTACTTGAACGACAAGATCGTGAACAAGTCGGCGACGACTTTCACTTTGGCCACCGACCATGACCGAGAGCGCGGCTCGGATCCGACCATCAGGCTGGTCTGCGGCGGCGCCGGTTCCGCCGATATCCGCGGACGCTCGAACATCGTCGTCATCATGGACGAGGCGGCGTTCTTCAGCACGAGCGGACCGAGTTCGGGAGACGCGTTGTACCAGGCGCTTACGCCGTCGATACTGTCGTTCACGCACGACGGCGTCGGAGAAGGAAAAATCGTGCTCATCTCCTCCCCTTTCGGGAAGTCCGGGATGTTCTACAAGAACTACGTGAATTCCTTCCAGATGACGGAGAACATCCTGATGTACAACATGTATACCGCCATGCTGAATCCGCGGGTGGACGGGTCCGCGCTGCGCGACGAGAAGAAGAAGAACCCGTCGATGTTCAATTGCGAATACGGCGCCAGGTTCTCCGACACCGTGTCGTGCTGGATCGAGGAGGAGGCCATCAATTCCTCCGTGGACGACTCGCTGCCGGTGAACCCCAAGCGCGGCCGGCGCGGGGTAGAATACTTCATGGGGATCGACTATGCCGGCAAGACCGACGGCGCGGCGCTGTCGATCGTGCACCGCGAGGGAGACAAGATCGTCCTCGACTACGCCGACGTCTTCTACGGAGCGCAGTCAGACGTGTACTGGCAGGAGCACCAGCCGATGTACGACAAGGTGAACGGCAAGTTCGCGGACAGCGACATCATCCCGCTGGAGGGGTTCGCCGACGAGATCGCGCGGCTCAACGAGCTCTTCCCAATCAAATACGGGTGGTTCGACCAGTTCAACGGATACGCGCTGCTGGAGATGCTCAGGAACCGCGGCCTGACGCAGTTCGACACCAGGTCGCTCAACGCCGGACTGAACACGCAGATCTTCCAGACCGCGAAGGAGCTCATCTGTTCCGGACTGGTTCGCCTTCCGCCGCATCCGGTGCTCATTCCGGAGATGAAGACGATCGAGGAGACCAAAAACGGCAACCAGCTCCGCGTGGAGGCTCCGGAACGCGGGGGTATGCACGACGACATCACCGATTCGTTCGTCATCGCCATCAATGCGCTCCGGCAGACGACCGAGAAGGGCCGGCCGAATGCCAAGTCGATCGGCTACCATGCGGGCGGCGGCGAAGGGCAGTATGCCATCGCCACCGGCCGTGGATATCAGTCGTATCTTGCTGAAAAGGTACGCAACCACGGTGTGAACGAGCGTCGTTTTTGACTATAATTCGCCCAGATTTAGATAAATGCGAGTTTTTCCATGACTGAAGCAAGCCACAAGAAACAGCCTTCCTCCCGTCAGGCCGGCGGCGATGCCGGAAAGCATTCCGGCGCGAAAAAGGCACCGGCGATGCGGGATCGGAATTCCCCAGAAGCCAGGAAGAAGAGGGCGTCCGTCGTCCGCGTTGCAAGGGCCAAGCAGGACATCTCGGTCGAGGTGATTCGCCAGAATCAGCTTTGCGACGACCTGATGAAGCGCGCCGACGCGGCGCTGGCGCAGTCTGACGCGCGCGCTAGGAAGCTCGCCGGCCAGCGGGAAATCGTCACCCGGATCAACATGACCGCCAGGACGCTCAGGACGCTGATCCGGCTGCTTGCGCAGAACCGCCTTCAGCTGTGGATGATCGATGACAACGCGATTAATGACGAGGAGTAGCGTGTAGATGAAAAGGTCGCCCGTCACCAAGGCATCATACAAGAAGATCCCGAAGAAAGGCAAGGACACCAAGAGCCACAGCCCGAAGGGCGTGCCCGGCATGAACGTCACCGTCGGCAAGCCGGACAAGGAGAAGGCCGACGCCGCCAGATACGCGTCGTATCTCGGCTGGGGCGGATTCGGGATGGGTATGGGCCGCCCGACCACCATCGGCGCATCTTCCAACTTCTACAACAACACCTATATGAACGGCGGTCGCACCGGCGCCTTCGGAGACGTTCCGCCGGGCATCGCGCTTCTGATGGAGCAGAACGGCGGGGTGCTCTACTATCCTTCGACGCTGAAGGAGAGATATCAGTACTACCGCTGGTTCTACAATAACGATCCGTATGTCCGCGCGGCGGTCGATCTGAACACGGATCTGCCGATGTCCAGGCTGCAGCTGCGGATGCCGAAGATGAACGACAAGGCGCTGTCGAAGCGAATCCTTCATTTCTACGAGGAGATGGTGAACGAGCTAAACCTCTATGACAAGCTCCATTCGATTCTTTTCGAGAACGCCATCATCGGCAACTGCTACGCCTTCATCCAGTACAACGAGAAGAAGAAGCGCTGGGACCGGATCGTGATGCTCCCTCCGGAGGAGGTCAACGTCGCCAACTTCCCGCTGTCGGACATCAAGCGCATCCAGTACCGCCCGGAGGTGCTCAGCGCGACGGTGAGGAAATACAGCCTTGACACGAGCAGCTACGATGCGTATGTCGAGTCGGTGAAGGCGCTGCCGGACGCCGACCAGGACATCCTACAGGATGTCAGCTTCGAGCTGGTCAAGCAGATCCTCGACAACAACGGCATTCTCGAATTCGACAGCGACCCGTATTCCGGCGACGGCGACGACCTGATCGGCTCGTTCGTGTTCCATTTCGCCAACAAGCGGCACGACTACCAGGACCTCGGGGTGTCCCCGCTGGAGTGCGTGATGCAGCCTCTTCTCCAGAAGACGCACTATAAGTACACCCAGACGAGCCTCGCCTCCAGGAACATGACGCCGCGCGACCTGGTGACTGCGGACGGCATCACCCCGGAGGCGCTGGACGACCTGCGCGTGCAGATTGATGAGTCGATGCTCTCCCCGGACTACAAGGTCGTCACGAACTATCCGGTCGACTGGCAGCAGATCGGCGCGGAGAACCGCCTGATCGACCTGGGGCGCGAATACGAGACGATCGAGAACGAGCTTTTCGCCGGCCTCGGTGTGACGCGCGAGTTGCTGACCGGCGAGGGCATGTATTCCGGCAGCCACATCTCGATCGAAATCCTGAACACCAAGTATCTCATCGTTAGAGAGATGCTCCAGCGGTTCGTGGAGGAGAGCCTCTTCAAGCCGGTGGCGCTGCAGAACGGCTTCTACCATGACGACGAGGACGGCTTCAGGACCTGGTACTATCCTAAGCTCGGCTTCACGCGCCTGACCATCCGCGACAACCAGGAGGTGTTCGACCAGCTCTTCCAGCTCTACCAGAAGGGCTCGCTGCCCATCGAGATGATCCTGGACATCTTCAACATCAACGCGGACGACGTGAACGAGGCGCTCGAGCACGACCTGTTCACCGTCCGCGACGCGACCTACAACGAGATGCTCAGGCAGGTCTATTCGAGCGTGGCCGACAAGATCGTCGAGTCCACCGACCTGGCCAAGCAGATCGCCGAGTCGATCACCGGGCCCGCCGGCCACAAGCTCAAGTACCGCGGTGAGGACGCGGACATGGAGGAGGGCGGCGACGACACCGGCGGCGACGACACCGGCATCGACGGCGGCGGGGCGGACGACCTGATGGACAAGATGGACTCTCTTGACGAGGAGGCAGGCGACGAGGCGGCTCCGGGCGAAGGCGGTTCCGAAGGCGGCGAGGCCGGCGAAGGAGAACAGGTCGGAGATTCCGGGGAGAAGACCACCGACGAGTCCGTCCAGGACTACATCGATGGGTTTAAGGGCGAGAGCAAGGCGAAGGCCTATCTTGACAAGATTCTTGGCGAAGGCGGCGAAGGAGAGCCGGCCGCGCCAGGAAACTCCGAGGTTCTTGACTACATCCGGAAGGTGAAGTCCGAAAGCCGGGCGGTGGACTATCTCGACGGCATCCGGCAGGAAGGGCGCGCCGGCGAGTATCTCCGGAAGACGCGCGAGGAATCGAGCGGCAGCCCTTCCGGGCCGGAGCCCTCTTCGACGGAAGAAGACGCCGCCGCGAAGGATTATCTGCGGAAGGTCGATGAAGACGAATCCGCGAGGAACTATATCGACGCAATTGTCAACAGCGTGGCCGAGGAGGAGGCCGCGTCCGGCGACGAGGCGGCGAAGAGGTACATCGACAGTTTCCTCGGCGTTCCGGACGGCGAGGAGAAGGACGATGATTCGGCGCAGTCCGCCGGCATCGACGACTACAGGGAGCGCAAGCCATAATGAACAAGGACACCGACTTGATGAGGGACACCGGCGGGTCGTTCCGCCACAAGGAGCTTCAGAAGCCGTCGAGGAAGGACCGCAAGAAGCCGAAGATGGACGAGTCAGATCCGGATTTCAACGACACGAAGAGGGATCCTGATCTGAAGACGTCCAGCGTCAAGGTGGCCAGGGAGCTGGTGCGGCTGGCGCGCGAGCTCGTGGCGTTCAGTCCGTACGACCGGCGGTTCTACGAGCTCTTCGAGGGGAATCTGAACAAGATTTCCGACCGGCTCGGCGGGCATGGCGTCAACGACATCGTGGCCGATGTCGAGGCGTGGGCGCGCCGTGTTGACACCGACCGCATCAGGCGGGAGGGCGACACGCGGATGCGCAATGAAATCGACCAGATCTTCCAGAAGCACTATCCGGAATCCGCGCCGCTGATCATCAAGGCGTTCGCGGACGCCTGGAGCAGGTACTGCAATGTGAACGGGGGAATCTGGCAGTAGTCGGTTGACGAACGGATACGGACGCAGGCACGATGACGCTTCAGGAAGCGATAATGGACAAGAGCCGCCCGCTGTCGGTCACGCCGCAGGAGTGGATGCAATACGAGGAGGCTAAGGATCATGAGGAAGAGGAGCTTTTTGACCGGGCGGCCGACAGGATCATCCGCGAATCATCCGATTCGCCGGACGATGAGGGTGGCGGGCCTGATGCGGACGAGCGGTTCGAGGCCGGCGTGGAGCAGATGATCCTCGGGTGCCGGATTGCGATCCGGGCGCTCCAGGAGCTGTCCAGGAGCGACTTGAAGCCGGGCGACCGGTCGTACTACGACGAGTGCGAGAGGCTGGTCTGCCGGGCGGTCGCGCCTTATCTTGCCGACATTCTCGTGGCAAGGAAGAGGCGTTTTTCGCGGAAGCTCGACGAGATGAATGAATCGCGCGGCGGGAAGGAAATGAAAAAAGGAGTGAAACGATGAATGTCGTTGTCGCATGCAATCCGTTGGCGAATGATTCCCGCAAGGATCGCGCGGCTGTCGCTTAAATGGGATTGAGGCGCATGGCGGGACGTCTTGACCAATATGATTCCTTCGTGGCGACGGCGAGGGGCGCCGAAGGCGCCGGCCGTCTGCCGGCCCAGCCGGATCGGCCGGTCGGGCAGACGAAGCGCGAGCTCGACGCCATGAATCCGGAAATCCTCTTCGAGCGCAGCCGCAAGGAACGGCTGGTGCTCCTGGTCTTCTATACGAAACTGGAGGGCGGCCGGCCGAAGGGCGTGAGGCAGCTCGTGGTGGCGCCGGAGAACCACCTGTCGAAAAGCCGCCGGCCGCCGCTCTATCTGGAGCTGGTGGACGTCGTGTCGCGGAGCCGCAAGAGCTTCCGCCGCGACCGGATCTCGAAAGTCGTTCCGGCGAAGGACGCGAAGCCGGTTCCGTGGGACCCCTCGAAGGTCACTTTTCGTTGATTTTCACCGCAGCTGATAGGAAGTTTTTTGTCGTCGGACGTCTTTTTTTTGAGCACGGAGTCTCTGCAATGCCGAGGAACATTACCGCCATCCGCAAGGAGGTCGCGCACGAGCTGGCCTATGCAGCCCTGGAGTCGAAGACCTGCGAGGTGCTCTACAAGAAATGGGACGTCGAGAAGAAGCGGTTCGTGCGCCACCATTACGAGGTGGTGCCGATTGACGCGAACGTGAACAGCCGCGGGAACATCGTCATTTACGTGCAGGACGTGCGCGACAACGACCAGACGAAGATGTTCATCCGCGACCACATCGATTCCGTGAAGATGACCGACCGGACGGTCACGACGCTGTTTCCGATCCGGATGAACAACATCCAGAAGTATCTTGGCAGGATCGGCAGGGACGACCTGCCGATCGCCGCGTCGGACGGCCGGGTCGGCCTGCGCATGCGCGCCGCCGGCGAGCTGCTGCGGATCGCGCAGCGGATCATGGAATTCTCCGGCGCGGAGGCATTCAAGGACGACGGCGAGAGCTACGACGCGGTGGGCGACGACGGCCGCGGATAGGGATTTCAGAAAACAACAATCGCAATCAACTTTCAGGAGCACGACGAAGATGTTGGAAGAATTCAAGGACCGAATCGAGAATGCGAAGAACAAGCGCTACCGGATGCTCGAGCGCTTCCATGTCGGGGATACGGTGTATCCGTTCTGGCTGAAGAATTTCATCGTATATGGCACGGTCATCGACATCGACACCGTCGCCCACAAGATCATCTGCGACTTCAACGGCGTGCAGCGGCAGTTCTGCCCGGAAGACCTCATGCAGGTCAATCCGGTGCTCGTGGCCGGCCGCGGCGGCGCCAGGACGGCGGCGAAGGCCGGCGAGCTCCAGTGGAGGAACTCCATGCCCGACGGCTGGAAGGGCGATCAGCGGGTGAAGGAAGATGACGCCGGCGAGGACGCCGACAACGGCATCCTGTGCGTGTGCTCCAAGTGCGGCGGGAAGGTCGGCGTGTCGTACAACGAGAAGACCGGCATGAGCGACTTCGTGTGCACCTCGTGCGGCAAGCGCGTGCCGGAGGACAGGGTCTCCAGGAAGTGCAAGGAGAGCATGAGGAACGCCTCGCTCGATTCCGCGATCGCGGGCATGAAGAAGGCCCTTGTGGCCGCGGCCGCCGAGAATGGCGGCGAGGCCGGCGGGGACTTCGGCGACGAGCAGGTGGCCGAGCTCACGGCGCAGTACGGCGGATGCGACAAGATCGACGAATTCGCGGGCTGGTGCGAAGACCGGAAGCTCGGATTGCCGGAGAACGCCCCGTCCGTCGGGAAGTCCGCCTCGCGGATCGCCAGGAGGATGCTCGCGGCCGACGACGAGGAGCGCAAGTATCTCGACTATCTGAAGGAATTCTGCGACAGCCTGGACGACGGCGCGAGCTTCGCCGAGCTGGTGGAGAATGACAAGGAGCAGGAACAGCGCCTCAAGGCCATGGGAGAAATCATCGAGGATCTCGGGCCGGACGCCGGCGGGGAGATCGGCCGGAAGACCGAGCAGGCCGTGGGAGAAATTGCCGGCGACGCCGCCGCGAAGACCGCGAAGGTCGAGTTCTACGACGAGGACAGCTGGTTCAACAAGCTCGTCGAGGCCTACCGAGACTGGCGCAAGCGGCGCATGACCGAGGCCTGGGAGAAGGAGATGGCGGCGCTCTTCAGGAAGGCCAACGACCAGCTCGACAGGACGGGCAAGGTCGACCACGAGACCAACCACGCGATTTCCGTCGGCATCTGGAGCGTGAAGTTCCAGAACAAGATCGACCAGGATGTCTTCGACAAGTACGACAGGCTCTACGAGGAGCTCGGCGACAGGATCATCCGCCTGGAGGAGGAGGCGAGCTCCGGCGCCAGGCGAACGGCTGCCGTGGAGGGCGAGAACCCCGACAACAGCGAGTGGCAGTACTTCGTGCTGCTGCCGGACATCAAGATCGAGTCCGGGTGGAAGACCCGCCAGGAGGCCGAAGACCGCGTGCACGATCTCAAGGACATCAACATCGTCGGAAAGGCGTTTGCCCGCAATGCGGTGCCGCGCGCCATCGACATCTCCGACAAGAAGAACTGGTTCAAGGGCAAGTTCACCATCTCCAAGGAGGACGAGGGGATGAATTATTCTGTCGCCGCGGATGCCGACGACTTGCAGGAGAGCATCCGCACCGCCGACCTCGACCGCGAGGTCTGGGAGGGCTGGACCCCCAGGGCGTTCATCGAGGAGCTGGAGCCGGTCGCCGACATGATTATGGGCGGGCAGTCCTGGGAGAAGCCTTTCCGGAGCAAGGCCGAGCTGGCGAAGTGGTGCCGGGAAAACCAGCCGTACTACAAGAAGAACATCCCCGAGGTGGTGGACTACTTCGCCAAGAAGTACCGTCTCGCCTCGACAGGCGAGGGGCGTCGCCTGACGGCGGCTTCGGAGCTGTGGCTCGCGGCGGCGGACGTCCTGGAGGACGGCGAAATCGACGCCTGCGACCGGAACAGGCTGGCCAAGAGCCTGCTGAGGTGCGCGAAGGAGGTCTCTGCGGTGCAGGCCGGCGCGTCCGATGATTGCGACGCCTTCGACGAATAGCACAAGAAGGATTGCAACGGCGAAGAAAAATCCCCGCGCGATCATGATCGCGCGGGGATTTGGCTTTGTGGATCGCCTTCTCTTCCACAAGAGGCGTCCTCACGGGGAGCATGGCGTCTTGAAATCGCAGTTGCGTTCGGCGAAAAAACGCGGTTTTTCCGCGTGGTAGAATATCTTGTTGCGTTTTTTTATCGTGGTGTTCCGGAGCGCATGGAGGATTTTCGGCGATGGTGAGGAAAAAAGGCAGGCTGGCGCGTTTGCTTGACTGGATCTGCGAAAAGCTGTTCGGTTTTCTCGGTCTTGACGAGCTGGACATATGAGCGTCTCAGGAAAGGGCGTCCCGAAGCTGCCGGAGCTGCGCGTCGAGCGCGTCCGGCTGTCGGACCTGCATCTCGACCTGTCGAATCTCCGCGGGCACGGCGATGCGGAGATCGACCTGCTGGTCCGCTCGCTGACGATCTTCGGGCAGTTCAAGCCGCTGTTCGTCGACAGGAAGTCCATGACGGTCAAGATCGGCAACGGCCGGCTGATGGCGATGAGGAGGATGGGCTGGACGGAGTGCGACTGCGTGCTGCTCGACTGGGATTCCCGGGCCGGCATGGAGGTCATGGACAACCGCCTCGGAGAATTCTCCGGCTGGGTGGACAGGGATCTGGGCAGGTGGTTCAAGGACAAAGGCACCGACTGGTGGGGCCTTGACGAGGAGATGCAGCCGAAGGCCGAGAGGCTCGCGGAGAGGGCGCGGCGCGATTCCGGGAAGAAGTGCCCGGCGGCACCGGCGGAGCCGGAAGCCCCTCCGTCCGCCGCGAAGGAGCCCCGCCGGTGCCCGTGCTGCGGGGCGGAGCTCGTGCGCCGGGAGAGGATGTACCTCGACTGACTTTTGGATTATACGGGGAAAACGACCCCCCTTTTTCCGGTATGATATGCGTGGCCTTCCGGAAAGGCCGGAAATCGCCGTTTTCTGGCGGAAATTATTGAATTCACCCTCGAAAACCGCCTTTTTACGGTGAGAAATCGGTTATAATTTAGCCTATTTTCAGACAGTCGCCCCTGGGGATTCCAGCACGGCGATCCAACCAAAGGCATGCAAGGTGAATTCACTAACTGCAAGAGGAAAGAAGAAGACATGAAAAAGATGCATCACAAATCCCGCTCTGCCGCGGAGGTCGTGATCGACGCCCTCGAGGAGCAGCTCGCCGAAGAGCTGGGAATCGACGACTTCGAGGAGACCGCCTGCGAGGCGGATGACGACGAGCAGATCGAAATCGCCGAGGACGCCGACGCGCTCGACGTCGCCCAGGCCGCCGACGAGCTCACCAGGGCCATCGAGGAGCAGTCCAAGTCCGCCGCGGCCGAGCTGCCCGACGACGAGGAGATCATCTCCTACAAGGCCGAGGACGACGAGGCCGAGGAAATCCTCGATGCCTGCGACGAGCTCGAGAAGAAGCTCGACGCCTGCGACAGGACCGCCGGCGAAAAATGCCCCGACTGCGGCAAGGAGCCCTGCCAGTGCAAGCAGGCCGGCCGCCGCAGCGCCTCCACTGTGAAGCCCGGCGTCGAGGACAAGATCGGCGACCAGGCCCATGGCGGCGATCCGTCCACTTCCCGCCTGCCCAAGCTGACGAAAGTCGACTGCGGCACCGACAAGGAGGTCTTCGGTAAGAATTCCAAGAGCCAGTATGTCGCGAGGATCACCGCCCGCCTCGACCGCGTGGCGAAGGCCCTCGAGGACCGCGGCAAGCGCCGCATGGCGTTCCGCATCGACCAGATTTCCGACGCCCTCGAGGCGAGCATCCGGAAGTAATCACAGAGGAGGACAACCAAAAATGAAGCGAATCCGTTTGACTGAGCGCCTTGCCAACAGGAACCGCAAGGCCGACGCCGCCACTCCGGAGACCCCCATCGACCTGGGCAAGGAGCGCGCCTACCACAAGATCGACGAATACCACACCTTCGAGCCGTCCCTGAACCACTGGGAGCCCGACATGCGCCACGAGTGGAAGGACAACCCCCGCGAGGAGACCGGCCACGGCATCCCGAAGACCGCGAAGGTCTACATGGCCGCCAAGAAGGCCACCAAGCTGGCGATGATGCTCCTCGGCGAGAATGCCGACGAGAAGGAAATCGAGAACCAGGCCAAGGCCTTCATGCGCATGGGCGACAAGGCCCTGACCGCATCCATCAACCGCTGGGCCGCCGTCAACGCCGACGACGAGGAAGCCGCCCCGGCCCCCGCCCCGGCCCCTGAAGCCGAAGCCGCTCCGGCCCCCGTCGAGGCCGCCGACGACCTCGAGTCGCTGGCCGACGCCGACGACGACGAGCTGGCGACCGAAGAGGCCGACGACGAGACCGCGGCCCCCGCCCCGGCTCCCGCTCCCGCCCCCGAAGCCGCTCCGGCT